>Ga0265297_10003462_pt1 | contig 28452 bp, 30 predicted proteins | sample Munlanlwell13791_FD_192502 | JGI IMG/M metagenome (GOLD analysis project Ga0265297, IMG submission 192502) | Leachate microbial communities from a municipal landfill in Southern Ontario, Canada - Leachate well 137-91 | ecosystem: Engineered > Solid waste > Landfill > Unclassified | place...
TGTCGGGTTAGCAGAAGTGCCATAACAAACACCTCTTGCACCGGCATTTTCTCCACCTGTAGCCGTGATTGCGCCCGGTACGTTGGCGCTCACGCCAGTAATTAAATCAGCCGCGCTTGTCGTAACAGTCGGGACTACAACCGGAGGGACATCTTCCGTTTGCAGGACAATTCGGCGTAAAGATACATAATAAACACCACCCCACCCATCGGCAATTTTTATGGCATAATATCGATATGCCGTGGAGTTTATCAGAGTGATATATTTTGCGTCGGCTTGATTCGCGGCAATATGTCGATCAAAATATGCTTGTGAAGTTGAGATCTGTGTCCAACCTGTATCAGTCCCATAAGTCAGAGTCGCAAATGCTGCAGAATTATTCGATCCCCAGAACGTAAAACTTTTTGCCCCACCATCTGTCCACAAACCATAATGATGATTGTTTTCATAATAAATACGCTTGATTACTTTTGCGCTTCCGAGATCAATATGGAATCTTTGATTTGTTGGTTGAAGATTTCCGCTGGCCCAAATATTGGATTGATCTTGGCCATTAATAAGTGATTTTGTCGGATCTGTAGCAAAATACGGCAAGTAATAATTATCATAGTATGACGTAGCCTTGACATATGTCCCATTATGTGCAGGCGGGTATTGTGAAGTATATGTCGCCATTATCCTTCTTCAACCTCAAACGCGATAGTAGACTTATCAATGGAAATTTCCGATATGACACCGGAAAAAATCTGAAAATGATCCCCTTGTGAGTGCTCTTCAAACCCAATAAACAAGCTCATTTTCATCGACAGCAGTGGTTCTTTAGCAAGCATTTTTGTAAAGTAATAATCAGTATTGTCCATGGTCACAGATATATGTTGTTGTTGCTTCAGCGAGAAGGACGAAAAAATATCCGCACTGGTGGTTTCAACTGTCCTGCTGAAACTCCCGAAATCCACAACCCGCCCCGACTTCTCACCTCCGCCGACGGCTTGAGCCCCGGCAATTTCAGACCCATCCGCCTTCACGGAGCCGTCGGCAATAAATCCAATCGCCGAAAACACCCCCGATAATTCTCGGGTCGAATATATCCGTTGAATAAAATGGGTCCCGATCACGCAATAGATGATCGGAATTTTACCCATCAACAGATTATTGTGGAAAGCCAGCGGCAGTCTCATATCGATGTTATAACCTCTTCAAGATCCATCCGGTGATTGTATCTTTCCTGAACGCAATCCTCCCTCTCCGTATCAAGATTATAAGCATTGACAAGCCAAGTATCTCCGGGATAAGCATAGTCCTCATTGAACCAAAATGGCTTCATCGTCCCATATTCCTTGCTGTTGAGTGACTCGAACATAGATAAAAGCTTGTCAAGATCCGCACGCAACATATAGGCGAACTCATAGCTGAACGAATATCGGACGTTATGATATCTGTATCTCCTGACGCCAGAGACATTTTCTTGGACGGTGTAAAGAAATTCTCTTGCGCTGGATGGTCCAATATTGTAGCTTTTTGACAGTTGCATGTATCTGCCGACAAACAGTTCGCTGATCTCAATATATCCATCGGGGTTCGATGCGTCTGTTACTTTTATTCTCCAATACCTGAAAGCCAGCAGGGTTGCCATGTAATGGACTATTTTTATAGAAGAACGCGTGATAGTCTCGGAAATCTCTGCCGCGCCACCCACGCCTGAATCAAAAGTATTTGCACTATCCCCTTCTATCGTAATAGTCACCGTCGGAGAGAAATTATGGTCATGAATGATAACCGTCGAAACCTCCATAGCGCTGTTAAGATCAATCGTTATTCTATTCGGCGACCCAAGACCGGCGGACCTGTATCGGCTATCACGGTTGAGATCAATCATTTTCCCAGCATTGTAAAGATTTATTCCCTTGAAGTACCATTTATCACCAAGCACAAAGTCGGCCCCTGATCCTGAGATGAAAGAAATTTTTACTCCATCGCTAAGGGTAGTTGGAGAAGCAGAAGTTACCACTCCAGATGCATTCCATCCACCAGAGCCATTGGTCCACTTATATGTTGAAGAACCGACTTCTCCCGTCCCCAAGGTATCTATCTCGACAACAAATTCTAAGTCGGTCTGCCCAGTAAAATTCCCCTGGATTACAATGACAGCTGAACCCGTCCCATTCTTTAAGGCGGAAGTGACCAACCCGTCCTTGAGGGAGGATACGGTCATCATCGTCTCGCTCGTTATGTAGTTATCATACAAAAATCTTGGAGTGATATTTCCCATTAGTGTCCAAGCCTCCTCAATCTATCCAATCGTGGATAAATAGTTTTGGCAAATTCATCGACAGCCTTGCGGTCAATAACTGTCCCATTCAAATTGAGAGTGACATTGATGGGTCTTCCTTTATCAATCATTGTCGAGTCAATGTTTTTGTCTGCCTTAGAGGAGACCGCAGAACCAAAGCTCACGCCATCCCTTGAACCATATATTCTGCCAGACTGGATGAGTTCAAGTAAAGATGCATATTCTCCGGCCTGTTTTTCAGAGACGACAAATTCATTCGGCTGCAATAATGCTAAAACCGAATCTTTGCCAGCCACCCCTCCCCTGACCCATCCACCCTCTGAAAATCCAAGGAGTGACGCCCAATCCGTATCAAGCTGAATTCCATACTGGGCCTTGAATCTCCTTGTCCTTTGCAGAAATTCGTATAGTTTCATGTCCCTTTCTGCGTTTAATTTGAACATCTGCTGCGCCATCCATTCCTCATCTGATAGCAGTCTTCTTTCATCTTCTGTTCTTGCCTGTTTTTGTAAGTTTAGCACTTCGATAGCCGATTGGTATTCAGCCTTATATTTCAAAGCCTCATTCCACATTGTGATATGTTCTGCGCGGGCACCTTCCGCTCCTTCACTAGCGATAGCCTCCTTGGTAAGAGTTTCATATTCCATCTGTGCTAATTTCAGTTTATTTTCTATCTCGAGTTCCTTCTTTTCATACTCCATTTGCTTCAGCAATTCTTCACGATCAGCAATTTCCGTTTTCAGTAACAATTCCCTCTCATTCGCAAATTGCGTAAAGGCAAGGGTCTTGCTCTTTTCCAATTTAACCAGTTCCCTATTGATATACTCGGCATCGCTAAGGACTTCCCTTTCATCATCCGTCCTGAGCTCCGCCGTGAGCTCAATTATTTCTTTTTGTTTTTCATAATCCTCTTCATATAAGGACTTTTTATGTTCCAAAGTATCCAAAGAAACTTCTATGGAGGAAGCCCCAGATAATTTGAGCAGATTCATTTCATGGGTATATGCTTCTTCTGCGAGATCCATGTAATGATTCCACTCAAGCTCCATTAATGTTAACCGATACTTTGCTCGTTCCTTTGCTATACTGTCGGCAAGACTTTGCTCGTCAGATGAATCAGCCGTTCCGACCGTCCGAGTATAATCAGGATTCGGATCTCCGACAAACCCACCATCGGCCATCCCCACCCATCCACCAGCCGCCATCCGGGCATATTTGCTACCGGATCGCATAGATTCGAGCATGGAGGCGTTGCGTTCTGCTACATCAGCGGGGACAACAAATTCATTTGGCATCAAAAGGGCACGAACGGAATCCCGACCTTTTATACCGCCACTGACCCAACCGCCGTGCGCCCCTGTCCCGCCGGTAAGATCAGTACTAGATGAGGACCCCGCGAAACTTTCCACGGCTGCTGCAAAATAGGCTACGGCCTCTTGGAAAGTAGCCGTACTCGCATCATACGTATTGGATGTGCCATCAACAATTTTCTTCCACAGATCAGCTCCACCCGCCATCTGAGTTTCAAGATAATCACCCATCTTTTTCATTGAGGCAGTAAATTCTCCATACATCGATTTCTTCTGTTCATCGGTCATTGACTGCCAAATTTCATCCATCGCAGCAGCGTATTCTTCCGCAAAGGCGATTATCTCCGATGGGTCTGTTGCAGCATAAAGTTTTTCTTTTATCACGTCGGCACTCTCTATTTGATGAGCCAAATAATCGTCTTCGGACATTGTGAGTTTCAAATAATCCTCTTCCCAGGAATCTGTATAAGATGATATAAAAGCTCGGAGCGATTCAGTAAGACCTTCTGTTGCTATCTCCCATGCCTTCGCTGTATCGTAACCCCATTTGATTAACTGATCCCCAACCTCAGCCCAGTAAGCCAGCATTTTGGCAGCAGCGACATCATACTCATTAATGGCGTCCGTACCTAACGTCATCGTGATGACCCAATCACCCATCGCGTTGTTCAATTCTTCTACGCTCAATCCGGTTTCTTTTGTCCGTTTGAGATAGTAATCGTAAACCTGTTTCAAAGAATCCATCATGGCTTCGGCACTATCCTGCGCATCATTCTGGCCTTCAACAAGTTCTTCGTTTATACTTTTCATATAGTAAGTAACGGCATCACTAAACATCGCGACGCCAGATGTCATTTCATCAAGTGTGTCATTGAAATCAAGCGCGAATTGAATATCCTTCAATGCCTGAACAGAAGACTTGGAATCAATATTTTCGAGGGCCTTCTGCAAATTCATCAAATCCTCTATGGCATCATCATCCAAAGTGGGGTATAAATCCCTCAACTCCTCTTCCAGATAAGGAACCCACTTGTTTGTCTGTGTGGTTATGGCAACAGTAACTTCCTCCCATCCGGCAGTTATGCTGTCCTCGATCTGGCCAAATACTTTATCCCCCACGTCTTCGGTAGATTTGTCAATACTAACGGCAACATCTTGAAGTGTATCACCAATCTTATTCGCGGCATCCCAGGAAACATAGCCAACTTCCTCTGCAACGTCACTAATTACATCTGTTGAGTCGGTCACTATTCCAAGCATAGCATTGATAGGATTGGTTATGTCACTCGCAGTCAGTCCAATATCACCGAGACCACCCTGCATACCCATAAACTCAGTCTCTACGCCCTTTGTTATCCTTGTAACTAATCCTTCAACGCCGCCCATAATGTCGCCAGTAGCGGTATTCACCATCGCATTGAATTCTGTAGTATCTACGGAAACGGTCTTAACCTGTCCAGTCAAATCTTTCAAGACTCCGGTGTAGGTATCGATCATGTTGGTCTGAACTTTTTCTGCCCATTCGGTTAACCCTGTCTCAGTTTCTCTGGTATAATTAATCGTACCGGATGGAGTGATGGCTCCGCCTATTTCTTCGATAAAGGTTACTGTCTTGGTAGACAAGGCTTCTTCGACTTGGGCAACAAATGCGGGATCGAGAGAATCATTGATGCTTTCCACAACCCTATAAACTGAATTGATTATGTTGACGAGATAATCCCTGATGTCGGAGGAAGCCGCTTCAGAAGATCCAGACAGTTGGGACCACGAGGAATCCTGCGAGGAGGGGGACTCGCCCCACGTTCCAGACCAAGCACCCTCCCATTGCCCGGTAGATCCGAAACCGGGACTGTTTGTCCACTGTGCCCAAAGCTCCTCTCCGAACTTAGCGGCTAAGGTTACTGCCGTATAGATAAGTATAGCATAAGCGGCATAAGCGCCAGCGGTATATCCCACAATTTTGTCTGCTGCCAATTCCGCAGTCATTGTAAATGTCTTTAATGCAGCCGCAGATTCCCCGGCCTCATACATGGCACCTTCAAAAGCCACGGTAGAGGCGTCTAACTCAGCCATTGCAACGGAGGCGGTATATGTACTTGCCGCAGCAGAACTCATTGATGAGACTGTCTCGGCACCAACCCCGATAAGCTCCTTCCCCCAACTTACCATGCTACTAAATACTTCGCTCAAGCCGGTTACTTCACCAATCCAACTTACAGCCCCACCGAGTATCTTGTTAAATACAAAACTGCCGACAGCACTAACAATCCCACCTAACAATCCTCCTCCACTACTGCCAAATAATTTACTTAGACCTCCACCAGTTAATCCGAGGCTGCTCGCAAAATTCTCCCCGAACAAGGCGACAGTAGCCTCGAATATCAACCACTGAGAAATCAGCTGGGCAATCATTTTTGCGAATGCCGCCAACATAGAATCACAGAACGAAGACCAATAATCGCTGAACGATTTCAGCTCCCCTTTGAACAAATCCCCAAAGAATGTCTCAACAGTGGTGGTAAGCGCTTCAAATGAACTTTGCATAAACTCAAATCCGAGCGTTCCGACGGACTTGAAATCCTTTATCATCTGAGCAGCCCCAGCTTTCACCCCTGCAAAAAAATCATCTCCTGCTTCACCCATTTTGGTATAAGCCTCGAGAGTCTCTTTTTTCTTCCATTGCTCAACATATTGCCAGTTCGCACCTTCGGCTAATTTCTTTGCCGCATCTGCATCAATCTGTTTCATTCGGGCATCGTATGCTTCCTTCTCATATCCCTTGATTTCCGAAATGAGTTCATAATTCATATCGGCAATCTTTTTCGCATTTTCCCTTTCCTGAGCCTCGACTGCAGTATTCTTTTCCTTATTCAACTTTACAATCGCTTCGTCATATTCTTCTTGAGTAAGCAAATCTTTGTCAAGTTTCCTTTTGTACTCTCTCTCTTTTTCCTCATATCCAGCTATGATGGCATTGACAGCTCTCTCATTTTCTGATATCGCAAAATCTGACTCGTCCGCCATGAATTCTTTATGATCCTTGAGCGCCTCTTTCCGCTCTTTTTTATAGTTATCAAGATAATCAGCATTGCTCTTTTCCAGATCCTCAAACTGCTTCATCTCTGCAACATAAACTTCCTGATTCTGCTTCTTTTTATTTTCAACGACCTTAAGATCATTCGCGAGTTCTTCATTCGAAAGATTCTTACGTTTAAGTGCCACTTCACTATCAAGTGCCACCATCTTGTCCGCCGTAAACTGGGAGACAGATAGTTTTTCCTTATCTGAATCCGATCGTGCGTTGGCTTCCAATACAATCAAGGCTTTCTCTTTCGCATAGTATTGATCTATATTTGTAGCCTTTGCTGCCAACGTGGCTTTGTTAATTTCTTCTTCGGTCTTTCCAGCCAACTTCATTTCAATTTCTGCTTGCTTGATTTTGGCATCCAGTTCCTTGTAATAATTTTCGGCAAGACTTTTGGCTTTGTCGTATTGACTTTTCAATTCCTCGGTGGTCAAGGGAATAGTCATGCCTTGTGATGATTCTAAAATTGCATTGAAATCCTTTGTAAATCGTGCAGAAGATTTTTTGAAATCTTCAAGCCATTTATTAAACTTAATATCATAAAATGGTTTCTTTGACAAGTCACTTGCGATATCAGAACCATAAGATCCGATGTTTGGCATATCAGCAAATTGTAATTTAACACTTGCCCAAAGATCATCAAGTGATTTTCTTGCCAATGCAACCTTTTCTGGTAATTGTGTAATTCCACTTCCAAATTGACGCAACTGCATTTCAACAGCTACAAGCCCTGCAATAACCAACGCAGGAGTGCCAGTTACACCAAAGAACATAAAAGCAATTATCCCGACAGCTGCACCCGACAAAACACCTGCAGGGAATCCATTCCATGTTGCTATAATGCTATCAGCAAAATACTTGAAAGCATCTTTGTTTTCACTCAGGAATGTTTGGACATCTCTCATCCCAGCCACCACGGCTGGTAAAATGGTTTCTCCAAGATCCTTCATCACCCCGGCAATTGTATTTTTTAACGTGACACTTGCCGACTCGGCGCTGCCGGAAAATTCTTTATTCGCCTGAGCCGCCAAACCCGCCTTGTTCGCGATTTCCCCCAATCGATCATCAAATTCTTTCATGTTGCTACCGAGCATCGGACCAAGACCAATCAATGCTTCAGACGATCTGAAAAATTTACCAATTGGAACCCCAGCATCTGCCGCTGCCTGCTTCACCATCATCAATGCCTTGGAGAAACCGACAGACTGAACCAATGCCGCGCCACTTTCAACGCCCATTTTTTTCAACAATTCGGTCATCATTTCCTGTGGTCGGATAAGCCCAACAAGAATCGATTGCAATTGTGTGGCAGCCTGTGAAGTTGATCCAGCAGTCTGGGAAAGCACAGCCATCGCTGCACCCATTTCATCAGCACTCAGCCCAGCCTGTTTCGATATAGACGCAAGATCACCAATGACAGGGACCAACTCGGCGACGGAAGTTTTACCAGCAGCATCGATAGCAAATAACAAGTCGCTCGCTTCAGATGCGCTTTTTATTGCCCCACCATAACCAAACATAAGCGACGTCAATGATTTGACGACTTCTTGCTGTTCCATATGTTGAGACAATGCAACTTCAGAAGCTGTCTTGAGCATATCAAAAGCCTTGACCGGATCTTTAATACCAGCGGACATGATGGAATAATAACCCTTCATCAATTCTGTCTGCGTACCAAGTTCCGGACCAAGCTGTGAAATGGTTTTTCGGATGTCCGCGTAAGAAGCATCGGTGACCTTGCGCATATCAATCAAGGCCGATTCATAATCAGATGCCAGCGAAAACATTTTCTTGCCGATACCGATTGCACCCAAAGCCGTGAAGGTTATCCCGAGCTGAACTCCGAGGCTTTTTGCTGACCTTCCAATCTTGGTAAAAGTGCTTTCGGCTGTACCAAATTCCTTTTCTAATTTCCTGACTTCATTTCGACTCAGGCCAAGCGATTTCGTGAGGGAGTCAATGGAACTTTTCGCCTTATCGGCACCAACCTTTTTAATAAGACGAGACTCAAGTTTCTTGACGTCGTTGTCGACTTCTTCAGTCGTCAGACCTAACTGAGAAAGATCCTGCCTCAGTTTCTTTACAGCAGTTTGTGCCTCTTCTGTCGAAACTTTGATCTTTACTCCAGCCATCTGTCACTTCCTTTTTATGGGTCTGGATCTTTGCTTGATTACCGTTTGTGGATGACGAACCTTGTTTCCACTTTTCTTTGCCAGTCTCCCACCATCTTCCTCTTTTGCAATCAGCTTCGGAAAGATAATATCGTCAATTGCCAATATCTTTTCAAAGTCCTCAAGTGAGGCATTATACAACTCACAAAGATTGAGAACACTATCCGTCCTAAGTGGCAATGGCCCACCAAAGGAAAATGGGCGGTCCCTTCGGTTGGCCATTTGCCACAGTTCCCAGGCCAAAATGTTTTCGACATCCCAACTTGGTTTATTGCATTCATCGCATGGAGGTTTGCCATCATATACGTCACTACACTCCTCGCAGCTGACTACGCTTCGCTCTCCGTACCAAGCTGCACACTCTGCAAGTTTTTTGATTCTTTCTCCAAATCTTCCTGCACATCTTTGTAAAGAGCATCAGCCTTCTCAAGAACCTTGTCGATGAATTCCGGATTAGCAAGATACACCGCTTCCTTATTTGCATTGTTACACTGAAGCACTACGCCATCCTCATTCTCAACGCCTTTCCAGTCCTTGATGGTTTCAAAGATTTTGTAAATCTTAAACTTGTAAAAATTGTGATCTGTAAATCTTTGCCCTTTGTCCCATTCGGCTTTTTTAGTCTTCTCCAAAAGAGCAGCGATCTCCTTCGGAGTCTGTGGATGGACTAAAAACTCTGCCGACTCTCCCGGAACATCCCCGTCAATCTTGATCCATTCTTCAATCCGTCTCGTACGCAATTTCATTTCTATACCTCCCGGCAATTTGTGTCCCGGTATTTTTATTGAAAGGGCAGTGGGGGTGCCGGGATCACCCCCACCATTTTTCAATGGTTCTGCCCAGAGTTTTACCGAAAGATAATCTCGGCACTATCTTCGCCAACCGTTCCGAGCGCCTTGATAGGGATACTCAGCTCGACGGCGGGTGATGCAAAGTTGACAGATGGAACTGTCAGCTTACAACGCTTCATATAAATGTCCACGATCGATCCTGCCGTGTCCCCAAAGGTAATAAGGACAGGGACTTCTTCACCATCAAATCCATCGGTGAAGTATTTTGCATCGGCTTTCTTGAAATAGAGATTGAGAGTCGATGTGATCTGCCGCTTGTCCTCAAGGAAATCTTCTGGGTAATCCGTTCCGATTTCATCCTCAAGGTACTGATGCGGAGTGGCAAAGGAAACAGATCCTGCTTTGAGTTTTGCGGCCACCCCGTTGATCTGAACCGTGGTGTCTTTTGACTCAATCGGATCACCGATCTCTGTGACTGGAGGAAGATACCCGACAATGGCATCATCCGTTGCCGTCGCATGACCAATTCCGGCAACCAGCGTCAAGACATTCGTTGTCGTATTGACAGCCGAAATCTTACTGATCGTTGCCACGGTCCCAACCTTGATGTATGCCCCCGCTTTATACAGCTTGGCATCGTCAACGGTAATGTTCAATGCCGTTTTGGTTGCGGCTGCTGCTGCCGCAGATGTCCCAGCCCAAACCATCTGCATCCCTTTCCCGTCCATTGTCACCTTGACGGCACCTTCGTTTGTAATATCAAACGTGGCATTGTCAATGGTGCATCCAGAAAGACCCTGCACAAAATGATCGGTCTCCACCCACAGGCTGAAAGTCGGCGAGCAGGTATTCTGTTTGTAAAAGATCGAACAAATTGACAAAGTACCTGCCGTATGGGAAGTCGCCGTGGTTGATCCATACCCTCGAACGCATCCGGTCAAGGTCGCAACCGTTGCATCCAGCGATGCCCGAGTAATACCTGTGTAATGGATCTTTTCCGTTCCAATGATCACAACTCCCTTTTCAGGGACATCACCCCCGGCAATTGCGCCAATGTGAACAGTAGAAATCGTCGCGCTGGCAATTGCGGAAGCCGTCATGGTCGTTGCGGCATTTTTCAACCCCTGCAAAGACTGGAACAGAACCGATCCTTGAGGAAGAGCGGTATCTGCGACCGCAACCAATCCGGAAGGTCTTAAATACATCGACAATGACCAAGACCCTGCCGGAGTTGCACTCTGGAACTGATCAAGAACGTCCAAGGTGTCTTGAAGTTCCTCGGTATCGACAAAAGCCGGATTCTGATTGATCACCGCATTTCCGACAGGCCTGATTGCATCCAACGTACCGCTCGGATATACCATCGTACCGATGGTTGCTTCAACTTTAGCAAAGACGCGCTGCTTTCGTGCCAATCCAACCCCACCTGTACAGCTCATAGTAACACCTCCTGTTTATTTTACCAGATCGACTGGCATTTGTTATGGTTATATACCCCTTTCCGCATCCCCTTTAACTTTCTCCGATCCATGTATTGAAGTCTATAGAAACCATTGTGTGTGCAAAACCATTTTCCTCATCCACTCCTATATAATCAGTGTTCGGTTCATCAAACCGAACCCCATTGATTTCCGCTCTTCTAAAAAGTGTTTCAAGTGTGTTAGCGTAAACATTGGAAGTCTTGATTCCTGTCCCCGGTGGAACAAATATGCTGATCATCAAAACCCCAACCCTGACCCCTATTCCACCAGCATCTCCAAGCTCTCCCACGTAACTATTACCCATCTTAATCCTTGGTCTGATCCATGGTGCCGCAGATGGGGCAGTAAATGTCTGGTTCGGCCAATCAATCAAAGTCTTGGTCGCCCATGTGGAAGAAATAGTCGCCATTATAGCTGAGCGGATTTCGTCCGGAGTCATTGTTAATCACCTCCGCTACTACTGTTTTCGAGAATCCTCATCTGTGCCAATGCCTTCGCAAATTCCTGAGTAGCTTCAGCCAAGGCCACTCTGTAAACTCCATTCGGAGCTTTTATCACACTCTTGCCACCGGGATTTTTCCCGCTCCATCCATTTTCAATCCGCTCTGCATAAGGAACATTGTTGTAAAGGAAGACATCTCCATTCCCAATTTTCCATTTCCAAGATACCGCTTTGCTTTCTGCAACCGACGCAGGGATTCGTTCCCCCTTTTTTCCTTTGACAACATCTTGACCTTCCGCCGGGGGGGCACCATTACAAATCCCATGACTGGCCCGATATGCCCCGGTATCGACAGGAGACCTTTTGATGATGTTGCCGAACAAACCAAGCACTCCAGCCCTGATAACCTTTTCAAGCTCACCTCCGGAATAGTCCGCCAGTTTTTGCAACTGAGCGGAAAACTCTTTCGCGCTATTTGCAAGCTGATCGCCGAGTACTTCCGATGGCATCATTTCAAAGGCCATTACTCATCTTCCCTTTCAAAGCTGAATTTTCGTTTTTTTGACGACTTTATCTCAGCCCCGCTATATTCCCTATCAATAGGGGTGATAATTGTTTCTAAGGGCTGTTTTGGCGGTTTTTCCGCCCCTTCTTTCAATAGGGCTATCTCCACATCCTTTTCCTTGATCACGGATTGGAGCCTTTCTATTTCATGGACCAGAAAACTTTTGCTTTTCGTTTCGAGTGACATTGCCGCACCTCCCTGTTATTTCATATCCGCCACGTAAATAATCACGGTTCCACCCGGCCTTACAGGTCTGGTCTTATCCGGATACCAGATGCTTGTTCCATAAACAACTTTGTAATCAATTTGATCAAGCGTAGGCAATCCGGATGCAGACAGCAAAAGCCGCACCTTGTCTGATTTGCTATACTCCCCAGCCTCGTTTTGCATAACTGGATTGGTGATCACCCCGATCGTGCTGTAGGAAGTCAAAGTTGAGGAAGTATAAGAATCAGATGTTGCCGAATAGGAGCCTTCAACGATCTTGACAACCGTCATATCCGCGCCATATTTGTCAATGAGCCTTTTCGCAGAAGTGACCTTTCCGTTCCAATCCATACTTATGTCCTCTTCACGTTTGCCATATTCGCGTTTCTCAATAATCCTCGCAAAAAACCTTCAATCACGCGGTAAACAGTCCTTGAAGGCGTGCTGCTGAAATACTCGGTCGCAATAACATCCACCCGTTCACTCTTGATGTTTGAAACCAGATTCGCTTGCAAAACCCCCGGATCAACTGACTCTTCATACGCAGCACGACAAACAGCATTTTTCAATCCCTTCGGGATTTCCTGATACCAAAGCAAATCCAACGATGGATCAATACTATCATCCTCATAAATTCCATATCGAGGCCATTCCAAAGGATCATCATAGGACATTTTTTCACCCTTGAAATCAAACTCAGATTCCACATAGGCCATGCCTCTCAGAATTGCCTGTTCCATCATCGTTGTGCTGGCAAGAGTCGCGGCTGGGATTGTCAACCCATATAAATTGACAAAGGTTGTCAATTCTGCGACAGTAACATAACTATTCGCCGATGCTGCGGAAGCGTCTCCCGTTTCTATAACGAGCAATGACATCACTCCTCCTTACAGATCGAATCGATCCTACTTCCGATGAATCCTGTTGACCTTTTCTTTCTTCTTTGCAATTTCCAATTCAACCGGCTTTTCATCGACAGTTTCATAAACTTCAGGATCAGGAGCGGCAATTGGTTCGATCCCCGAAACTTTTTCACCATCAGGTTTTGGAGCTTTCTTCAATGGCTTTGGCGATCCCGGAGGATTCTGAAGCAGGCCTCTTTTCAACCCTTCCCGATAATCGACCGGATGCGTGAATTTCACTTTCGTTCCATCTTCTCTATATGCATAAAACATTTTCCCGTCCTCCTTATTATTGAAGTGTACCCATCACAAAATTTGCTCCTTGCTGTGCAGGCTGTTCCTGTGATGGTTCATCTTTGCTGAAACGCACAGGGAATGCAGACTTTGAAAGACTATCCTCCAACTCCCGCAATGTCCCTTCCCGAAATGCCGGATTCAATCTGTCCAGAATGGCAATCAAATTTTTCATCGCCAAAGTTCCCTCTTTGATCTGAGCAACAGTCTTGTGAAAAAACGCATAAGCTAATGCTTCCGGCCTCAGCGCATAGGTAAACCTGTTCCCTTTCAATGAAGGATCTTTCTGGAATTTCTGATAGATTTGGATAAAATCGTTTGCAGCATTGATCTGCAACATTGGATCACCAATCCATACCCCATACTCAAGGGCGGCGATGGACATATCCAGATCACCGGGCAGATGTTCAATGCCACGCATCAACCACTCATACGCTTTTGCCTTATCACCGATTTTCATGTACTGTTTGGTCATGGTAAAAAATATTGAATCACAAAACTTTCCTTCACCCACCTTGTCCTTGTTGACCCAATACATCTCCCCATATCCAACAGCTTCCTTTGGAAGCCTACTATCCGCGTAAATCTGACAAAGATAGAAGTACGGGAGCATATCGGTCATTTCACCCTCCTCCACCTGTTTCAAAAGAAGAGTCGAAGTCCGTTTGAACTTCGCTTCCTTTTGCTCAGGAGTAAGGTCATAACCGTAGTGATGGATATTTGCGAGGGTGCAAAGGACTGCCTGCCCCGACACCTTCAGATTTGGTTGGTTATGGACTCGACCTCTATATTCAACAAGCCCCTTCCGGAAAAATCTTGTCGAAGAAAACTGAAGGACATTTTCGCCCTTTTGCATATCTTTGACATTGATGGCTCCTGCCGGATAGCGCATATTGATCTGGACAAAGAAATCACGCAGCTTGCCGTAAGTGACATTCTTTTCCAAGACCAACTCTTCATCCGCATCGATAACCATGAGCCATTTCCCTTTTGCATGTTCCATTGCTTGATTGCGATGTAAGGAGAAATTGTCTGACCAAGGATGGTGGTAGATACGGGCTTCATAACGCTTTGCAATTTTCAATGTGTCGTCCGTTGAGCCAGTATCTACCACCACGATCTCATCCACCAATTTACGAATGGATTTCAGACATCTCTCGATGTTCTTCTCCTCGTTTTTAACAATCATGCAGGCTGACAATAAAATCCCGGTTTTCATTGATCCTCCTTCATGAGTTACTTGGACAGATATGCCGCGTATTTCACCTGAGCCGGAGCTGCCCCGGTCCCCATCTGCTGCACATAGGCTCGCAGATACCGATAGATCGTCCCATTGTAGTCATTGTGGAACGGCGTCATGAAACGCCCAGTGCTCGCGGAAGCCGCCGAGGAATCGCTCTGACCTGCCCAACTGGATGCCGTATGGGAAGCAACCACCCCAAACCGGAACCCAGCAAGACGGACCCACGCCGTAAATACCGCCGTGTTCGAGCCTTCCAGTTTGATGTCAATTGCCCGATTATCCGCAGCCGTTCCAACTCCGGACATCAGGGTTGAATCGACGATGAACATTCCCTTGGTGTAACCCCCGCCCGTATCGACGACCTTATCAACAGCATCCACAGACCCTGCCGAAGATGTTGCCAGAGTCTCCGAGCTGTTGTTGAGGATCGTTTCGACATCAATGATTTTGTATCTATTATCCAACATTGTCATACCTCCTTGAATTGATTTTGTCAAATGCCATCATTGATGGCAGTCAGGTTAAATAACCACCGCACCATTCTCAATGTTGCAAAGACGAGCAGCAGACCTTGGCCGCAGAAGTCCGACAGTCACATACCACTCAACCCGAGTCCGCACGACAGGCTTGCTGTCCTGCTCACCCAGATCCCGAACATCCATCTCGGCAGACTGGAGACCGAGCATTCCATTTTCTGCAAAGGAAACACAGTAAATGGAAGTATAAGTGGCATTGGTGCTGGCCTGTCCGATTTCATCAAACGCCATGATGTCATCGTTCGACTCATCCTTGTCAATTTTGAGGATTGGCAGGTCATTATACTTCATAACCCGACGACCGAAGGAATCCAGATCCCACGTGATATTACCGGAGACCGTCGCAAGCCTTGCAGCCGCCGTCAGAAGCCGCGCCATCGTCTTGTTCATGATCAGATGGGTGGGATCTTCAACCGCATCAATCAGCTCGTCCAGCTTGGCAAGGCTGAGAGCCGTACCAGCAGTGGCCGTCGTTGAATTCTGGATAAGCTGGTCACCGGTGCATCGAACCTGAAGCCCATCAAAGGATTTCGGATCGCTGGTGACGTCACCCTTGATAACCGCCTTGGTCAACGAAAGGGCAAGAGCCTTGATCTTCATCTGCTCCTGAACTGCCCGCTGGCCTTCCCCCGCCGTTTTGAGGAGGAAAACATCGACATCAAGATCACCACCGGCAATTGCCAGCGATTCGGTGATCGCCTCGACTTCTCCCGTGCTCTCGGTATATCCCTCATTCACGCCTCTGAACGCAACTCCCGGGAGATTCTTTTCCCGATTGAACCGGAGTGCATTCCCCTGAATGTTCTCGAAAGGCATATACTGCAGGATATCACTGTTCCTTGCGAACAGCTCCATAACAGTCGCCTTCAGAGCTTCATCTCTTCCCAACGCAATCTTCGATGCCTCCACAAGTGTTAAAGCCATTGTCATACCTCCTATTTGAAATTTTCAGGTCATTGTCATAAAACAAAAAATCCCGGTGAGATAATCTCTTTCACAAGATTAAATCCCACCGGGATTTCGTTTCGCCGCACCGCTTGAAACTGATTTTTTACTCTTGACTCACCGAGCCGATTTTACCGCCCTCCTATTTTCTTGCCGATTCCTGACTATGGATCATCTTCAACCTCTCCCCCGGAGGAATTTTCGACAGATCGATCTTGTTCAGATTCGGTTTCTGTGTTCCGCCTGTCCCGCCACTACCACCAGAGTTCTCAAAAAGGAATGGGGCTGTTTCGGAAAGGATACCTGCCCATTCATCAAAGGTCATTGGATTTTTCCCATCCTTGCCAAAAAGAATTCGATCCCCCTCCTTTGGAACAGGCTTACCATCTTCAAGACGCCAGACTCTTTTCCCCCTTGCGATGATATCCTGCATAGCATCTTTTCGGACACCCCCGACAGCCGTCACCGCTTTTGTGATTTCAGAATCAATCAGCACTTCAGAAAGCCTTGAATGAGTCTTGTCAAGCTCTGCCTGTTTTGCATCAACGGCCTGTTTGAGTGCATTCAACTGACTCTCAAAATCAGCCCTCATCCGCTCAACTTTCTGGGCAACAAGCTCATCAAGTTTTCCGGCTTCCATCATCTTCTTGTCTTCAATGAGCTGGATCTTCTTTTTCATTTCGGCAATCTCTTTCGGATCGCCAAGATCCTTGAGTTTCTTCTCAAGGTCTTCTTTCTCCTTCATGAGTTTGATGTTGTTTTCCCGAAATTCCTTGAGCTTGTTTTTCCCGTCCTCGTCCTCCTCTGTTTGAAGATAAAATTTTCCATCCCCACCCTGTTTATATTGGGAACGGAAAGCCTCTTCCACATCCTCCAGTTTTGCAACGACCAACTTTAACATATTCAAAAATCCCCCTTCCCGGTTTTGTTATAATATCTATAATCTATTTTCGGACAAAATAAAAGATATTTTTCCATCAATATAAACCGCCATTCATATCGATGGAAGCGCCATTGATGTATGGGGTATCTATCAAGGTCATAATGATCCGCAGTATTTCTTCAGGATTACCAAATGAATGGGCAGGAATTTCACCCATCAATTTTTCTTGGTACTCATCTGTCACTTCATTGATCATCCCAATATTGAAATAACCAAGATTCAAATTGTTGATGGTGATTCCTTTGGATGCATTTTCAGCAGACAGGCTTTTAATCATTCCCAAAAGACCGGCCTTTGATGCCGCGTATGCACTTGCACCGGGAACCGGCTTTCTCGCAACCACAGACGAAAGATTGATAATCCTACCATACCCCTCTTTTCTCATAATCGGCAAAACTGCATGGATGACATTGAATGTCCCAATCAGATTTACATTGATCACATCAGCCCATTTTCCCAAATCGGCTTTATGGGCAAAGGAAGTGTAGTTGATCCCAGCACAATTAACCAACACCAATTCTTTCAGATGAGGATTAACCATATTCAACCACATTTGAATTTCTGAAGGTCTGGTGATATCGACCTTGAAAGCCAGATGGCACAATGGTGCGGAAGAAAGGTTATATGTTCCGCTGACCACATATCCCTCATGGTGAAAACGCTCAAAAAGATACTTCCCGATTCCCCTACCTGCGCCCGTGATGAGTATCATTCAATTCCAACCCTTTCATGCTCAGGGACCTCCCCGACCACTTTTGCCGGTATCCCTTTGACGATAGCGAAATCAGGAACATCCTTTGTCACAACAGACCCAGCCGCAACCAATGCATCCATACCAATTTCAATGAATGAAAGCAGCGTCGCATTGATACCAATCTTCGCGCCCCTGCGAATAATCGGACCAATATCAATGACCTTTTGTTGACCATCATCCCATCGATAATTTGTCGGACGATTAATCACAGGCTTTGGATTATTTGCCGTCACCACCCCCGGCCCGATGAAAACATGATCCTCTACAACCATGTTCCCGCCCAACTCGCAAAAAGAATATATCTTGACATGATTTCCAAAAGTGGAATATCCTTCATTCATCACATGGGCGCCGATTGTTGTATCCCGTCCAATGATTGTATTTTCCCGGATGATGGCGTAATTCCCTATCCACGATCCATCCCCAATCAGGCAGGAGGGGTAAATGATCGCCCCTGAGCGGATAATGCAATTGTCCCCGATGACGACAGGATATTTTTTATAGTATTGCTTTGGCCGATCAAGGTGGGCAATCCCTATTTCAACGGAGTTTTCTATCCTGACATTTCTGCCTATGATGACATCATCCCCCAGTAAAACATTGTTCCCCAAAGTTGTCCCTTTGCCGATTTTGGCTTTGCCCATCAATTCATCCCTTCATGATTTGAATCAGGTCTTTATATTCACCGTCTTCCTGCCCTTTATAAACCACTTCAGCTGCCTTCATTCCGAGACAGTGCAAAGCAACAACCGGTCTTGTGCCAAGATGGGCCAATGTTTTCTCCATTCGCCTATTACTGACAAAATTGATGACCTCGACCTGATCCGATGGCCACTCAATCTCAACCTTTCCTGAATTATAATCGGCAACAATCACAGCATCAAATTGTTTGACGTTGGTGATAACATTCCCGTCATTGGCAATGACCCCGACTGAGGCATTATTTGATTCAAGGGTCCGGGAAGCTATCTCCGAAAATACCCCATTGCCAACTATGAGATATTTGCACCCGGCCACTTCCTGACCAGCTTCAAAAAGCATTTTCAAAAGCAACTGCCCACAAGATTGAAAGACATTGGCCCCACCGAAATCCTCATTCACCCCAACCACAGGGATACGCCGATCAAAACACAAATCCATATCGACATCGTCATGACGGTATTCCCATGCCTCGCGCATATATGCAACGACGGCTGGCCTATTTGAGCGGTCAAGCAATTCCTTATCAACAGGTCGAACAAATCCAAGGTTCAGAAAAACATCAATTTGATTGCGAATAGATGTCCTATTTTCAACGATATCAATCCGGTCGTTGTCAATACTCAGAATCGACATATAATCCCGCAAACGTTGGTCCGTCCAGTCGTGAGATGTCCATCGACTGTTTGGGGCGATGGCAATAACCTTTTTCGCCCCCGCCAACAATGCGATCAGCGGAGAGTAGATATACGCCCCACTCCCCGCTTCGGTTAGGACGGTTAAATCGGAAAGATCAAGATTTAATTTCTTGATGCATTCCCTTGCGATTTTGATACCTCGCATTAAGCAAACTCCACTTTCTTAAAAATATTTTTGCCCTTTTGTCTTTGATCAATCTTATTATGGATGGTTTCCCCAGAAAGAATATCAATCGGAATTTGCTTGGGAAATGCATCGCACCTCAAATCTGTTCTCCATTTGCAAAAAGCACATTTGCAAGATTCTTGTTCTATTATTATATTCATTTAATTCCAACCCACTTTCTCCAAAGGGTCACTGCTGCATCAGCTTCCTCTTGAGTCCATTTTGCCATTCCATTTGTATATGTTGTGGCAAATTTATCTGTTGGAGAAACATCGATTGTATACTTGGATGATTTTTCTCCCATAACTCTTTCAATCTGTTCTACCTTAGATAGCCCAGAAGAATAACTGTCCCCCATTTGAGTTATAAATTCATCAACAAATACCATTCTACTATTGCCATTTCTTAACTTCATAAAATTAGTATGAATAGGCAAACGGAATTTACTTGATTCAAGAATATCTGCCATTTTATTAAATCCACCACCGGCATCTATAATGCCGGGAGAGATTAAAGCATGGCGAAGCTCATGTTGAGAGATGCCAGAATATCCTCCTGGTTTCAAATCTGACTCTCCCAACCAAATAGTTTGCCCTTCACTTCTTGGAGAAACACCAGCCCCTTTATTTATCACCCCAACATTTAATTCCTCTCGATAAGTATTATGCCTTCTTAATTCACTTGGAATAGCTTCATAATCCATTTTGACTTTGTTTATTTGTTCTTCTGTAGGGACATGCCCCCAAGCAGGCATTAAATCTTCATCATAAGATTTGAAAGATGTGGTCACCTCTCTTGATATTCCGAGTTTTGCTTGTAATTCCTTAATGGTCAATGGCCGTCCGGAATTATCAACCAAATCTGAAACGGTCAACTTATTTTCAGACCATAATTTCCACTTACCCGGACCAAGGATCTCTTTCTGTAAACTTATTGGTTGGGAAAGGAGCCACTCATTGTAATTCATATTCATTGGTATCGGACCATTGATGGTGTCCCGCATACCTTTTGGCATATTTTCAAGAACATCAGTCTGCTTCCTATTCAACTTCGACTGTGGCCCGATCAATTCATTCCATGATTTCAGTAGTGGCAGGGTGGTGCTACGGCATTGAAAATGGCAGGGCGGTCCTCCGGGATATGCCATATCATGATCGATGGGATTCAATTCAAAATCCCATTTCTTTCCGTCGGCAGCCATGCAGATAGGCGTGGTCCTGGAATCCAATGTGGAACACCATTCAATGCCATCCAAGACATCAGAATTCTTTTTGTATGTTTCCTGACGAACCGCATTGGCGACTTGCATCACGCTGGTGCGGATGAGAGCTGTCGCTTCTCTCTTTGTGGCGGCAATTATCCCCGGCTTCAAAGCTGTTCCCCTAACCCTTGAAATTAAACCACCAACACTTTCCCCTTGAACCAGCCCAATCTGAATAGCCTTGGTTCCTTCTGCCATCTGAGCGGATAACTTTGACTTCACAGAATCAGACTGTTTATCCCACCAATCTCCGATGATGTTGCCTTGGATCATCGTATTTTCAACAATGGCCTTGACATTATCATTGGTCAAAGTGACATTGAATACATCAACCCCAACAATCCCATTAATTGATTTTACTGTATTTTTTGCCTGGATTGATCCGACCTTCTTGAGGCCTGAATCAACTTTCTTTTTGATCTCTCCATACTTGGTGTCAAGAATTGTGCTGATGTCCCCATCCAATTTCTGAAGCCTTGCCGCCTTCCATTTTGTCATTGTCGGTGATGTCGGGTCGTTCTTGGCAATGGCCGCCACTATTTCATTTTGGGCATCTTCCAAAAGTTTCCGGACATCCTTGGCAAGACCAGCCGAATACTTGTCCAGATAAACAGATTCCTTGATCGCTGCGTCAAATAGTTTTTTGGGTATGGTGTCGGCCATTATTGATATTCCTCAATCCCTTCCTCAGCGATGTCTGCCATACCAGCCGCGATCAGTTCCTTTTCTGCAGATATTGTCCGATCAGCCGGAAGCACTTCCCCGACCGCCAAATTATAAAGAAATGTGTCAAGGCTTATCCCTCCGCCATTGTAAGCCTGAAGCAATGCCGTGATATCCTGTGAAGAAAGTTTCTGCGAAACGAAATCACGATTCATCCTGACCTCAGTCTTCGCATCTATTTTTAACCAGACGCCGAGCAAATCGATGATTTTGATTATCCCTTGTTCAACTGATGTGACAATATCCGATATGGTCGCGGTATCCCCGGAATATCTCATGGCAACAGTTTCAGCAGCCTCAGCCGCCTTTTTCTGCTCCTCAAGCATCCTTGCCCCCATCACCGCCATTTGAGTTTCCAACTTGGTCAAAGCCGTCACGATTGCACCAAGCCCACTTCCTGTAAATTCAAGGAATCCACATCGCGCTTGAGGATCTTCCGACACCCATGCCTTCATCGCACCGATATAAAGATCCGATGACTTTGAAAACCCTGCCGCCCAAGGTGTAGGCATTGCACAATAATGAAGACCATGGTAATAGTCAACGCTGACCTGCCAATGTTTGATATTCAGATTGACAAGATCGGTCAATGGTGGATTTGAAGGGACAGGATTGTTTGATAAACAGCCAAAGAAAACGAACGGGATAAAATCCATATTCTTGCCCTTAATCTTCGGGAAAAGATCATCGCCAACCTGACTCCACTCATCTTTCCCTTGCGCGCCTTTGCTCTCCATCTTCCTGTATATCCGAACCACCAGCTTTTTTTCTTCTATCTGCAACAACCTGACATGCTCTACAGAAATGATTTCCAATGGATTTTCCGGGTTCTTTTCCGAAACCAATTCCTGCAAAGCAAGCATGACCAAATTACCCTGTCCATCAGTCTCAAAATTCAAGATTGACAAACCGGGATACAAGGCGAAGTATGGGGTGGCGATTATTGCTGGTGCGGCTACACCTTCCCCTTCCTCCGGCAAAGGCGGCATATCCACAAGCACCCCATAGTACCCATAAGAAGTGACCTCCCTCATAATCATCCTGACCACTTCTTGAATCGATTCCCCTGCTAAAGTGACATCCCCCAGCAATGCCTCTATTGCGGGATTGGTTTTAATGGTGACTTCCTTACGCATAACAGCCCCGGTCAATCCGATCACTGTTTTTGCAAAGGCATTGAAAAACGATCCGCGTTCCTTATAAGCTTCATATTCAGCCGGTGATTGACCTGACAATTGCGGAAGATAAACCTTCCCTGCCGACTTGATTGCATCCTCACCTTGGAGGACAATACTGATTTTTGTCCATTTGTCTTTCATCGCTTTCCAATGTTCACCTTTGGTATCTGGTATAATCATGTATTTGTCCTCCATCAAAAGAATGGCACTACTTTTTCTTTCTCTTTTTGCCATATCCGCTTGCGTATATTGCCCGGCCTTGCGCGTCCGCCTGTTTCTTCATGGGATATATCTTCCCGGATTTACCCCACCGCCATTTGTTCTTTCCCACCTTATGTGTTGGCATTTCAGCCTCCCAACAACCCATAAGGAATAACAAAATAATATGGGTAGTTGTCACTCAAATACTTTGATGCCACTCCAGCAGGCAATGACTCATACATCATTGTGTAATGGGAATACCTGCAAGGGTCTGCACCAAATCTCTTCCTTTTCAAATAATCGTTTTCATTTGTAGTCGGTTCTGTCCTGCCCCAATTCCACCAGCGACACCCCCGTTGAGCCACATCCCCCATTGCCGAAAAAACCAAAAGGGGTAATGGGTGAAGGTGCTTATATTTCGGATCGACTTCAACAATCAAACAATCTGCCGTCCTGTTGAAATACCAAACCAACAGAAAGGCAATCTTGGTTGCATAACGATCGTCCGCAAAGGCCACATATAATTTATACTCGGCCCCTGATTTCAGGATCGATCTTATAATACCAAACTCCCTATCCTTGCACCTTGCTCCCGAAGCCGCATTGTTAATATGGAGATTCCTTGCGAAATCAAAATCCTCTTTTGAACTGACTTCATAAATCATACATCTTGAGGTGGCCTTGATTATCTTGTCTTGAATTTTCCGATGAAATTTTTTCATCAAATCTGCTGCGAATTGCTCATTTGAACCGAACCTTGGAAGCTCCGTGACCATCGCTGTCCTCTTCGACGCAAATCCCTCCGTCCTCCAAAAGAACGCCTCATGCATTTCAAGGCATTGTTTTGATTGATAGGGAGAATCAACCAATGTCGATGAAAAACAATTAGTCCAGTTGGCCGTGCTTTGAAATGCTTGTAGGAGAAGGGTTGTAGCCTCGTCATTATCGGCAAGAACTCCCGGATTACTGCCGAACCAAGGCATGGAATTGAGGACAGGGCCAACTGGACCCTTGATCATAAAAGAGGGCAAGACCCCGACAATCTCATCGTCCTCCATCGCAAGAAAATAATACGCGATTGATTTTGGACTGAGACCAAGAAAGAAGTCCCGGAAACGCAACGAAGAATTAAATGAGGAATGCTCATGCTTGAGCAGATATCGACCATACGCGTTTTCTTTTTCTGGCGTCAGGACTTCAATCTTCATGATAATCTCCTTATGTAATCATAATTTATTTTTGTCCATATTAAAAGATAATTCTCTTACTGTTCTGATCCATTATACCACTCAACCGTTTCTTCCAATCCTTCATCAAGGCCAACCAACGGTTCAAATCCCAACATATCCTTTGCCTTGAGACAATTTGCTATGTGGCGGTGGACATCTCCCATCCGTTCCCTTTCATGTTTTACTTCCACAACCACGCCCATTGTGGTCATTATCCGATCAACCAATTCACAAATGGATATGTCTCTACCGCTCCCTATATTGAAAACCTCCCCGCGCAGATCATTCCTCCTTTCAATCATCAAAGCGGCTCTTGCTGTATCCCTGACAAATGTGTAATCACGAGTCTGTTTGCCATCACCGTAAATGATGACATCTTTCTTTTCTTTTATCCGGTTGATGGTCAAAGGAATCACCCCTGCATAAGACCTGGCATTCTGTCTCGGGCCATAATTGTTGAATGGTCGGATAATGCTGATGTTGCTCCCAAAGGTTTTAACATAAGACAAACAGATCATATCCCCTGCTGCCTTGCTGGCTGCATAGGGAGTCAATGGCCGCATGGGGTGGTCTTCACACATCGGAGAGTACAAGGCAGATCCATAAATTTCAGACGAGGAGAAATGAATGAGCTTTTTGAACAAATCTTCTTTCAATAATTCACATAGATTCTGGACGATCTTGATATTGATCTTGATGTTCTTGTATGGGTCTTTCAAGGAATGAGGAAGCGGCATCACGGCAAGGTTATAAATCGTTTCTGGTTTGAATTTGCTGATAAGCTCCCCCATACTATTCAGATCGCAGGCATTTTCAAATGCAAAGACCGCATCCTTCCGAACATTTTCCATCTTGCCAAGGAAAAGATTGTCAACCGCGCAGACCATCTGCCCATCATCCAAAAGGGCATCAACAAGGTGGCTTCCTATGAACCCGGCTCCACCAACGACCATCGTCCTTTTTTCTTTCATCCCAATTCCTCATATTTGAGTTTCAACCGATCAATATTATGCAAAATAGAAAACCATTCTTTCATTCTTTTAATTTTCTTGACCCTTGCGCATGAAAATACGGCAACCATTTCGCACCATGTCAAAAGAATGATCTTCTCCTCGGTGGACAGCATCATCATCTCCTGTATGTTTCCCAATGATCGAATGAACCAATACCAAGATATTTCGCATCGGCAAATCCACAAGCATCGCCCGGATTTTCACGCAATGAATCAAAACTGATCATCTCGGTGTACTCAACAATCCGGCCATCCTTGAGTTTACCATACGTCCTGTCCCTTCCGCGATCCCTCAGAATCCACCATTGCTTTTCCGAAAAGAAAAGCTGGCCTGACAATGATGTATCCGGAACTTTTGGCTTCATGGACTCTCCCATAACAATCTCCTTTCTATTTGTTCGCTTTCGACCATTCTTTCAAAACTTCCAAGCCATAGTATCTCGGGAACGATATGGCATTGTTGTGCAAATATTCAGCATTTTTATTTCCCGGATAATTGACCACGCCCAATCCATATTTACTACATTGATGAGTCCCGATACCGCATTGAAATCCTTTTTTCTTCATGTAGTCAAAAACCCCTTGCCGTTGGCCACCCTTACAAACAGCCACGTACGATTGATAAATATGGGAATGATCCTTGGTTATCCTCGGCTTGTTTATTATAACCTTATTCAGGAAATCATCCTCGGAAATAACTTTGTCCCATTCTCTCGCGATCTTGATTCTCCACGCAATCAATTTCTCAATCTTTTTTAACTGGGACAATACAATCGCTGCTGTTATGTCCGACATTTTGTAATTCCCTGCGTCCGGATCAAAACGAAAAGGTTCTGCATTCTGGCTCCGGCGGTAAGCCCTTTCATCGCCGAAGGATGAAAATCTATACATGGAACCTGCATAAGTATCATTGCTGGTTGCGATCAGCCCTCCACATCCGCAGGTTATTCCTTTGCTGGCATGAAGGGAAAAGCACCCAATGTCACCGATCGTCCCAGCCGCGTCAGGACCAGCAAATGCCCCGAGCGCACAGGCTGCATCCTCAATAATAAAAAGGCCATACTCATCCGCCAAATTCATTATGTCATTCATCTCGCACATTTGACCGAATTGATGAACCGGCATGATCGCCTTTGTCCTTTTTGTAATCGCCTTCCTGACATAATCGGCCTTGATGTTGTATGAATCCAAATCAACATCAACCAAGACCGGAGTAGCGCCAACACTCGATACTGATATCGCAGTCGCAGGGAATGTGAAATCAGGGACGATCACCTCATCTCCTTCCATAATCCCGAGTGCACGCAAGGCCAAAACCAGAGCGGTCGTTCCATTGGTCGTACTAATCACATATTTGCATTTCAGATAATTAGAAACAGCCTTTTCCATTTCTTCAACCTTCGGACCTTGAGCGACCCATCCGGAAGTCATCACCTTGGCGACGGCGAGAAGATCACTTTTATCAAAAAACGGTTTGATGAACCTGATCATACTATTTCTCCTTTCACACAATGGAAAACCTGTTTGATGATTCTCCTCGCAGGGTTCCCGACCACCAACCACCCTGCAGGGATATTCCTTGTGACAACGGTCCCCGCTCCCACCATCGCCCCTTCTCCTATCTCTATCCCCGGAAGGATAACCGACCCCGCTCCAATACTGGCATTTTTCCTTACAAAAACGGGCCTCCACGCCTCTTTCCCGCCCGGAGGATACCTATCGTTAGTAAAGATCGTTCCGGGCCCTATAAAGCAATTTTCTTCGATAGTCACACCTTCCGGGATAAAGCAATGCGCCCCTATCCGGCAACCCCTGCCAATTTTCACCTTCGGGCCGATTTCAACAAAAGAACCGATATTACAATCGGCCTCGATTTCACAATCTCCATAAATGTTCACCAAATCAGGATGCCATATCTTCACGGACGAATGAATCACAGATTGAATTGAAACAGGCATTGGAGATCCTTTCTTTTCTGGTCCGGGTGGCTGGATTTGAACCAGCGACTTTCAGCTCCCAAAGCTGACACGCTACCAAGCTGCGCCACACCCGGATAATTTCAAAAATCGTAAACTCTTTCCACACTCTTTCCCCCAGCCATATACTCATCCGTATGCATGATCAAATCGAAAAGGTACAAATGCTTTTTCAAAATGGCCTTCGTGCTGAAATTAGCCATTGCAAACTTCCTCCCCTTTTCACCGATCATAAACTTGTCCATGGTGGACAAATGGCAAAGATCGGTCAAGACCCTTTTCGCATTGGATTTGTTAATCACGATTGTTGGATTATCGATATACAGCCCCATCACCCACGGGTCAAGGCAACTCAAAATGATATGCCCAAGAAAGAACCCCTCTATGCCGCTCAATCCCCATCCACCATTGATGGAAGTGAAAGTGCAGTTGTACCCCAGCTTCCTTTCAAGACATTCCTTGTTGGATAGTTGCATTAGAAATTCCAATTCAATCGGCAAACCATCCTGCTTCAATTCCTGCACGATCTGGTTAAACGTCTCATATCCCTTGATTGGAGAACCTGCGGAACCGGCCTGTATCTTGAGCACATCACCAAAAGGTTCGGCCCTTGGAATGTCTTTTCCTTCCATATCACCGAACTTTGTGAAATACGATTCAAGATGGTAAAAAGAATTGGGCAATCTCCCGGTGATTGTCCAATCCGTGCCGGTAACCGCAGGTACCCCGGTCGCCTCGTGGAATTTTCTTATCTGTGGATACCCATTGCGCAACTCACTGCCGTAATATTTCACGCAGCAATTATTTTTGTTCAGTAGCTGATTGAAATCAATCCCCGGCCAATTGAAGATTGTCCTCCCGAAATAAAAGAAGTCCGCCTTCTTGCACCATTCAGCAGCCTCTTCTTTTGCGGCATCCGTATTGAGAATGATATCCCGGTCATACTGAAAAGAATCATCATAGGCAATGATGCACCGAGCCTTGTGTTTGGTATATTTGTTGATGGCTCTCCAAAGCGATGTTGGTTGACCGGCGATATTGAAGTCACTTACGATTGCCACTTTCATTTATTTCCTCCTCATACCTATGAGCCATTGAGCCGTGGCCATCTTCAGTGCCTCTGCCGTCAATGTTGATCTTAAAGTAGCGGCTGCCGCATCAAGAACAGCCATCTTCTCGTCAATAGGAAGATGTGGTTCAAAACCCTCCAATATCTCCAAGACCTTTACTGCATTAGCTCCTACGATTTTCGCGTCCATTCATCCACCTCATTCATTCAAGTCATTCATTCAAGTCAAGCACCCTACCCACAAATGGATTGCCCATACTTGCCTGTAACAGTTTCATCCC
>Ga0265297_10003463_pt1 | contig 28446 bp, 18 predicted proteins | sample Munlanlwell13791_FD_192502 | JGI IMG/M metagenome (GOLD analysis project Ga0265297, IMG submission 192502) | Leachate microbial communities from a municipal landfill in Southern Ontario, Canada - Leachate well 137-91 | ecosystem: Engineered > Solid waste > Landfill > Unclassified | place...
TAAGCAATTATTTATGGCCGATAATGCTGGAACTGTTGATGGTTCAACAGTCAATACTGCTCCACAGGAAATTATATTTCCAATAGCAGCAGATGGAATAAAAACAAAAGCCTGGGGAACTTCACTATTCTTGATTGCTTCAACTCATACAACAGGAATGAAAGCCTGGGGCACAACTGAGGGATGGGGTGGAAACCGTGCCCGTGCAACCTTGCTTAAAAAGTTTTTTACAATTAATCCTTCCGGTACATCTGTTTCAGGATTTTTCAGTGATTCTAAAGATTTAACAACCTCTCTTATAGCAAGTAGCAAAGACAACCGGGCTTTATTTGATAAAATATCTGTAAGTACAAGTTTGGCTATTACCGGTCCTACTATCTTTAAACAAGGTTATCAGGTTATTAAATTTACAAATGTTCGCGCTGATGGAGGAACAACCAGTGATACACAATTTACTGATATGGATGTTCCTTTTATGAGAGTTGCTGAAGCCTATTTAAACTATGCAGAAGCGGTATTGCGTGGTGGAGCTGTCGTTAGTGGATATGCAGCTATTGATGCTGTAAATGCTTTAAGAACCAGAGCGAGTGCCCCGGTATTTAATACAACAACAAATCCATTAACTTTACCTAAAATACTAGATGAAAGAGCCCGTGAGTTTTTCTTCGAAGGATATCGGCGATCAGATTTGATTCGTTTTAATATGTATGGCGGAGCTACTGGTTATACATGGGATTGGAAAGCGAATGAGCCTGCAGGAAAAGACTTCCCGGCAGATTTTAATCTATTTCCAATTCCGGCAAATGATTTAAATGCAAATGCAAATTTAACTCAAAATCCGGGATATTAAAATGCCAGATCGTCAATTTGGTTATTTGATTTAGATTATAATAATTTATATCTTTACAATCGTAAAGTTGTAGACATTAAAACTCACCGAAAAGTCTGAACTTCTTAAGCTCAGACTTTTCATTTTTTACAAAAAACGAAAATATTAGCTCAAAATTTAATCAAAATAACCATGTTTAAAAAAGTCATCCTCTTATTTATCATTTTCTTATCTACAAATATTTCCGCTCAAATTGAACGGGTTGAACCCGCATTCTGGTGGGTTGGAATGAAAAATACACAATTACAGTTATTAATTCATGGTACAGAAATTTGTAACCGGAAAGTAGAAATTCAATATCCGGGAATTAAAGTATTAAAAGTAAACCGGGCATGCAGTCCGAATTACCTGTTTGTAACATTGGATTTAGATCCTAAAATTACAAAAGCGGGCAAATTCGATATTCAATTGTCACAACCTGAAGAACAGACAATAACGGTTAACTATGAACTAAAAAACAGAAGAAAAGATTCAGATAAACGTCAGGGTTTTTCAAGTGCCGATGTTATTTATTTACTTATGCCCGATCGATTTGCAAATGGAGACAGCACCAATGACAATGTCGAATCCCAACCTGAAAAAGTCGATCGAAAAAACAGCAGTGGTCGTCACGGTGGTGATTTAAAAGGAATGCAGGAACATTTGGATTATATAAAAGAACTAGGTGCAACCGCGATATGGAGTACACCGTTGTTAGAAAATAATTACACTAAATATACTTATCACGGGTATGCTATCAGCGATTATTACAAAATTGATCCACGATTTGGGAGCAATGACGATTATTTGAAATTTGTTGCAGCTTCACATCAAAAAGGATTGAAAGTAATTATGGATATGGTCTCTAATCATTGTGGTATATGGGCCTGGTGGATGAGTGACTTACCTTTTGAGGACTGGATTCACCAATTTCCTGAATATACACAAACCAATCATAAAGCCAACACTATCAAAGATATTCACGCGTCAAAAATAGATAAGGATCTTTTTCTAAATGGATGGTTTGATAAATCAATGCCGGATATGAACCAGCAAAACCAATATTTCTGGACTTATTTTATTCAAAACTCCATTTGGTGGATTGAAAATGCGGATCTGGACGGCATTCGTATGGACACCTATCCCTACAACGATCGGGATGCAATGGCGCAATGGGCAAAAGCAATTACTGATGAGTATCCGAATTTCAACATTATGGGTGAAACCTGGCTATTCAGCCCGCAAGATATTGCCTTCTGGCAGAAAGACGCTGTCAATGCACTGCATTACAATTCAAATCTCCCAACGGTTATGGATTTTATATTACAAAAAGCATTGATAAGCTGCTTCAATGAGCACGGAAAGCCATGGGAAGATTTGGGAATGAACAGGTTGTATAATACCATTTCAAACGATTATTTATACGCCAATATTAATAATTTATTAATTTTCGCCGAAAACCATGACACGCAACGCTATAATTTTCTGTTGAACGGAGATTTGGCTAAATTCAAAATGGCCATGTCATTTTTGATGACTACCCGTGGCATTCCTCAAATATATTATGGTTCTGAGATTGGAATGACCGGAAATAAAGACAAAGGCGATGGAGATATTCGTCGTGATTTTCCGGGTGATTCAATTAATGCATTTTCGGCAAAAGGTCGTTCGTCAGTTCAAAATGAAAGATTTGACTTTCTTTCAAAATTATTGAACTGGCGTAAAGGAAAATCTGTTATTCACACAGGTTTACTAACTCAATATGTTCCCGAAAATGATGTTTATGTTTATTTCCGCTATAACGAAACGGAAAAAATAATGGTTATTTTAAACAATAACGAAACGGATCAAACAATCAAAACCGATCGATATACAGAAAATCTGGAGAATATTACGAACGGAACAGATGTTATGACTGGTAAGACATTTGATTTAAAAAGCTCATTTACAATACAAAAACAAACTGCCTTAATCCTTGAATTACATTAAACTATTTTCAAATAATCTTTAAAATAATCAGTATGAAAAATGTTATTCTCCCTCTAATTTCATTACTAATTTTTGCACTTACTATTGCCGGCTTAAATTCCTGTAAAAATAAAACAAACGCAGGCGAGAATCTAATGGATTCCATTCAGTACAAAAAAACGACGCCTGAGTGGGCCAAAAATGCGAATATTTACGAAGTAAATACCCGTCAATATACCCCCGAAGGTACATTTAAAGCTTTTCAAAAACAGTTGCCGCGGCTCAAAGCAATGGGCGTTGATATTATCTGGATGATGCCCATTAACCCGATTGGTTTAAAAAACAGAAAAGGAAGTCTGGGAAGTTATTATTCCATTCGGGATTACAAAGCAATAAACCCTGAATTCGGGACGGAAGCCGATTTTAAAGATTTGGTAAGTGAAGCTCATAAACTGGGCATGCATGTCATTATTGACTGGGTGGCAAATCATACTTCATGGGACAATGTCTGGATAAAATCACATCCCGAATGGTACACAAAAGATAGTCTTGGGAATATAATGGTCCCTAAAGGTACGGATTGGGATGATACAGCCGATTTGAACTATGATAATCCGGAATTACGTAAAGCCATGATTGATGCCATGATCTATTGGGTAAAAAATGATGATATTGATGGCTTCCGGTGTGATGTAGCGGGAATGGTTCCACTCAATTTCTGGATGCATGCCCGAAAAGCAATTGATGAACAAAAACCCGATTGCTTCTTTCTTGCTGAAGATGGCGAATCTGCCATCCACAAAGCTTTTGATATGAGTTACGATTGGCCTTTGAAAGACATTATGAATGATATTGCTAAAGGTAAAAAAAATGTAAACGACTTGATCATGCATTTTGAAAATGAGTCGAAAAAATTCAAACCGGAAGATTTGAGAATGCAATTCACAACCAATCATGACTTAAATACCTGGGAAGGTACAGAATATGAACGGTTGGGTGATAGTGCTGTTGATGCATTTACAGTGCTTACCTATACAATACCGGGCATGCCATTAACCTATACAGGTCAGGAAGAACCATTAAAAAAACGACTAAAATTTTTCGATAAAGATACGGTCGGATTTAAATTATATCAACGACAGGAATTACTTACAAAATTGAATCAACTGAAAACCGGAAATAAGGCTCTTTGGAATCCGAGTTACAAAAGCAGTTTTATGGGACTGAGAAACACGAATCCTGTTAATGTATTGACTTATATCCGTTTTTATAAAAAAACACAGGTTTTTTGTGCATTTAACTTTTCATCGAAAGAACAAACATTTAAAATAACAGATGCCATTATTGGTGATTTTGTAAATTATCTTGGTGAAAAGTTCCCGGTCAAATCAAATGTTGAAATGAAATTAAAACCCTGGGGATATTCCGTACAGATTTCAATTCCATAATAAATATCAATTGTATGAGATTCCTATCGCTTACATACCTGTTTTTTTTTATTGTAAGTCAGTGTCTGTCGCAAAATATTCAAATAGTCAGTTCAGGTAGCCTTAAACATCTTGACGATTTTAAATCGGAGAATATTTCAGGCAGAAATATTGATGTCTGGTTACCTGATGGTTACTCTATTTCAAAAAAATATAGTGTAATTTACATGCATGATGGTCAAATGTTGTTCGACAGCACTCAGACCTGGAACAAAAAAGAATGGAAAGTGGACGAGATACTTTCACAGCTTAACAGAGATCATAAAGTTGAAAACTGCATTGTTGTAGCCATTTGGAATAATGGTTCAGAACGGATTTCCGAATATTTCCCGAACAAAATTTTCAATTTGCTGGATGAGAAAACACAGAAAAAATTGTCTATCAAATATTTTAATGGAAAATCAGCCAATGGCGATAATTATTTGAAATTTATCGTAAATGAACTCAAACCTTATATTGATAAAAACTTTTCAACAAAAAGTGATAAAGATCACACTTTCATGATAGGGTCGAGCATGGGTGGATTAATTTCTATTTCCGCTATTTCAGAATATCCGGATATATTTGGAGGTGTGGCCTGTTTATCGACTGCCTGGTTAAGTCAGATTGAGCCTAATTATGCAATTCCGTCTGCTACTTTTGACTATCTGAAAAATAATTTGCCAGTCCCTTTTGGTCATAAGATTTATATGGATTACGGCACCGGTGAAAGTGATAAACCGTATGAATTGACTCAATCATTTATTGATTTAATCGCCAAAGGAAAAGGATATAATGAAAATAATTATATGTCAAAAGTATACGACAAAGATGAACATAACGAAATTGCCTGGAGTAAACGGTTTCATGTTCCGGTTGAGTTTTTGTTAGCTACAAAGCCAATTCAAAAGCCCAAATTTGGGAAAATTGATCGTTACGAAAACTTTCCTTCAAAATATATAACTTTAAGAGATGTTGAAATATGGTTACCTGAAGGCTACAACACGAAAAAGAAATATGCTGTTTTATATATGCACGACGGTCAAATGTTATTCGATTCGACTACTACCTGGAATCATCAGGCATGGTATGCGAACATTGTGGCTACAAAATTAATGAAAGAAGGAAAAGTTCAGGATTTTATCATAGTTGGAATAAGCAATGGAGGTAAAACACGTTCTATTGATTATTTTCCTCAAAAACCCTACGAATCATTAACTCAGTCTCAAAAGGATTCTGTGAATAAAAATTTAAATGAAACGGGAAAAATTGTTGACATTTTTAAACCTGTTTCAGATAATTACCTCAAATTTCTGGTGAGGGATTTAAAACCTTATATAGACAAAAAGTATTCAGTTTATAAAGACAGAGCTCATACTTTTATTGCAGGAAGTAGCATTGGAGGATTAATTTCGATGTATGCCATTTGCAAATATCCAACCGTATTTGGTGGAGCAGCTTGTATGTCCACTCATTGGCCGGGAATTTTCACTGTTGAAAATAATCCAATTCCCAACGCTTTTGTAAATTATATGAGTATCTATTTACCAAATCCTAAAACTCATAAAATCTACTTCGATTATGGTGATCAAACGCTGGATGCAATGTATGCGCCTTTACAAAAGAAAGTAGATGAAGTCATGAAGTTAAAAGGATTTACTGAAAAAAGTTGGATCACAAAATTCTTTCCCGGTCAAAATCACAGCGAAAAATCCTGGAATAGTCGATTGAATATTCCGTTGGAATTTCTTTTGAAAAAATAAAAGTATCATTTAATATAAATAGATATTTATTTTGAAATCATATTTGATTGTTGCAATCGTTTGCAACTTAAAATCATCTATCAGAGGCCCTACTCTTACTATATTTTTGATTATTGTATTACATTTGTGGTAGTTTGAATATCAAAACCTTATCTGATAAAGCTCCAATTAAAAAAATAAAACAAAATTATGAAAAAGCCATTTTTATCATTCATATTGTTAGTCTTCTCGGCACTCACTTGGGCACAACTGGTAACTTCAAATCCACAATTTGTTACTCAATCAGGAGGTGCTATTGAATTAACGTTCGATATGTCATCAACCGAGGGAAATCTGGGTTTATATGGATATACAGGCGATGTATATGCTCACGTTGGAGTTATAACTTCAAATAGTTTAAGTTCTTCAGACTGGAAATACGTCGTAACTCCATGGCCTTCAACAACAAATTTAGCATTAGCAAATACATCAAAAAATAAACTTACAGCTCTTGGAAACAATAAGTTTAAATTGACAATTGCTCCAACAATAAGAGATTATTTTGGAATTACTTCGACAGAAACTGTTCAAAAAATTGCTGTTGTATTAAGAAATGCCGATGGAAGCAAACAGGAAAAAACATCGAGTGGTGGCGATATCTTTATAAATGTATATGCAGCAGGCTTAAATGTCGCATTTAGCAACCCGAGTTCAAACCAGAGTGTTACAGCAGGAACAACGATGGATATTCAATTCGGTTCATCCATTGCATCGAATCTAAATTTATTGATTAACGGAACCAGTGTGCAAACGGCTACATCAGCAACAAGTTTATCTTTTTCTTATACTTTTGCTACTGCTAACGACTATACCTTGATTGCTCAGGCAAGTTTAAGCGGGGTAATAGTGGCCGATACTGTTCAGATTTGTGTTCCTGCCGCAGTAACTGATGAGGCCAAACCTTCAGGTCTGAAAGATGGAATTAATTATATTGATAATACAACGGCCACATTAATCATGTATGCACCCGGGAAAAATAATGTTTTTGTTATTGGTGATTTCAATAACTGGACACAACTCAATGCATATCAAATGAAACGGGACGGCAATTATTGGTGGATAACTTTAAATGGACTGACACCCGGAAAACTCTATGGTTTTCAATATCTTGTAGATGGCACATTAAAAGTGAGTGATCCATACACCGAATTGGTTCTGGACCCATGGAATGACAAGTGGATAAATCAATATAATAATATTTTTCCTGATTTAAAACCGTATCCGACAGGCAAAACTGATGGGTTGGTTGCAACTTTGCAAACACAGAAAACTCCCTATAGTTGGGAGATAACAAATTTCAGCATGCCATCGCGTGAAAATATGGTTATTTATGAAATGCTGTTACGCGATTTTACTCCCGAAAAATCACTGGAGGCAGCCATATTAAAATTGGATTATTTAAAAAATTTAGGAATCACGGCTGTTGAATTAATGCCTGTCACAGAATTCGACGGAAATAATAGCTGGGGTTATAATCCAAACCACTATTTTGCACCCGATAAAGCGTATGGAACCCCCGATGATTATAAAAAGTTTATTGATGAATGCCATAAACGGGGCATGGCAGTAATTTTGGATATGGTATTCAATCAGGCCTCAGGGCTTTGTCCTTTTGCAGCACTTTATTGGGATGCTGTCAATAACCGCCCGGCAGCTAATAACCCCTGGATGAATCCAATAGCACCACATCCTTATAGTGTAATGAACGATTTCAATCATAGTTTCTCCGGAACAAAAGAGTATTTTAAACGTGTTTTACAATACTGGATAACCGATTATAAAGTGGATGGTTACCGCATGGATTTAACAAAAGGATTTACACAAAATCCAAGTACGGAGGCCACGGCCAGCAATTACGATCAATCGCGTATAAATAATCTCACCGATTACTACAATGCCGCCAAATCGGTAAAAAGTGACGTCATGTTTATTCTGGAACATTTTTGTAACAATGATGAAGAAACCGTTTTGGCAAATCAGGGAATGTTTTTGTGGAGAAATACAAATAATTCTTATTCTCAATCAGCAATGGGTTATCAGAGTAGTAGTGATTTCTCGGGAATGGTTACTACACCACGTCAATGGGTTGGTTATGCTGAGAGTCATGACGAAGAACGCAACTTTTACAAAGCAAAAACGTATGGAGCAGGAACCATTATGACCGATTCAGTAGTCCGGATAAACAGGGTGCCTCTCAATATAGCTTTTACAACTTTATTACCCGGTCCAAAAATGATTTACGAGTTTGGAGAAATGGGTTACGATTATTCGATCAATTCAAATGGTGGACGAACAAATGAAAAACCTTCGGTATGGGGTTGGTTAAACCTTACGCAACGTAAAGCAGCCAGTGATGCATCTGCAAAAATTTTGACCCTCCGAGAACTTTATCCGACTGCATTTACCCAGGGTAATTTTACGTTGAATATTGCTTATTCAGATTGGTCAGCGGGACGTCGAATTGCATTGACTCATTCGGATTTAAATATGGTAGTTTTGGGAAACTTTGATCCAACTATGACAATCACTGCCATGCCAAATTTTCCAAGTTCAGGAATCTGGTATAATTTGATTAGCGGAGAGCAATTAACAGTAAACAATACTCATATGACAATAAGTATGCAACCAGGTGATTTATTGATTTATACAGACCGAAAAGTGAACTCTCCGAGCGACTTGAATGAGACCGGATTTATAAGTGATTGTACTGTATATCCATCGATAACAAAAGGAATGGTCTATATTTCAACAGCAAGTTCAATACAAAACATTCAGGTTTACAATATGCAGGGAATGTTAGTAACATCGAATACAAACTCAAATGTAAATGAAATTGATTTGTCAAAAATGATAAATGGGCTTTATTTAATGGAAGTGACAACTTTTCAAGGGAAAAGCAGGTATAAAATTATTAAAGATTAAAACATAAATATAATTTACAAACAGGTATAGATTTAAAAGCTATACCTGTTTTTTTTATATTACAATCTCATATAAATGAATGAATTAAACAAGAGGCACAAAGATATAACCTGGGTAGTTGTATTCATCAAATTCGGTTTCGCTTCTTTTATAAATTAAACGAATAGATTGACCTGAAAAACATTTGACCGGAATAACTAATCTTCCTTCAACTTTTAAAAAGGAAGCAATCTTTTGAGGAACCGTACTATCAGCTGCAGCCGACACCAATATACAATCAAACTTATCCGGTGCTATTTTAGTCCAGGATCCCTGAAAAAAACCTATATTTCTGTAGTGATACTTTGATAAATTTCCCTTCCCAAATTTGTAAACTTCAGGTACAATTTCTACCGATAAGACTGATCCTTTCGTACCAACCGATACAGATAAAATTCCACTCGTCCAACCTGATCCAAAACCTACATCAAGAATTTTATCACCAGACTTTGGCTGTAAAAGTTCCATCATAAAGGCAACTGTTGAAGGTTGAGATATTGTTTGACCAAATCCTATTGAAATGGGGTTGTTTTCGTATGATCTCTCTGAATATATTCTCGGAACAAAGTTCAGTCTGTCATTTTTCAGAAATGCTTCAATTAAACCGGGCGTTTTAAGATCTCCTTTTTTAATAAGGCGTTCCACTAATTCAGACATATCTGGGTTCATAGCATATGTATAAAATATTTCTCGAAAAATCGTATAAATACAACAAAAAAAAGGCTGTACGAGTTTTCGTACAGCCTTTACTTTCTAATTTAATTTCTTATTTAACAGCTACTTTTCTGGTAGCACCATCTACACGTACTATGTATAAACCGGCATTTAATGATTTTGAAGTAAATGTTCCAACCATATTGCTTGATTGAACAGTACGACCAGCTAAGTCTAATACTGTAACATCATTGGTTACACCTTCAACTACAATACTGGAATTATTGCAATAAATCAAATTTTTTGCAGCTTTAACTTCTGAAATTGCACTTAAATTTTGTTTCCAGGCAACTACAGTCACATGAGAATCAACATCTGCAGGATAATTAACAATTGTATTAGGTATATCTGCACCTAATGCATCTACTGCATTATAGCCCCAACTATTGTCTTTTTTGTTGTATAATTTGTATTCAAAACCACCCGTAAAATTCACTGTAAAACTAAAAGTTCCATCAGCGTTTTTAGTACAAGCAAGAGCATTGTCCATACTCCAGCCCTGGAAACTACCAACTGCCCAAACTTCGGCTGTACCTGCAGGAACAGTAATCGTTACTACGATAGTTCCAACATTTGCCGGGTCAAAGACTTTTTTCCATGAAGTTACAACAGGGTTTACTTCTGGATATTTGTAATCACCTGTTGGAGCTAATTGTTCGTATGACCAGTCCGGACCTGAACAAAAATGATAAGCTAACTTATTAACATCCGCAGAGAAAATAGTTTTTTCAAAAATCATTGTTCCATCTGTGTTTGTTGAAATCAGAGCCATTTTACAACTATCTACCGGTGCAGTTGGTCCTGCCCAGTTATTGAAAGTACCTACAATATAACATTGGATTGTTCCTGCTGGGACTAATACATCTATTTTCACATTCATTGGTACAGGTAATACGTTTGGATTATAAACTGTAGCCCATTTGGCTACAACATCAACTCCATTAGTACCAACTTGAGTTTCATCAGGTAAAACATGATTAGTGTCAGTCCATGTATTTGTACCGGTATAAACGCGGTTTGCATGTATTTCACTACCATCAGCATATTTTTCCACATAGGCCCAATCACCGCCACCACTACAATACTTGTACTGAACATTTGCAGTAGTAACACCAGCAGCCCATGTTGCATCATCCATTGTGATGGTGAAATGAGTATCATCCACTTTGGTCATTTGTTTATCGTTGTTATTCCAACCATTAAAACTTCCAACAATCCAGCACTGATATGTTGGATTCGGTACAGTAACGGTAAACGTTACATTTGCAGCCGAAGCAATTGAAAACAAGCTCATAAGAGCAATTGCGAAAGTAAAAATTCTTTTCATAATAGTAATTTTTTAAATTGATTTAATTGATTAAGTTTAAAGATATAATTGTTAAGTTTTATATAGTGTCATTTTTACACATTAATATCCAAATTATAACATTCAATGTCTACAAATTGTTTGTTCAATATATTTATTTAGTATAAATTTTATATGAGAACTTAAAACCTGTTGTACTAAAAATTTGAAAACTAAAATGGGTATTATTTCAAGATAATTATATAGCAAAAATAGAGTATTAATTATCATAGAGATACACTATTCTTATTTATAATTGAAAAAACTTATGCAAACGTTTGCAATTTAAAATTATTTTTCAAAATTCAATATGTTTACATTTGAAAAAATCATAATAACCTGATTATTAGAATGAACATTCAATCTAATTTATTTTTTCCATCTGAACGACGCTATACTTTTTGCAGGTAATGTATATGCAAATGAATGAGTAGCATCAGCCAACGTTAGTTTAATCGAACTGTCAGTATCGTTTTGCATAACCACACCATAAGTTCCATCAGTATTGAGCACTGCGGTATAATACAGTCCAGAAGTTTGAAAACCACTGGTAGCAATTCTAATAGCACCGGCTGAAATAGCTTTTGCTAAATGACCAATCACGTAAAAATGAGATTTACGATCCAAAGTAGAATAATCTTTTGAGCTAATATCCACTGCTCCAAAACAGGTATTGCAGCCACCCGGACGGTTAGGAGCTCCATTATCATCCAGCATGAAATTCCAAACAATAACCGCTTTTGAAAAATTATTCAATGTGCCAATTCCCAATTCGCGCATGCTCCACATCAAATCACCATCAAACGAATAATTCCAGCTTCCGATAGACATTTCTGTGAAATACAGATTTTTGGAAGGATACGCATTGTGAACATTCAATAGCTCGCTTTTATCACCGCCATAAGCATGATAAGCTGCTCCATCCACATATTTTGCCACTTCAGGGTCTGCATATATTTTCATCGGATACCCAATTTGATCCGAGATATTATCATAATTATAATTGTGATCGAAAACAATAATTTTAGTCGAAATTCCGGCTTCAGCAAATTTTGGCCCTAAAGCTGTCTTAATAAAGGCTGCCTGTTCCTGCCAGGTCATGTATAGCGAAGCTGAATTTCCACGATTTAAGGGTTCGTTTTGAATGGTAATAGCATCGATATTAAAACCTTCGGCCTTCATTGCCTGAATGTATTTTACAAAATAGGTTGCATAATCCTGATAGTAAGCCGGATTTAACTGACCGCTAGTCCAGGAATTAAAAGGTTGAAGGTCGGTCAGATTATTCACTTTCATCCAACGGGGACAAGTCCAGGGTGAACCCAGAATTTTCAAATTAGGATTTATTGCCAGAATTTCTTTTAAAATCGGAAAAAGATCACGTTTATCATATTGATTAATCGCAAAATTTTCAATTCCTGGTGTATCACAACAAGTATATTCATCCATCGAAAAATCGGAACAACCAATTGAAATCCGGATATAACTATAACCCATACCCGTAACCGGGTCAAATGCTTCTTTCAGCAATTTAGTACGATTTTCCTGAGTCATTTTCAGTAAATTATAGGCTGATGAACCGGTGATTGCAGCTCCAAAACCATCAATAGTCTGAAATGTATCTGAAGGTTTCATTGTAATGGTTGTTTCCACATCCATATTGGGTTTGATACTAAAACTCAACGGTACAGGAACAAATAACATGGATTTATTGGCAGTTGTAACATATACATCAACATCATGCTGAACAGGCTGTACCACCGGTGGAATTATTTCCTCGGTTTTACAAGCAGATAAAGACATACTCAGGAAAAAGGTTGTGGCTAATAATAGCTTTTGTTTAAACATAGTATTTTATGAAAATTGAGAAAATTATTTTTTTTAATCAAATGGAAGAAAAAGGAAAAGGGAAAATTAACATCAAAAAATCAAATTAAATATTAATTTTCCCTTACAAATTTAATTCATTTTTTCAGCTTTAATAGTCATATCATTCTGATTCAGAGTTATTTTATATATACCTTCAAATGGATTTGATCCTAATGCAACTGTATTTCCGACATTACCTGCAGAACCTGTAGCTACTAAAGGTAATGAAACTGTATAGTCTGTTGACAATTGTTCATGTCCATCCCACCAACCACGTTTATTGAAGAATTTAAAATTCAAGGTACCAATGGTTGCAAGCGGATCGGTTGCTGCAATATTCTTACAATATACAGTAACCTGATAAACTCCGGTTGAAACTAACCGGCATGGTGCATAATCTAACGGACTATTCCAGTTCCAACTTGAAGTTACTGTGTATGGTGATGAGGGTCTACCAAATCCATTACCACAGATCCAGATTGCGTCCGGATAAATAGCATCAGGTTGTGGTTCAATGTATAAATAATTAGCTGTTGTCAGGAAATATGCTTTATATAAGCCAGTTTTACCCAAAAATTTAGCCGTATTTGTTCCGGTCACTTCGAAATAATCCGGAGAAATGCTATTGGCTAGTGAGCCGGTAATACCTGTAAATGTTACTTCCACATTTTCACCAAAATAAACATTACCACCCCGGAAACCGGTAACACCGGTTAATGCAGCAGGATTGGCCGGCAAATCGGCAGTCATATCCAAAGTCGTAACCGGTTCCAGTAATTTTCCTCCAACTGTGGCAGTAAATTTAAGAGCATCAAAAGTAAATTCCGAAATTCCAACAAGAGTTGCATCCGTTATGCTGAATGATTTTCCAGTTATATCTATTAATCCAATTCCGTCTCCTACTTTTCCCCATACAATACCAGTATAATCCTCCTTATTAAAGGCTTTAACTTTTGATGCTATTCTGAAAGCCAGCGTAGTTCCAAATGTCAAACCTGAAATATGATAAATCAGATTCACTGGATCAGTAAGAGTCATTTTAACTCCCTTTCCACCATCTGGTACCATCCACAAATCGGTATAAACTGGTCGTTTAGCAATGGTAGTACTTACGATAGAATCTTTGACTTCTCCACTAACATTTGTTTCTGTCAAATAAATTTTTACCGGTTCATTGTCAGGACGATTGGCGACAAAAGGAATACCGTATGTCCGGTTGATACTAAATGTATTTCCTTTTGTTCTGATATTTTCGGATACTACTACTTCGTTATTACAAACCACCCGTAATAATAAAGTAGATAAAGGCGCCACTTTATCGGAGACACTGACTTTTACATGTATCGAATCTCCATAAGTTATCTGACTTTCAGCAACTGTTGCAGTATCTATACTGGGCATTGAGGCTGGATATCTAACAACAACATCTTCGTTGGTACAAGCCCAAAAAACCGAGGAAACTGCTATCAATAACCAGAATTTTATAATATTTTTCATGATTTTTTTCATTTATAAGTTGATATTACTGATTTAGAATTAATAACCCGGATTTTGGAACATCGATGGATTTTTATCAATTTGTGGCTGTGGAATCGGAAGCAATGTTTTGGCTTCAGATACAGCATCCATGGGTAAACGGCCGGAATCACGACTATTCAACGTATTCAACACATCAAGTACTTTTCCTGTACGAACCAAATCAAACCAGCGTTGACCTTCAAAAGCAAGTTCCAATCGACGTTCATTCAGCACGTCATCTAAAGTAACCGAATTTAGACTACCCAGTTTCGCTCTGGTACGAATCTGATTAACGAGTGCTGTTGCACTTGCCACATCTCCTTTTTGTACATAAGCTTCCGCTTTCAACAATAATATATCGGCCAAACGCAGTTTAATTACGCTGCTGAATTTAGAACGGTATTTATACATAAACGGATAGGCTGTTGAAGGATATTCGTTACTCCAGGTAACTGTAGCAGTTATAATCGTCTCAGCTTTTCGTACCTTGTCGCCCGCTTTATCGAATGCAGCTATTAAATCGCGTGAAGGTGTCAGCCATTTTGCCCAGTCGTATTTACTGCTTGGATCCGATTGGTCAATCCCAACCAACCAGGTAAACCAAAGACCACCACCGGAAAAATTAATTTCAAAAATTGATTCGGAAGTGTTTCTGTTTTTCACATCCGTTTTAGCGGCATTCATATCAAATAAATCACCGAAATTTGGAACCAACGTCACATCTTTTTCCACTTCGGTACAATACTGAATCACTTTATCGTAATCACGAACCGGTTTTTCGGCATAAATTTTTGCCAGCAAAGCATTAGCAACCGTACGGGAAAATTTGAATTTGTTGTTATTATCGATGGCAGGTGCACCACCCGGTTCCAAAGCTGTATTCAAATCTTTTATCATCTGAGCATAAACTTTCGAAACAGAATCCCGTGGAGGATAATACAGGGGATAAACTTCTTTAATATTGGCAGCTGTTATTGCCGGTGGTTCCGTAGTAATCAACGGAACTGCTCCCCACAATCGTACCAGATCAAAATACATCATCGAACGCAATATCAAACCTTCCGCTTTCCATTGCTTCCGTTCAGCCAAGGTCAATGTTGGATCCGGAACAGAATCCACATTGCAAATCACACTGTTTGCGGCAGAAATAATTCCAAAATAATAATCCCAGTCACGATTGATATTTTTATTTATACCATCCTGTTTTTGTTGTTCCAACTGGGTTAATTCCACGTCGGTTGCACCACGATACGCATTATCTGAATGTGTCTCATTATACACCAACATATCTGCAGTCCAACCTTCAATCCCCTGATTCTGAGTCAAGATATTGTACATATTATCGTATTGGGTTTGCATTTCAGCTTTTGTTGCAAATTTCACGGTTGAACCTGTGCTATCAGTTCTTCCCACAGTGACTTCACTGAAATCGGACACCGGATCGAGATTCAGATCACAGGCAACAAATAATAATGTTATAGCTGTAAATACAGCCAGTTTCAGTATGTTTTTCATATTATATTTTTATTAGAATTCGACATTAATACCAACAACATAACTCTTTGATTGTGGATAAGTACCATAATCAACGCCCTGAACGGTAGCATTTCCTCCATATTGATTTACTTCAGGATCGAAACCTTTGTATTTAGTCAGTGTCAATAGATTTTGAGCGGTCAGATAAGGTTGGAAACGGGTGATATTCCATTTTTTGAATAATCCTCCCTTAAAATTATAAGACAACGTCAGTGTCTTTAATCTCAAATAACTTCCATCTTCCACAAATCGTGACGAAGATAACAGGTTTACTTTCTCCTGAGTTGCACGCGGCATATAAGTTATCATTCCGGGACGTTCCCAACGATCGAGAACAGTTATGGATTGATTCTTGGCATCATACATTCCTTCAGTTTCCATGCGTGAAACATTATATATATCATTTCCATAAGAACCCTGGAAGAAGAGATTCAACGAAAATCCTTTATAAGATAAATTGTTGGTCAATCCATATGTAAATTTTGGATTTGGATCACCGATAATGGTCCGGTCACTCAACTGAGGAGAACTGCTATCGCCGTTTTTGGTCTGATAAAGCAAATTTCCTGTTTCAGGATCAACTCCTTTAGAAATATATCCAAAGAAAACACCCAATGGCAGACCCGGTTTCATGATCACCATGTTTTCACCCATGGATGTTTGACCGAAATAATACGTTTGTTGCAAGTTTAATTTTTCTACCCGGTTACGGTTAAATGACATATTAAAATCAGTTTCCCACTGGAATTTACCGGTCATATTCTTAGTATTCAATGTAAATTCAATACCGCGGTTACTCATTTCACCTTCATTTCGTGTAAGTGAACTAAATAATGATGTAGATGGTAGTGGAACATCCATTAATAAATTAGTTGTGTACTTGTAATAGGCATCAACCGTCAGGTTAACTCTGCTTTTAAGAACTGATAAATCTATGCCTATGTTTGATTGTGAAGTAGTTTCCCACGTTAAATCACTATTTTTCATATTGGCCAGCGATAATCCGGGAACAGCATTTGTGTTACCGGTAATCCACCAGTCAATTCTGTTGATATTGTAACGTTGTAAATAAGCATAATCGCCTATTCCTGACTGATTACCTGTTTGTCCCCAACCGCCGCGTATTTTCAAATCGTCAATCCATTCTATACCTTTCATAAAATCCTCGGAAGACATACGCCAGGCAGCGGATGCCGAAGGGAAATAACCCCAACGATGATTCGGATCAAGTTTCGAAGAACCATCTGCACGGAAGTTCGCAGTAAACAGGTATTTACTGTCGTAATTATAAGTCATGCGACCTAAATATGACATGATTGACCAATCAGAAGCTGAAGTTCCGCTTCCCGGATCAATTTTATTTCCGGCATTCAATGTCATAATATCACTGTTCCGAAAATGAGAAGCACTCATATAACTTTGATTCCATGTTGATCCGGTAAAAGACGTACCGCCCATTAAAGAGAAACTATGTTTATCAATTTTTGCATCATATGTTACCACATTATCAAATACTAAAATCGAACTCAACGAACGATTATCTGAAGCCGCACCATACTGACTTCGACCATAAGAAGTTGCAACTGGATCAAGGAAACTTGTTGAGTTATAATATACGCGGTCAAGCGATCCCGTTGATTTAAATTTTAAATCTTTAGAAAAAGAAATTTCGCCACTTACGCTTCCAATAAAACGATTGTTGTTGGTTTGGTTATTTGCTGTACGTGACATATTCTCCACCGGACTGGTAACCTGAGCGCCATAGAAATTATCGTAATATTGAGTGGGAATTGCAGGATTCCAGATTGGTGCATAAGTTGGCGTATTAATTACCGATAAAATTACTCCTGCCCTATTTGAACCGGTACCTGAAATAATTCCGTTATCGGTATAATCGGAATACGCCAGATTTGTATTCAATTTGAACCACGAACGAATCTGGTTTTCCAGATTTGCCCTTAAATTATAGCGTTTGTAATAAGCAACCGGGATTACTCCTTTTTCGTCGGTATATCCTCCCGAAACAAAATATTTCATCTTGTCGGTAGCATTTGAAATTGACAACTGATAATCCTGTGTTACTCCGGTTCGGTATGTTTCTTTAAACCAATCGGTCTGATCTGTCAAACCATCGGGTAAGGTCACAGCTCCAATTTCGTCCATCAACGCTTTGTACTGAGTCGTATTCAATGATTGCATTTGTTTTACAACCTGCGTAACTCCTGCATGTGCATTGAAAGAAATTTTCGCTTCACCTTTAGAGCCTAATTTTGTAGTAATCAGAACAACTCCATTTGAAGCACGAGAACCGTAAATGGCTGCTGAAGATGCATCCTTTAAAATCTGCATGCTTTCAATGTCATTTGGTGAAAGAAAATTTATTTCACTCATAGGAACACCGTCAACTACATATAAGGGATCATTGCTAGCAGTAATAGAAGTATTCCCACGTACCCGAACCACCATTCCTGCACCCGGTTCACCACTGGGTTGAATAACTGTTACACCTGCTGCTTTACCCTGAATTGCAGCTGCAGCAGATATAATTGGTCTTTCGGAAATATCCTTTGTCGATACCGATGATACAGCTGTTGTTAAATCTTTTTTCTTCACTGAACCGTATCCTACAACCACCACTTCATCCAATGCTTTGGAATCCTCTGTCAGAACGACCCGTAAATTTTTTGAAGTTCCTACAGTTTGTTCAACTGTATTCATTCCTAAGTAGCTAAACACCAAAATATCTTTGGCATTCGCATCAATGCTAAATTTTCCATCTATATCTGTTACAGTTCCGGTAGTAGTTCCCTTCACCATAATATTGGCACCGATTATTGCTTCATTTTTTGAGTCAACAACCACTCCATTGAGCGTTGTTTTCTGCGCAAATAAGCTTAACGGCATCACCATCCATATAAGTACCGGAATTAAACGCCGAAAAAACCCTGTGCTTACTAATTGCACGCGCGCATTTATTCGTTGTGTCTTTGTGCTCTTCATTGATTATTAATTAGTTGGTTAGTATTTTTAGTTGATTTATATATTGGTTAATTCGTTGTCTTGATTAAAATAAAAATGAAAAGAAACAACTTCATAGTATTTAACGATTTTATCACTTAAATTGTTTATAGCTAAATGTTTAAATCGTCAATTTCATTGTTTTTATAACTTTTACCCTAAAACCGGAATCATTTCTTAATAATAATCCCGGTTTAATTTATCAGCTATTTTATTTGAATTGAAACACTGCTCTTTACATCATTTGATGAGGCTGCGTTACGCAATACAAATTCTCCGGGTTCAACGGTCCAGCTTTGTGTTGTCTCGTTGTAAAATGCCATATCTTTTACCTTAATTTCCATTTCAATTGTTTGAGTTTCGCCCGCTTTCAGAAATACCTTTTTGAACGCTTTCAATTCCTTTACGGGTCTCATGACCGTTGCTTTAGGTTCCGAAACATAAACCTGAGTTGCTTCTGCTCCATCAACTTTACCTGTATTTTTCAGGGTAAACGAAACTTTTACTGTTTCATCGGGGGAATACAATTTTTTATCGGTCGTAATTTTGCCATATTCGAAAGTGGTGTAGGACAAGCCATAACCAAAAGCAAACAAAGGCGTAATTTTTTTAGTATCGAACCAACGATAGCCGACTAAAATATCATCTTTATATTCCTCTTTCCCATTTAGGCCGGGATACGAAATTTGCCCGAATGAAATGGCGGCATTGTCATCCAGTTTCTTTGGAAAGGAGAACGGCAATTTCCCTGATGGATTTACTTCACCCGAAAGTACATTTGCGATGGCATTACCGGCTTCGGAACCCAGATACCACGCTTGAACTATTGCCGGAACTTTGTTTACCCATGGCATTGACACGGCATTGCCACTCAGCAAAATAACAGCCACATTTTTATTCGCTTTTAGTAAAGCTGCTATCAATTTATCCTGACCAAACGGTAAATCCAACGATTTACGGTCAGCTCCTTCGCTATCCTGAAAATGATTTTTGTTCAATCCACCGATAAACAAAACTACATCTGCATCCTTTGCTGTTGCAACTGCTGCGTTTAGCAATGAATCGGCATTCAGGTGACTATCAACTTCATTGTCATATTCATTTTCACCGGATGCATAACCTTTTGAAAAGGTAATATGATCTTTGCCATATTTTTGAATCAATCCCTTTAGCGGGCTAACTTCGTAGGCAACTTTTAACGAAGACGATCCCCCACCAATGACTAAACTACGGGTGGCATTTTCACCAATGACAGCAATTTTCTGATATTTACCAACCGGGATGGGGAAAAATTGTTTATTATTTTTCAATAGTACTATCCCTTCTTCGGCAATTTTACGGGCTGCCTCTGAATGCTCCGGACTTACAAATTTACCAAAAGGGCGGTCAGCACTCATGGTGGTTCTGAAAATCAGACGTAAAATACGTCTTGCTTTGTCATTTAAAGTTTGTACGTCATATTTTCCGGATTCTAATCCTTTCAGATAAGGATTCGCCAGATAATATTCAGAATAAGGGGAAGTTCCATCGGTCGTCAAACCATTCGTAGAAGTTCCCATTTCTAAATCGAGACCATTGTTTACAGCCTGGTCGGTATTATGCACACCACCCCAATCGCTAATAACAACTCCGTCGAATTTCCAGTCTGTTTTCAAAATCTTGTTCAATAATAAATCGTTGTGACAGCAATGCACGCCACGAAACTGATTGTACGAACCCATAATTGCCCAGGCTTTTCCTTCTTCAACAGCCGCTTTGAAAGCCGGCAGATAAATTTCGTTCAATGCCCGGTCACTCACCTGGACATCAATTGACATACGGTCAGCCTCCTGATTATTCAATGCGAAATGCTTTACACAAGCAGCGACTCCATTTTGCTGAACACCCTGAACATAAGGAACGACAATTCGCGATGACAAGTAAGGATCTTCGCCCATATACTCGAAATTACGGCCGTTGAGCGGAGTGCGATAAATATTCACACCGGGTCCTAACAAAACGTTTTTATTGCGGTAACGGGCTTCTTCTCCAATCGTTTTGCCATATAATAAAGCCATTTGAGGATTGAAAGACGCTGCCAGTGAGGTAAGAGCAGGGAAGGCAGTACAAGAGTCATTGGTCCAACCGGCTCCGCTCCATTTATCCCAAAAAACTTCTTCACGAATTCCGTGAGGACCGTCATCCGTCCAGACTTCGGGAATTCCAAGACGTGGAACACCTTTGGAACTAAATTTTGATTGTGCGTGACACATGGCCACTTTTTCCCCGAGTGTCATCAATGAAAGTGCTTGTTCCACTCTTTTTTCAATGGGTTGATTTACATCTAAATAAACAGGTTTCTGTGCCTTTGATTGATTTAGAATTAAACTAATGCATAAAATACTTAGTATCGTAATTTTGCGTATTCTCATTTTTTATTATTGAAATTTGATTGGTTTTACTGAATAATTAACAGTGAGTATTTATGGAAATATATTAATTGAGCTGTAATAATCAAAAAAAAGAAGTTTTCAAACAACAAAATACATCTTAAAACCTTTCATTTTCATATAATTAAGTTTATTTTTCATGTGGAAATGATTTAAAGTGTCATAATAACAATATGTTTGATGATGCAAATATAAATGCTATTTTTAGAATAGCCAAACAAAAGTGTGTTTTTTTTACACTAAGTACAAAAAAAACTCATAAAATAAATCTAAGGTGTAATTTTGACACCATTTATCCAAATGAGTCATATAAATTATTTATCTTTGCAATTCCGAAACAAGTATAAAAAAATTATGGAAGAAGACACTTCAAATAAAAATATCACAATTGAAACTATACCTACAATTTCGGTAGATTGTGTGATTTTTGGTTATGATGCAAATGAACTCAAAGTATTGGTCAGAAGAGAAACAGTACCTTTTGAAGACAAAGTTTTTTTAGAATGGAAGTTTCCGGGTAATCACGTTCGCAGAGATGAAGACATTGATGCTACTGCTTCACGTATTTTAAAGGAACAAACAGGATTGGAAAATATCTTCGCTAAACAATTTATGGTATTCTCCGATCCAAATCGCTTAAAGAGAAGGAAACAAGATTATGAATGGGTAAAACCCCGGTTGAATGATGACAGAGTTATTACGGTAGGGTTTTATTCATTGGTAAACCTGAGTGATGTGGATAACAGCACAATTATAGAGGATGCCAAATGGGCAAATGCATATGAAAGCATGATTTTAATGTTTGATCACAGCGAAATTTTTGACGAGGCACTAAAAAAATTGCGGTACGATTTACTTCACGAACCCCTTGTTTTTGAATTGTTACCTGAAAAATTCACTTTAACCCAAATGCAAAAACTCTACGAAGTCATCTTTAATACTACTTACGACAAGCGTAATTACCGCCGAAAAGTGAATAAAATGGCTTACTTAATTCCTCTTGACGAAATACAAACAGGTGTTTCACATAAACCTGCCCGTTTGTATAGTTTTGACAGGGAAATTTACGAGAAAACCCGCACCGAAAGGTTTGATTTCAGAATGTAAATAATGAACTTAGAATACACTTACAAATCATGTAATGAATTTGTAAGTGTAAGATTTTGGAAATTTACTTCATTTATTCTTTTATAAACTTTCCAAAGAAAGATTTAGCACCGCCAGTCATCTCCAATAAATACATTCCATTGGCTAATCCCGATATATTTATCATATCATTTTGATTATTAGCCAACAGAGATTTTTTCAGCGCAATTTTACCATCAAGAGATATGAAATTTATTTCGTCGTAACCGGTACCATTTTCCGGTTGTTTTACACGAACAAAAGTATGTCCGGGATTGGGCAATAAGTTTACTGTTTCTGATTTAATTTCCGAAATTGCGTTTGGGCTTCCATTCCAAACAAAAGTGGCTGCTGTTGAGCCCGGAACTGAATATGTAAATGAAAGTGAGTTCCATACAAGCTTTACTGTTTGTGCGGCACTATTGCCGTTGTAAATTACGGATGCTAAGGTTCCATCTAAATTTTGAAAAGTTGCACACGAAACATTACTCCCAAAAACCGTACTTCCTATCCGGATGGCACCCGGATTTACAAATTTGGAAATTTGTCCGATGATATAATAAGAAACATTCCTTGTATAGCTGGTGCTGTTATTAACAGTTATGGCACCTAGACAGGTAGTACAGCCACCCGGAGTATGAGGCCCGATACCCGCATTATTGGCAAGATTCCATTCAATAACTGTTTTTGCCCAATTATTGGCCGATCCAAGTACAACATTTTGTAAATGCCAACCCAGATCACCCGAAAAGCTCCCGTTGGAAGCTGTATATTGTTCTGTAAAATACACATTTTTATTCGTGGCATTCCTAACAGTTGTCAAGGCTGAAATATTTCCGGCGTATAAATGAAATGCTGCACCATCAACATAACTGCTGTTATTACAAACATCAATGGGATAAGCCGTATTGTCACAATTATGATCAAAAGCAATGATCTTAACGGTTGAATAACCCGCATTAGTCATGGCCGGTCCCAAATTGTTATTGATAAAGTTCTTTTCCTCGGTTGAAGTCATCGTCATACTGGGTTCATTATTTGGATTTTCCGGTTCGTTCTGTGGAGTTATGCCCCAAACAGTTATACCCTGTGATTTCATCGCATCCAGGTATTTTACAAAATAATTGGCATAGGCTGCATAATAATTTGTTTTTAAACTTCCACCGATCCAACTGCCGTTCGTTTTCATCCATCTTGGTGCCGACCACGGAGTTGCCAGGATTTTTATAGCCGGGTTTATTATAAGTATTTTTTTCAAAAGAGGAATAAGATAATTCATATCCGGACCGGCAAGACTAAAATTCAGCATACTGACATCATTGGCAGTCTCATTATAACTATAATCGGAAGAACTCAAATCGGAAGCACCAATGCTTATGCGCAATACGGAAATCCCCAAACCGGTCGATTTATCAAATAGCTCATTAAGTAAAGCCGTTTGTTGGGTGGAATTCAAAACATTTATAGCTTCGGCACTTCCTTCCGTTAAACAAAAACCAAAACCATCCATGTTTTGGTAAGTCGTAGCCGGATATAAATAGATTGTTGCATTGGTTGAAGATGCAACAGTACTAAAACTTACAGGGCTTTGTTGCTGTAAAAGTCTGGTCCTATCACCGCTGGTCAACCAGGGAGTAACGGACTGGGATTCAACCACTGTAAATGCAAATATCAATAGAATTATCGAAGTGATAATTTTACATTGTAAAATTCCAGTCACTTTCAGGTTAAGTTTAGAATTCATATTATTGAGGTTTTATATATTCGCTCTTTTGTGGATAATTCAGCAAGTTTAGAATTATTCGCTTCACTATCCGGGCTACGCACAAAAATAGAATGGATTTACGATACCACCAAACAAATAGGTGTTTATTTTACACTAAGCCTCATAACAAAACTGTCTGAAATCTCAAAACGTTTGTTTTAGAACTTCAGACAGTGAGTTTAACCTGGAATATTAAAACGATTAAATGGCGAGTTTGTCAATACCTTTAATGGTGTTTTTCAGTTTAATAATAAAAATATAAACGATCGGGATTAATGACAAAGCATTGGCAGATATAAGCGGGAAATCATTGAGCATGATACCATAAACCAGCCAAAGAGAGATTGCCACAACGACTATACAATACATCACCAATGAAATACTTTGCGTATCCTGTGAACGGAAGACTTTTATCGCCTGTGGAAATTGATTTAAAACGGATAACAAAGAAGCTAGAAAACCGACAATTGCTATTGCTGACATTTTTTTTATATTTAAATTGTTTTGGGCACAAAAATAGAAAAGAAATTGGATAAATCAATCGTCATTAAAAAAAATACTTATTTCTGTAGAAATCTATATCAAAATAAAACAGCGAGAGTTTCATTTTAGAATGAACTCTCGCTGGTTTATTTATAATTTTGTGAGCTAAAAATGATTAAATCAGAAATTCAATCCTCTAAAACCATATTATTTTTTCTTCTTTCTCATTTCTTCCAACGCTTTTTTCACAGTCATATCGTCCTTGTATAGCAATGGATAAAAATCGGCATCACCCAAAGTATTCCTTGAGATATAAGCCTTAAGTTGCTCAAGCATGATTTTCTTTGAGATATTTATTTCTTTCCGATTGGCGACAACCGATTTTGAAGTTGCAAAAGCTACAAATTTTGTCAGCAGATCCTGTTCATCCAAATATTTGTCCATTTGCTTCCAGTTTTTCATTTTCTTTAATGTTGACCGGTTTTTGTCGGCATATTGAAACGCATATTGATACAGATAACCATAATTGATTATTTTATTTAAATAAGGTGTATAGTCCGATGTATCGCGTGGTACAAAAATATCAGGCATAATTCCACCGCCACCATAAACCGTACGACCTCCGACTGTTTTATATTTAAGAGAATCATTCATGTGTATGCTGTCTCTTGAATCGAATTCGCCGTGTTTAAAGCGGTTCAAAATATCCATTTCATAGGCTTCTGATTTTCCTTTCTCATAATACTTCTGAATGCATCGACCTGAAGGCGTATAGTAACGAGCTACAGTTAGACGTACAGCTGAACCGTCAGACAATCCCATTTGCTGTTGAACCAATCCCTTTCCAAATGACCTACGTCCTATAATCAGACCCCTGTCATTATCTTGAATAGCACCCGAGAAAATTTCACTGGCTGAGGCAGAAAACTCATCAATCAGCACTATAACCGGTGAATTTATGCAACTTCCTTTTCCATCCGATTTAGATTCAAATCGGGGGTATGCATTCCCTTTGGCGTAAACAATCATTCGACCGGCAGGTAAAAATTCATTCACCATATTAATAGCCTGATCCATTAATCCTCCGGGATTTTCACGCAAATCTATAATATATTTTTTCGCTCCCTGATTTTTTAATTTAGCAATAGCATCTAAAAATTCAGAGTACGTTTTTTCGGCAAATTTATTTACTTTAATAAAACCAACCTGGGGTTCAATCATATAAGCTATATCAACGGAGTTAACCGGAATTTCTCCACGGGTAATGGTATAGTGTAATATTTCGGAGGTGTTATTTCGACGAATACCCAGTTTTACTTTTGATTTTTCAGGTCCGCGAAGTTTTTTAAGCACTTTCTCATTGGTAATGGTTTTTCCTACAAATGCAGAATCGTCAACCTGCACAATTCTGTCACCGGCCAGTAAACCGACTTTTTCAGACGGACCTCCACTCACTATGGCAACAACCATAACGGTATCATTCTGAATATTAAATTGAACTCCGATGCCACTAAAACTTCCTTCCAATTCTTCGTTTACCTTTTGCAAATCGGATGCGGGAATGTAAACCGAATGCGGATCAAGTTTTGAAACCATATCGGTCATCATCTCTTCCGTCATCACGTCGGTATTTACCGAGTCGACATATTGAGCCTTAATAATGGAAAGCAACTCATCAATTTTACTGTGTTCACCCGAACGTGAAAAAGCTCCGGAGAATCCCGAAGCAATGTGTCGGACAGATAACATATTTCCTAAGAATAAACCACTCAGAACGGAAACAAATACAACCAAAACCAACAATAAATTCTTTTTATTCATTTTTTTATAGTCAAATGCCATTAGTCTGATATCTAATGGCATAAATTAATATTTTAAGAGATGCGAAGAAACAAAATGAGATTACTCAACCGGAAGTTCCAGAAAAACCACTTCTATCTTAGCACGTTCTAACAATTCCACCCCATCCATAATGCGGTATTTCTCGCCATACACCACCCTTTTAATGCCGGACTGTACAATTAACTTGGCACATTCAATACAGGGGGAAGCAGTTACATATAAAGTTGCGTTATCGCTGCTATTGTGTGAGCGGGCAACTTTGCTGATAGCATTGGCTTCGGCGTGTAGAACATAAGGTTTTGATACATTGTTCTCATCTTCACATTTATTTTCAAATCCCGACGGGGTTCCATTGTAACCATCCGAAATAATCATCTTGTTTTTCACCAATAAAGCACCTACTTTTCGTCTTTCACAGTAGGAATTTTCCGCCCAGATACGAGCCATACGCATATATCGTTGATCTAATAAAAGTTGTTTCTCTGTCATATTTAAATCTTGTTTTTGCCTGAAGGAGTGTTATTAAATTTCGTCCCTTATTTCTTGTTTAAGAGTTCTTTCGCAAAATCAATCAGGTTCACACCCGAGAAATTACCGGAAGTCATCAATAGCAAAGCCGAATTGTCATAATTCAATTCACGGAGTTTTTTTTGTAAGGCATTTGAATCGGTGAAAACCGACAAATTATTGCCGCCAAAAGCCTGTTTCACCTGTTCAGGTTGAATTTCCTTCAAGTGTTTATGTTTTATCACTTCGGGATCATAGTACACGAAAGCAATGTCCGCTTCGCCCATGCAATTTGCATATTGCGGTAAAAAATCTTCCGTCAGGCTGCTGAATGTGTGCAATTCCATACAAGCTATCAGTTTTTTATCAGGATATTGATGTCTGACTGCTTTTACGGTAGCTTTCAATTTGGAAGGTGAATGCGCAAAGTCTTTGTAAGCAACAGAAGAAGTCGTTTCTACAATTTTTTGCAAGCGGTTGGATGCCCCTGAAAAACCGGGAATAACGGAATAAAATTGTTCATCAGTCACACCAATCTGACGGCATGCCAGCCGCGCGGCATTTAAGTTCTGTAAATTATGCTCTCCAAAGATATTCAACCGGACATCACCTTTCTTGGTTTTCAGAAAGGTTATTCCGTCTATAACTTCATATTCAGGAGTATTGTAAGGAAAAGGGACAATGTCCCGGCGAAGATGCTGTGCTATTTCATTCAAATTTTCATCGCCATCAAAATAAATCAACCGGCCCTGCACTTCCATCAGTTCGGTAAACTTTCTGAATTGTTCCACGTAATTTTCAAAAGTCGGGAAAACATTGATATGATCCCAGGCTATTCCTGTGAGTACGGCAATATGCGCCTTATACAAATGAAATTTGGGTCGTCTGTCAATGGGTGATGTCAGGTATTCATCGCCTTCAAATACGGCAATACGGGAGTCATACGAAAGTTTTACCATGTTGTCGAAACCTTCAATCTGAGCTCCAACCATATAATCGGCCTCAATATTGAGTTGTTTCAAAACATACAAAATCATCGCCGTGGTGGTTGTTTTTCCATGACTTCCACCCACAACAATACGGGTTTTGCTCCTGGTTTGTTGGAACAGGTATTCCGGAAAAGAATAAATTTTCAAATTGAGTTCACGGGCGCGAATCAACTCCGGATTATCTTCCGTGGCATGCATTCCCAGAATCACAGCTTGTAAGCCGGAATGAATCTTGTCGGGG
>Ga0265297_10003464_pt1 | contig 28434 bp, 26 predicted proteins | sample Munlanlwell13791_FD_192502 | JGI IMG/M metagenome (GOLD analysis project Ga0265297, IMG submission 192502) | Leachate microbial communities from a municipal landfill in Southern Ontario, Canada - Leachate well 137-91 | ecosystem: Engineered > Solid waste > Landfill > Unclassified | place...
AGGATTTTGTATGTCCGGACATTCGAAGTGGTCACAAATAAAAAGACAGAAAGCAGTCACCGACAATCGTCGGGCTGCTGTTTTTACTAAACTCGCAAAAGCGATTTCAGTCGCTGCACGGGCTGGTGGTGGCGACATCGATACCAATTTTAAACTCCGTCTTGCTGTTCAAAAAGCGCGCGAAGCAAATATGCCCAACGATAACGTCGAACGCGCAATTAAGAAAGGGACGGGAGCGGATAGCGAACACGAACTTCATGAAGTGGTGTATGAAGGATACGGTCCAGACGGGATAGCCGTGCTCATCGAAGCGGTCACTGATAATAAAAACAGGACGACATCCGAATTAAGAAATATGCTTTCCAAGTCCGGTGGGTCTCTCGCATCTACGAATAGTGTCGCATGGCAATTTGAACATAAAGGAATTATCCGCATCGCAGCAGACGCGCTCCCCAAAGATAATCGCGACGAATTACAGCTTGCGCTCATAGATGCAGGAGCCGATGACGTCCAAGAAGAACCCGAGGGATGGACAATTATTTCTCCAAAAGAATCGTTCGCTCGTGTTTCAGAAGTCGTTCACGCGCAGAACATTACTGCCGATTCGCAGGCAATTGAATATATTGCGAAAACACCTGCCACGCTGGCACGTCCAAAGGCAGTCGAGGCGCTTATTGCTGAATTAGAAGAACACGACGATATCGACAATGTCTACACAAATGCCGACCTCTCTTAAAAAAACTATCCGCATCATCGGAATCGATCCAGGGATTGAGCGCACCGGAATAGGCATTATCGACATAAGAGCGTCTGAAGCCTCTTTAGTCTTCGTAGACTGCATCACAACGCTCAAAACACACACGCAGCAAGAACGGCTCCTGGAACTAAAAAACGAATTCGTCCGGATACTAAAAAAATACAAACCACAACAAGCGGCAATAGAAAAACTCTTTTTTTCTACCAACGTAAAAACTGCTATGCGCGTCTCTGAAGCACGGGGGGTTCTTCTTACTGAATTACAACAAGCAAAAATTCCGACCAGCGAATGGACGCCACAACAAATCAAACAGCGTGTCACTGGATACGGAAAAGCCGATAAACAACAGATTCAAAAGCTCGTTTGTGCTATTCTAAAGCTTACGGTTGTGCCAAAACCAGACGACGCAACCGATGCGCTCGCAGTCGCACTTACTGCGCACTAATAGTAGGAGGTATGAAAAAACTTCGCATTGCGCAACTTTCAACGCCATGGGAACGTGTCCCTCCGCCGAAATACGGTGGGACAGAACTTATTGCATCCCATCTCACAGAAGAACTGACCCGTCGCGGACACAAAGTTACATTGTTCGCAACAGGAGATTCGATTACAAAAGCAAAACTTCGTTCTGTCTATCCAAAAGCTTTGTATCGCGCAGGAGTCCCATGGACAAACAGTTCGTGGCCGCTGCTGCACGTGCAGGAATGCATGGAACGATCGAACGAATTTGATATCATCCATAACCATTTCAATTATTTCGGGCTTGCGATGGGTGCGTATGTGAAAACGCCAATCGTCACGACATATCATGGTGATTTTGAAACAGCTGAAAAAGATTCGGGGAAGCGCGCGCTCCTAGAAAAAAATAAACACATGCCGTTTGTGTCGATTTCAAACGACCAACGCACACACGCAAAAACTCATCTACGATTTGTTGCCACGGTGTATAACGCGATTGATATACACAAATTTTCTTTTTCAAATACGCCAGGCGCATATCTTGTATGGCTTGGAAGGATCACCAACAAAAAAGGTGCAGTTGAAGCTATTCAAGTTGCGAAACGATTTGGAATGAAAATATACTTGGCAGCAAAGATTGATGTGATCGACCGGGATTTTTACGCTCACAACGTGAAACCGCTTTTGTCAAAACGCTACGCAGAATATGTCGGTGAAATTGGGCATAAAGAAAAAGTCCAGCTCTTAAAAAATGCGTACGCACTTGTAAACCCAATTAAATGGAACGAACCGTTCGGCCTTGTGATGGTTGAAGCTCAAGCAACGGGCACTCCTGTTGTCGCGTTTCCACGTGGTGCGGCTCCAGAGCTTATCCGTGAAGGCAAAACAGGATATTTTGCCCGAGACGTGCAAGGGCTCGCAGACGCTCTTAAAAAAATCCCAAATCTTGACCGCCGCATATGCAGAAAAAATGTCGAAGATCACTTTACGGTGGAACACATGGTACATGGATACGAAGCTGCATACAATAAAATTCTACACACACGAACATGAAAGCAAAAAAAAAGCTACGAATAATGCACCTTTTATGTTTTCCTCTCTATGGTTCCGGATCTGGCACCTACGCGAGAGAATTAGCAGCTGAAACTTCAAAAACAGAAGAAGTCGCGATTGTCTGCCCTGACAACCGTCATGTTCCGCGATGCAAAATTTATGAAATCCATTTGCCATTTCCTGTCGCATTTACCGGGCACCCAGAATGGCCGCACTGCAAACTCTACCACGAATTATCATCGCTCGAAATTTACCAGGTATATAAATCCTTTTTGGAAACAACAATCCGAGCGGTCAGGGATTTCAAACCGAACATCATTCATGCACATCATGAACACATGATGACATGGGTGGCGCGATACATGAAAGCCATTTATGGCATCAACTTTATTATCACCTCACACGGCACCGGACTTCTTTCTACCATGCACGACCGAAGATCATATCACCTGACGGCAGACGCAGTACGCGCCGCGGCGCGCATTACCGCAGTCAGCGCCGACACTCGCGATTGGCTTCTTGATATCTACGGACGCTATCATGCGAATAAAACACGAGTTATCCCTGGCGGCATACGCATAGGCCAATATCCTCCATATAAACCGATCCGCATCATCAACAAAAAATATAACCTCACTGATAAAAAAGTTGTTTTCTTTTCTGGGAAACTCACAAAGCCAAAGGGGGTAAAATATTTAGTGCACGCGGCAAAATGGATTAACGGAGAGGTGTTTATCGCAGGCGGTGGGGAACAACTTATCCATTTACAAAATCTAACCACTGAATTGGGTCTGAAAAACGTTCATTTTCTTGGCTACATGGGCAAAGAGCAAATGAAAGAACTCGATGAATTCTACTACCGCGCGAACGTCTTTGTCGCACCAAGCGTGTGGGACGAGCCGTTAGGGCTTGTTATTTTAGAGTCCATGGCCGCATCAACACCAGTTGTTGTTACTCGAAAAGGCGGAATTCCATTGGCGGTCAAAGATGGCTATAATGGATTATTTGTCCGCCCGCGCAACGCGAAAGACATCGCCGAAAAAGTGAATTGGCTGCTTGAACACGATGATGCTCGCAGAAAGATGGGTAAAAACGCACGAAAAATTGTTGAGGAAAAATTCACTTGGGGAACAATCGCAAAAACCTTTATTCGAATCTACCACGCGTTTCCATCAAATCTTGAAAATCAAAAACCTGACACTGCGACCAAAAAGCAGATGCATTTCTCTGGACGAAAAAAATAATAACCGTTCTATCCGAGGATCAACCTCAAACGTGTGCGATATTTTTTTATTTGGACAGTAGACAACGGTTGGATTTTTTTAAGCCATCCGGTTTTGGGGTTTTGAAAAACAAGCCCCTCGCCCCACGGCTGTCGCTTGGATTTTTTACTGCGGCCGTAAATATGAATATGCAAATGCGGACCTGTTCCTTTTTTTATTTTCGGGTGTTCAAGAAAAAACCAGTTGCCATTACGCTGAATGTTCACGTGATCTGCTGGAAGAACCTGCAACATAGCCTTTTCACATGCCGCCTCTAAATCAATCAGTTCTTTGCGTTCCCGCTTTGAGAATTGATATGTATAAGAAACGCGTGCCTTTGGAAAAATCACAATATGCCCGCCGTCGCGAGCATCAATGTGTGGCTCTCGCGGCACCCTGATTTCAAATCTCGGATTTTCCCAGATAATAATGTCACTAAACTCCTTCATGTCTCTATTCTACCTGTTTTTAGAAAAAAAACACCCCCGAAACCTTTTCAAGTCCCGGGGGGAAGTACTTTAGCGCATGAATACGCGCTTTAGTGGCCACAACGACACGACTGTAACTGATACGCCTGATATAGGCCCGGCAGCTCTCGCTTAATCAGTTCGATCTGTTCCTCCGTATACGGTTGAATGTACCGAAGCCAGGTTGAACAGTCATCAACCGGCCTGCCATTGATCTGGGCGATCGCGTTGGGATGCGGGAAATTGAGCGACATCCCGAACTCCTGGCAGCCCGGCCCCGTATACTGATTCTCATCTTCATCCCGACCATATACGTGGACATGACACCGGCGGATATGGCTACCGTCCTCGAGAAATGGCCAGTTGCCATTATCCTGTATGTTGCAGAACTGAGCCCCCAGCTGCTGTATCATGAGCACTTCGCAGGCGTTTGTGAGCGCCAGCGTTTCCAGTGTTTCATCGGCCGTAAAGAGGCTGCGAAACTGCCTATGGGCCTTGGGCCGGATGACCAGGTGCCCGCCGAACATCGCCGATGTGTGGGGCTTGCAAGGCACAATGACCTCGCATAAATCAGTCCGAAACACTACAAGATCTTCGGGGCGAAATTCATACTTCTGAACTTGCATCTTTAACTATCCTCTATCTACAGGGTGATGTATTTTTCGCTTCAAAGAACGGACTAAATAAGCTATCATAAAAGCATCATTTTGTCAATACTAACAACTTCATATGAAAAAGAAAAAACTGCGTATCGCGATTCTTGGTTCAGTGTTCATCCCTTGTCCGCCGGTCAAACAGGGCGGCACAGAATGGGTTGTCTATTATCAAGCAAATGGACTTAAAAAACTTGGCCATGACGTTACATTGTTCGCAATTAAAGGATCAGACACGCACGCAAGGCTTGTTCCAATCGCAGACAAGGGAGCTGCCGCATACGATGTTGTATTATCAAAAATGGAAAGCTCTAGAAAACTGCGTCTTGAAATGTCATATATCGCACGAGCTGCTGAACTGATTTTGCGCGAATCAAAAAAGAAAAAGTTTGATGTCATCTTCAATCACATTCGCGGAGGAGAAACCATGTTGCCGCTTGCGCACACACTAAAAACACCGTTGGTTACGGTTATGCATCTTCCGGTGTTTGCGGAGCAGGTCCCTGTTTATAAAGAATATAATGCACCCTTAACGCCAATCGCGAATCATCAAAAAAAGGCTTTTCCTGGTCTTCGATATACCAAAACCGTTTATAATGGTATTGATCCGAAGAAATTTCCATTTAACCCAACACCAAAAGATTACTTCCTATGCATCACCACTATCGGCGAGCACAAAAATACCGGTGCCGCGATTCAAGCCGCGCGCAAAGCAAGAGTGAAACTCATTATTGCCGGAAAAATCCGCGACAAAGAATATTTTGCTGAAAAAGTGAAGCCGTATGTCGACGGAAAACAAATCACGTACCTCGGCGAAATCGGATTCGCAGAGAAAGTGAAGCTCTACCAGGGCGCGCGCGGATTTATTTTTCCAACAATTTGGCCGGAACCGTTTGGCTTAGTCGCGATTGAAGCACTCGCATGCGGAACACCAGTGATTGGGTGGAGAAGTGGTGGAGTTCCAGAAATCGTCGAGCACGGGAAAAATGGATTTCTCGTTGATTCGGTCGACAAAATTATTTCTGGGATTAAGGCAATTGATACAATCTCGCGCAAAGACGTACGCACGTCTTTTGAGAAAAAGTTTACATCCGATATCATGATCAAAAATTACGAAGCAGTGGCTTATCAATTAGCGAAATAATCATCCATGAAAAGAAAACTCCGAATTGCACAAATCGCGCCCTTGTGGGTCAGAATCCCTCCAAAAAAATATGGTGGCATCGAACTTATTATTAAATATCTATGCGACGAACTCACGGATCGCGGGCATCACGTGACTCTCTTTGCAAGCGGGGACTCGCACACGAAAGCAAAACTTGTTTCACTCCGAAAACGTCCATTGCTTGATGATGGCGTCAAGTGGACCAATCAAGCATTTACGCTGTTAAACATCGCTCAGGTGTATGAACGACAAGGTGAATTTGACATTATCCATACGCATAACGACATCTACGATTTATTCTTTGCAACCGGTGCAAAAACTGCCTCTGTACACACGATGCATAATCCATTAATCGCAAAGGGTGTTAATGAACCGAGAAAAAAGGTTTTTGAGCACTATAAATATTTGAATTACGTAAACATTTCCGAATCTCAAAAGAAACTTGCAGCAGTCCCACAAATGCACTTCGTGAAAACCGTCTACAACGGGATTGATGTCGCTCAGTTTTCATTTAATGCACACCCGAAAGATCATTTCATTTGGATTGCCCGCGTGGATAAATACAAAGGAATCGGCAATGCGGTTAAGGCCGCAAAGCTTGCAAAAGTGAAATTACTGATGGCAGGACGGCTTGATTACACGCAAGAAAAGTATTTTGCAAACGAGATAAAACCTCATTTAAATTCACAAATCCGATTTATTGGGGAAATAGGCGGCACACAAAAATCAGAATTTTACCGCGAAGCCAAGGCCTTGTTGTATCCGATTGAATGGGATGAACCATTTGGTCTCGTGATGGTCGAAGCTATGGCGTGCGGCACCCCGGTGATCGCCTTTAATCATGGATCTGTCCGCGAAATTGTAAAAAATGGGATTACTGGCTTTGTCGTAAACACTATCCCAGAAATGATTCGAGCGATGAAAAAAATCGATTCCATTGATCGGCGCACGTGCAGAAAATGGGTTGAAGAAAAATTTTCGGTCAAGGCTATGGTTGACGGATATGAAGAAGTATACGAACGCGTGCTCGCTTCAAAAAAAAGACGATGAAAGATTATCAGCATTTTCTCCTGTCGCACGCAGCGGGCCATATCAACCATACACTAGAGACCCTTGGTCTCACCCCAAAAATAACCCCTGAAGCGTTTATAAAAAAATATGAGGGTCGCAAACATCGATATGCAACCCAGGCTACCAATGCGGATGGATGTTCGGTTATTTTTTACGCCCGGCTTCACAATAACGAAGATGCTCGACATAAATTTATTCAAGATGTATACATGCTGGACAAACTTTCTCATAGCCGATATGCGTTGGCTCGCTATGTCCCCGCTGTTTACGCACATTCAATTAGAAAAAATCACGAATGGTTCGTTCGAGAAAACTTAAAACAACCAGCGGTCGGAAACGTATACAAAGAAAAAACTAACTTTACGCAACATGATGTTCTTCGTTTTGTACACCTTTTTCACGCATTACAAACATTACCAAAATTCCCACAACATCAATTTGAGCGACGTGATGCAAATTTTTTCTTACAAATTTCTGAAGGAAATCTCAGGCAGGTAAAATCACTATTCCCACCAAGCGAGCGAGCACAAATTATTTCTCATCTGCACGCAGAGTATCAAACCATCCAATCGTTCACTACACACCTAGTCCACGGCGACTGCCACCCTGGCAACATTCTTATGGACAAACGTCACTTATACCTTATCGACTGGGAAACCACTCAGCGGAACTTGCGAACAACGGACATTGGATATTTTTATCTTTCCTTAAGCGGACAACCCAAATTTCGACGGGAATTACTCCAATCGTTCTCACGACACATCTCGTGGAAGAAACGGTTTCACCAATTATTTCCATTAAGTGCACTTTTCTTTGCACTGAATCATTTGTATACCTTATCACTTCACCCGGTTGAAAAACTTTCGATAAAAGAAAAGCGATCGATAACGCATTTTGCCCAAGCAGTCGTCAAAACTGCAATAAAAGGGTATACTGCTCTTGAACGTTTGTAATATGCGCATTGGAGTTTTTTGCACAAATGAATACACCACTCCGCCGCCAAAGGGCATCATTTATGCTCCGCTTGTTGTTGCGCAACAAATCGCGGATGGATTAACAGAACGCGGACACACGGTGACTATATATGCGCCAAAAGGATCTCGGGTAAAATCACGACTTCACACTGGTGGTCTTCCTTCTTTATACCAAAATCGCATACTAAAAGAATTCACAGCAATAAACGTTGAACGCGGCGTTGCCTCATATGAAAATCTTGCATTATCACAGTTGTTCCGTCATGCCCAACAAGGAAAATTTGACCTGCTACATATTCACCCGTCAATCCGAGCCGTGTTTTATGCACCCTTGGTCAAGGTCCCGGTAGTATTTACTCTGCATGATCCCATAATTCCGGGGAAGCGTTTCTTTTACGATAGGGTGTTATCAAAAAATATTCACTACGTTTCAATCTCACGTTCGCAGCAAAAACCAGCGCCCGAACTTCCATGGGCGGGAACTGTATACAATGGCATCGACATAAAAAAATTTCCTTTTAAGGCGAGCTCCGGCAAATACCTTGCTATCGTCGGAAGAATGAGGGCTGAAAAGGGAATTTACGAAGCAATTATTGCCGCGCGCAAAGCACACGTCCCACTTAAAATTGCCGGGAATCCAACTTGGGGCCCGTATTGGGAACGAAAAATTAAACCATATCTTTCGCGGACCATTCAACACGTTGGTACTATTCCCTATTCGAAAATTCCAAAATTCTTATCAGAAGCTCGGGGATTTTTGTTCCCCATCAAGTGGGAAGAGCCCTTTGGTTTGGTCATGACCGAATCTATGGCAACAGGAACTCCCGTCATTGCATTTAATCGCGGGTCTGTATCAGAGGTAATGAAAAACAACAAAACTGGTTTTATTGTCAAAGACGTCGCTGCTATGGTAAAGGCAATTTCAAGACTCAATATCATCGATCGGCATGCGTGCAGAAAACACGTTGAGGACGGCTTTACGTTGGAAAAAATGGTTGAGGGATATGAAAAAATATTTTCAAATCTCACTCATAAAATATAACCATGGCAACTCGCATCCCTAGATCCGAATTTCGAGAAGACTATGTACACGATCGGGCGGTTATAATTGCACCCAAACGCTCAATGCGTCCGCACGACGTTATGACGCACCAAGATGTTCCGGTATCATCAAAAAATTGTCCGTTCTGCAATGAGCCAATCGTGAGCAAGGCGGGTATTTATCATGTTGGTACTGAAAAAAAATGGCGCGTCAAGGTGATCAAAAATGATTTTCCAGTTGTGTCAAAAAATAATCCACGGGTGTATGGAGCTCAAGAGGTTGTCCTTGAAACACCTTGGCACAACAAAGAGCTTGCGGAATTCTCTATTGACCACATCAGCGTACTGCTTGGTGTTTACGCTCAACGGACACAAGCCTTGGCGCGAGATAAAAAAATAAAATATATACTCATCTTTAAAAATAACGGTGGTATCGCAGGACAATCATTAATGCATGCACATTCTCAAATATTCGCCACGGGGATTGTTCCGCCACATGTTGTAAGCAAGCTCTCGCGCGCGGCAGAATACGCAACCAAAAACGGACATTGTTATTATTGTGATCTTATACGCGAAAAACGAATGGCACCGCGCAAAATCTTCCAAGACAAACACGTTATCGCGTTCACGCCGTATGCCTCATTATATAACTATGAAGCCTGGATTTTCCCCAAACGACACGTCGACAACATCACGCAATTAACCGGCGACGAACGAAAGTCTATGGCAAAAACCCTCAAGGGTATGCTTATGGGATTAAACTCCATGCAACTTCCATATAACTTTTATATGCATCAAGTGCTCACAAACGATAACGAGCACTTATACCTTCGCGTCGCTCCACGCCGAGATATTTGGGCGGGTATTGAGCTCGGTAGCCGTCTAATTATTAATACAGTTCCTCCAGAAGAAGCCGCACGATTTTACCGAAAACACGTCCTCAGGTAAACTGAATGTGTATGCCACAACTTGAAGAAGACCTTTGGATAGAAGGCGGATACTATATCGATTTTGACGAGCTCGAGCAGCTCAGAATCATCGGCCCCAATAATGAGCTGTATATGGGGCTTATTGATGTTCCACGACATAAAATTACCTTGCGCGACGTGCAATCAGAAAAAGCGAATGCGACCATTGTCGGTGAATTTACCACGTCATCCATTAACCTCTACCAACCTTCAATGGATGACATGCGAACCATCCGCGACCTAACCGCCCACCCAAGCGGCAAACATTTAACTTTTTTGGAGTTGAGGAGAACCAACCCGACCGAGTCGGTCCCCATGTATGTGAAACGCATCCGGAAGGGCAATAAAACGCGGCTTTTATTTCAGCGCAACTATGGGCAAAGCTGGTATCGGACTGTTTGGGAATTCGACAAAGATATCTCTATCCGGTCCATCAATAGGCCGTATAAAGGATATAAGCTTTCCACAAAAAAGGGAAGGAAAATTCCTTTTGTCATTTACGCCGAGACAAACGACTTTGCCGAAGCACCGTGCTCCTGCCGCATGCTACCCGTTGACACGCTTGACTGGTCTGTGTTTGGCAAACACGCCGGCAAGGTTGAAAAATTTTGGTATCGAACGCAATTCGAAATTGATCACCTTGTTTCATGGCGAAAAACATCGGGAGATCGTTTTGGAACAATTTTCCCTCGTGACTGGATGGAGGCCATTCTTCTCGGAGAGGGAGACCTACAACCAGAAACCATCGACCAAATGCTCAGAGAATGTCTTGCTCATGTAGACAGCAAGGGGCAAGGATGGCACGAGGATGTAGTTGGTGAATACAAGTACGAACACGAGCTCGCTGGCAAAGATATTTATGATCGTAAAATGATCGACATTGAACCGTTGTATTTTTTGTGTGTGCCATATACCTCACCGGCATTTTGGCAAGATACAAAATCAATAGCAAAACTGAAGCGGGTGGCAAAATATATCATGTCAAAGGCGCACCTTCACTCTGCTATCACATTTAAAAAACATTCTCCACAACATCAAACAGCAACAAATGAATACCATCTTGTTGGAGACTGGCGAGACAGTTCTTGGGGCTATAAACAAATTCACGATATCATAGCTCCATTTAGCGTCAATGTGTCCCATTATCCGTTATCACTGCACATCATCCAGCAATATGAAAAACGTTTGGGAATACAAAAAATGCGAATTGATGCATTGGTCAAAAAGTGGGATCAAACAAAAAAATATTTTCGTTTTGAACTCAGTAAAGATCAAGAATGTTATGCGCTTGCTCTGTATGATGTGCACAAAAAACGAACACTCTCCTATAAAAAAATGAAGGTGTGCCATCTAGATGAAAGTTATCTGTATGCCCTAGGTGAGGGTTCTGAAAATGAACTCAAACATTTTTGTCAATTACTCCTTTCTCCAAAAGGATTTTATACCCCATCTGGACCCCTGATTATTGCTCATGAAAACTCCTATGGCTATACCACCGCCGAATATCACGGGCTTGTCATCTGGACAAAACAAGCCGCTTTTGCAGTCAAGGCGCTCGCAAAACATCGAGTCCTTGCTCTTAAATACGGTTGGAAGAAAAAAACGCGCGACCTTATCGACGAAGCGCTTGAAAAAACATGCGCCGGCCTTCTGCATGCATTTATTACTCTCGATGCGGTGCCGGAGCTGCATTATGATGTTAGCGGTACGCCACATTTTTTTACTGACCAGGCCTCGGCCGTTGGAAATATGAGTAAAGTACAACTTTGGTCTGCAATCGGATACCGCCGGATCATCCGCGCGTATCACGACATCTTACTTGAAAAAAAATCCCGTGGGACTTGAATCAATCGCCACTTTTTGGTATAACAATGTGTACATGAAATCACTATATCTTTATGCCCATCCCACCACTTAGACCACGCTCACACGCAACACTACACGAAACGGGAATGCGGACACCAAAAAAAAACCGGCGAGGTGTGAAAGCCTGGGCACGGCGATATTGGCTTCCTGTTTTAATTATTCTTTTCTTGGTGATGGGCATAGGCACCATCGGAGCTTTTGCATATTACAGCAAAGACCTCCCGGATCCAGAAAAAATCAATGAGCGGTCTGTCGCAGAAAGCACAAGAATTTATGCGCGTGATGGAACAACGCTGCTGTATGAAATCCACGGCGACGTCCGACGCACCGTCGTCTCGCTCGAAGATGTACCGAATTATGCAGTACAGGCAACCATTGCAATTGAAGACAAAAATTTTTATAAACACAAAGGTGTTTCTATCCAGGGCATTGTTCGTGCGCTCTTTACGGACATCACGACAGGATCAAGTCAGGGGGGGTCAACGATTACACAGCAGTTGATAAAAAATACAGTGCTCACAAGCGAAAAACGTCTCAATCGAAAAATTAAAGAGGCGGTGCTTGCGTACCAAATGGAGTCCAAATTCACAAAAGAACAAATTCTCCAACTATATTTTAATGAAATTCCATACGGTTCAAACGTATACGGGATTGAGGCTGCATCACAATATTATTTTAATAAAAATGCAAAAGACCTAAAACTAGATGAAGCGGCTCTTCTGGCAGCTCTTCCACAGGCTCCAACTTATTACTCTCCGCACGGCGACCATACGGATATTTTGGTCGGACGTCAACAATACATCCTCGATCTTATGGTTGAGCAAGGATACGTCACGGAAGATCAGGCCAATGAAGCAAAACAGGTTGACGTGTTGGCAAAAATTGGACCCCCAGCAGAATCCATCACGGCCCCGCATTTTGTTTTTTATGTCCGGGAATACCTTACCGAAAAATATGGCGAATCTTTGGTTGAGCGCGGCGGCTTGAAGGTCATCACCACGCTTGAACCAACGCTTCAACAATACGCCGAGAGCGCAGTCGAACAATACGGACAATACAACCAAGAACACTACAACGCTTCAAATGCGAGCCTTGTTTCTATTAATCCTATTACTGGAGAGATTTTAGCTATGGTGGGATCCAGAGACTACTTTAATACCGAAATTGATGGGAGTGTTAATGTTGCACTGCGCGTCAGAAATCCGGGGTCGTCATTTAAACCTTTTGTATATACTGCGGCCTTCTTAAAAGGATACACGCCCGACACAATCCTTTTTGACCTGATAACAAATTTTGGTCCACAGGGCGACGGTACTAGCTATATTCCGAAAGACTACGACGGAGGAGAGCGTGGACCAGTGACAATCCGAAAGGCGCTTCAGGGAAGTCTCAATATCCCTGCGGTAAAGGCCCTGTATTTGACCAGCATCCCAAGTGTTGTTGAACTTGCAAAAAAAGTTGGGTACACAACGATGTCCAACCCGGATGATTATGGTTTAGCGCTCGCGCTTGGTGGGGCCGGAGTAAAGCTTATCGAGCACGTATCCGCATATGGTGCTCTTGCACAACAAGGCATGTACCGAGAACCTCAATCTATTTTAAGAGTACTAGACAACAAAGGAAAAATTCTTGAGGAATTTAAAGTGAGAGAAACGCAAGCAATAGACAAGAATGCGGCAAATATGACGGCAAATATTCTCACAGACAACAATGCCCGTGCATACATATTTGGGTCAAACTCCAAATTGTATATTCCTGGTCGACAGGTCGCCGCAAAAACTGGAACCACAAACGACAATCGAGACGCGTGGACCGTTGGTTTCACGCCAAGTCTTGTCGCTGGTGTGTGGGCGGGAAACAACGACAACTCCTCTATGACCAACGGTGGGGGCAACACGGCCGCGGCTCCAATATGGAATGCATTTATGCAAAAAGCGCTTCAGGGGGCGCCCATAGAGAAGTTCCCAGAATATCAAAAACCAAACACAGACAAACCAATTCTGAACGACAACCTTGAAGGAGAATCAACAATTTACATTGACGGTGTCACAAAACTTGCAATCCCATCGTCTTGTTTGGCAAGCTATCCTACGGAGTTCAAAGAAAAATCTTCATATAGAGAAATTCATTCAATTCTTTATTATGTAAAAAAGGATGACCCACAAGGCGATGCACCAGAAAATCCAGAATCGGACCCGCAATATTCCCGATGGGAAGAGCCGGTTCAACGATGGGCGAGTGGGCAAGGATACACGAGCACAAAACCGAACGAGGGGTCGTGCGATATCCGATCAAAGGATGCTGCACCAAAAGTAACCCTTGTCTCGCCAACGAAGAGCAATACTATCACTTCTTTTTCTCCGACATTTAGCGCAACCGCAACCAGCACATACGGAATAAGCGCAGTCGAATTTTATGTCAACGATCTTTTGGTTGGCACGGCAAAAAATGGAAAAACTTCTGCTGTTGTTGATTTGTCGGCAATCCCAAATGGCTTTCAAACGATAAGGGTTGTTGCAAAAGATATTTACAAAAATTCTTCGTCTTTCACGGCGGAGGTGAATGTCTTGATTCCTGGGAACACAACAAAAAATCTATCAACAAATACCAATTCGTCTACTGGCGAATAGGCATCACAAGATGCAAAAACGGGGAATCGTCGGTGGGACGAAACACGCCAGTTGATTCTGGTCCGTTCAGAGACACAAGAACGTCTTCGGTTTCAATCACAGAAAGCGCATCCAGCACGTAGCGGTAGTTGAAAATTATAGTTGTATCGTCGCCAGTAATTATTCCTGGAAGTGTCGTTATGTTTTCGCCAACCTGGTTGTTCGCTGCGGCAACAACTAACAGTTTTTCGTTCTTCTTTGTTGAGATTTCGATGTCGTTGACACCTGACTTACAAAACAGACTTGCAGCCTTTACCGCCTGGGTGCACTCCGCGCAATTTATTGAGATGGTTGTTTTCTCTTCTGTAGGAATGATTTGCCGGTAATCGGGATACGTACCCTCGATGAGACGAGAAACTATTTCTGTGTTTTCACTTTTACACGCAAACTGATTCTCTGTAAAAATAAACTGCACGGTTTTTTCGTGTTCAAAAATTCGCAGCACTTCTTGGATGCTCCGCAACGGCACAATGTAATTGCCCTCCACCGCTGGTGTGGCGCCAAGTGCAATTGTATATTCAGCCAACCGATAGCTGTCGGTACCCGCCAAAACCAAAGACTCGCCCATAAACTGCATATATAAACCCGCAAGTTCGGGCCTTGATTCATTTAATGAAATTGTGGGTAAAATTGTACGAACCGCGCGGGTAAACACATCCATAGAAATATCCACTCTATTGGCCTTTTCGTTAATTTTTGGGATTACAGGAAAGTCGTCAGCTGGTGTTGTTTTTATTGCCGTTTTTGAGCTTTGTGATTGAAGGTGTACGTCGTGGTCTTTAATTGAAAATTCAATTTTGCCATTTGGTTGAAGTGCGACGAAATCCCTGAGAAGTTTTCCGAGCGCGGTAAACGATCCGTCGCCCTCTGTTTTGCCTCGTAGGCGTGTTGTAACGGCAATTTCCAGGTTTGTGCTTGAAATTGTTATGTCGGTACCAGAAACCAAAACAAGGATGTTGTTTAGAATTGGAAGTGATAAATTTTTTCCAGTGATTGGTGTTACAAGACTTAAGGCCTCAAGAATGTTTTCTTGTGTACAAATAAATTTCATAGGGACTGGTTTAAGTTAAAAAATTAATATAAGTAGTAGTAGTAGTAAGGAGTGTGGATAAGTGGACAACAACAGAAGAACGCGATTTTTATTGAGAGAATCTTTTTTTAGAACGTGTGTTTAATGTGGAGTAATAGTTGTTTGTGTGTGGATGGTAGAGCACAAAAACAAATTTTTTAAAAAACGTGTGTTGTTATCCTCTTTTCACCCACCCATAACCCACAACAAATCCACACACTATTCATACAGCCGATTTTTGATTTGAAGGATGTCGCGCCGAATTTTTTCATCAACATCAATTGCGTTACGGATTTTTTCGTACGCGTGCATAGCGGTTGTGTGATCGCGGTCACCCATGTCGCGCCCAATTGATGGATACGAGCTTTTTAATTCCTCACGAAGAAGGTACATCGCAATCTGTCTGGGCACAACCAACCCCTTTTGACGAGAGGCACCAAGTAATGATGACGTGGAAATGTCAAAATAATTAACCACAATTGAAATAATGTCTTTACTGGAAAGTGCCTTGTTCTGTTTTTTCACTTGATGTGCGCTTTGCAATATTCCTTTAATACTGTCAAGTGAGGGCAGTGTGTTGTTAAGGTTATGATAAGCAATAATCCTATTTAAAATACCTTCCATTTCTCGGATATTGCTTTGAATTTGTTGGGCGATAAACGCGATTGATTCAGGGGTTAGGGTACACGACCGCTCACGACACTTGGATTCCAAAATAGCCATGCGGGTTTCAAGGTCGGGTTGTGGCAGGTCAACAAGCATACCCCACTCAAAGCGCGACACAAGCCGTTCTTCAAGGTCACGGATAGCTTTTGGCGGCCTATCAGACGACAGCACAATTTGTTTGTTGGTTTGGTGCAGCGCATTGAAGGTGTGGAAAAATTCCTCTTGAGTCCCTTCTTTGTTCGACAAAAATTGCACATCGTCAATTAACAACACATCAACGTTGCGGTATTTTGTTTTAAACGACTCACCCTGACCTCGCGAAATCGATGAGATGAACTCATTGGTGAAGCGTTCACATGGCACATAGAGAACCTGTTTTGACGGGTCAAGTTTTTTTATTTGATGGCCGATTGCTTGCATAAGATGTGTCTTCCCCATACCAGATCCACCATAAACGAAAAGAGGGTTGTACACTTCGCCTGGTTTGTTGCATACCGCCTGGGCTGCCGCGTGAGCAAGCTGATTTGCCTTACCAACAATAAAACTTTCAAAGGTATAGCGCGGATTTAACCCAAACGGTGTAGCTGGCTTATTTAGCGCCGGGACATCATTAGATTTTTTTGACCGCGGAGTTTCTGATTCTGGTGTTTGTGGCTCTTTCAGAGCCGGTGCTTCACGGGCATTTAGTTGAGCGACCATATATCGTGCCCTTTGTATGTCACCATTGGACGTTCTTTGTAGGGACGACAAAATTGATTTATGATATTTATTCTCAAGCCATGCCTTAGTAAATGCATTTGGAACTCCAACAACAACCTCACCGCCATCAATTTCAAGGATGAAGGTGTTTTTGAACCACGTAGTGAAATTGGCCTTGCTAAGAGCAAGCTCAAGTTCGCCAAGCGTCGCTTGCCACAGTTTGTCTCTGTCGAGTGACGGTGCCATGGGGATGTAGGCTGGAAATAATGTATCTTTCAAGATGTGTTCGGAGTCTCATCATACCACGAAGAAGGCTTTTGTAGGAGTCATCCACAAGGAGCGGGCGGTGGACAAGGTGTGCATGAGTTGTGGATAGCGTTTTTTTATCGATTGACGTGAATCTCTCCATTTGGTACCCTCAAAAAGCTAACTACTATTTGTATGTCAAAACGTACGTATCAACCAAAGAAGCGTCAACGTAGCAAAGTCCACGGATTTCGGGTACGTTCTCGTAAAAAAGGCGGCCAAAAAGTGCTGAAAGCACGACGCCGAAAGGGACGAAAACGTCTTAGCGTGTAACCTTGGCTTTTCACATGCTTAAAAAACAGAACCGTCTTGGAAGATCCGATGCTCTTATCACCGCAATACGTTGCGGGCGCGTCACCCGGGCACCTGGATTTTTGCTCCGAACCCAAAAAACTCATTTGCCTGTTACCCGATTTGCTGTTTCCATTTCACAAAAAGCTGAAAAGAGTGCGGTGAAGCGGAATCGGGTGCGCCGGCAGCTATATGGCATTTTACGGGAACAAATCCATGGCATTGCCCCCGGGTTTGATTGTGCGATTACCGTACAGCGCGATGGTTGCGCATTGGCGCATAAGGAGAGAAAAAAAACTTTTACTGATTTGCTATTTCGTGCCCGGCTTTTACCACACACATGAAACGACCACTCATTTTTTTTATTCGTATCTACCAGGCGACGCTGTCACCCGATCACGGATGGTTTCGTTCTTTGCACCCGCACGGATATTGTCGTTATCATCCAACATGTTCCATGTATGCCCGTGAAGCAATTGAACGATTCGGTGCGTTTCGTGGCGGATGGCTCACCATAAAGCGAGTCAGCCGTTGTCATCCTTGGGCGACACCGGGCTTTGACCCAGTACCAACACAAAAGATTCATTCCTAATATATACGTATGTTCCAAACAATCCTAGTTCATCCGATTCTCAACGCATTAATTTGGTTGTATGACGTTATTCCAGGGAACGATCTCGGTGTGTCGATTATTTTAGTCACACTCATTATAAAAGGTATTCTGTTTTTACCGTCTTTGTCATCAATTAAATCTCAACATCAACTACAAAGCATTCAGCCGCGCGTTGATGCGATACGCAAGAAATATACTAATCGTGAAGAACAGGGTAAAAAACTGATGGAACTGTATAAGCAAAATAAAGTTAACCCCTTTTCTTCTTGTCTGCCATTATTGATTCAACTGCCAATTATCTGGGCGTTGTTTCGAGCATTTTTGGTTATTCAGCGCGTTGATCCAGCGACGGGGTTGCTTGCATCGGCAGACATTTCCAACTTGTATGGATATTTGCAGGCGAAATATGCAACACTTCCGATTGACACCTCATTTTTTGGGCTCATGAATCTTGCAGCAACAAAAAATTACATCCTTGCTGTTCTTGGCGGTGCGCTTTCATTTTTGCAGGTTCGTATGATGCAGGCAAAGAAGCCCGCAATTGTATCAGAAGGGGCAAAGGACGAAAATATTGCGTCAATCATGAGCAAACAAACGACGTATTTACTCCCTATTATTACTGTTTTTTTTGGTATCCAATTTCCCGCAGGTGTTACGCTCTACTGGATTGTTTCGACGCTATTTCAAATCGGCCAGCAGTGGTATTTTATGAAACGACATGCAGTTCCGAGCGTAAAAGAAGAAATGTCAAAAGTGTAATTTTATGTCACTATACGTCTCGGCGCGCAATTTACTCACGTTGCCGGTGTATACCGAGTCCGGCACCGTCCTGGGTCACGTTGTTGATGTCGAGCTGGACCCAGAAGACCTGCACGTTGAACGTCTCCGCGTGCAGCCGGGCGGGCTCACCGGGCTTTTGCACGACGAGTTATTAATTCATAGAACCCAAATAATCCGCATTGAAGACAAGCGAGTAGTGGTGGATGATACGATGACGCCAAAGGCTGAATCATCAAAACAACCTTCAGTTGGCTCAGCGTAAAGAATTATTTGTGTCGCAGCAAAATACGACGGCTATTGTTTTTCCCCAAAGCGATATTGATGTGTGTGTGCGGGAATGTATTCCAGAAACGCGGGAAACGATTCGCCCATTCAACGCACACAAGCATATTGGGGTTTGTCAGATAATCAATCAGATGAAGTGGATCAAGATCGCGCTTCTTTTTGATTCTATACAAATCTACATGCACAAGCACACGTTTAGTTTTTGGTATGGAGTGTTCTTGGATTAACGCGAAAGTTGGACTTGAGACTCCCGAATGAATCCCGAGTCCTGCGGCCACTCCTTGAACGAACGTGGTTTTCCCAGCACCCAAAGGTCCAGAAAAGATTACCAGCCTGGTGTCCCGCAGGTGATTTTTGGCGTAGGAGCGCGCAAAGGCAGCAAGCTCTTTGCTGGAATGAGTTGTTTTTTGTGTGACAGGCATAAAAGATATGTAAAGATATGTATAGTGTAGCCCAAAACGCATATCATGTCTTGACCATTTGTAAGAGGATTAGTATACTGCATTACCCAGACAACTATGGAAAATATGCAAGAAATTCGACCAATTCAACAAGCATATGAACTGCTTACAAAAGCACAGCAGATTCTCGTTGTGCTTCCGGAAAATCCATCAACCGATGCCATTGCGTCCGGTCTTGGCATGTATCTTATGTTGAATAAACTTGAGAAAAAATGTCGTGTTGTCGCAAGTGAATTTGAACTTCCACCATCACACCAATTCCTCCCAAAATCTAAGGAGATACACTCGTCACTTACGCAGCTGAGAAAATTTATTATTTCAGTGGACATAGAACACACCCCAGTTGAAGAGCTCTCATATGATATTGAGAAGGAAAAACTACGTATTTATATTTCTCCCAAAAAAGGGTTTTTTACTGAACGTGACGTCACAACATCGGCCGGTGAATATACCTATGATCTCATTATCACATTAGACGCACCGCACCTACCCTCTCTTGGGGGCGTCTTTACTGAAAATGCGGATTTTTTTTATCAAACACCAATAATTAATATCGACCATCATGCGGGCAATGAGCAGTTTGGTCAAGTGAACATTGTGGACATTATTGCTACCTCGGTGTCAGAGATTGTATTCGAATTACTAAAAGAGTTTGGTCACAATATTCTTGATGAGCAAATTGCCACCAACCTATTAACGGGGATTATTTCGAAGACAAAAAGTTTCCGTTCTTTGACCGCAACGCCCAAATCGCTAAATATCGCATCACATTTAATCGCTCAAGGAGCGCGCCGTGAAGACATTATCAATAATTTATACCGAACTAAATCATTATCCGTCATTCAGCTGTGGGGACGCGCACTTGCCCGTTTAAAGACCGAAGACAATGGAATGTTTGCATTCACTAAGTTAAACAAAAATGATTTTGAACGTTCGGCTGGCGCAGCTGAAGACCTTCCGGGGATTTTAGACGAAATCATGGTGAACGCAGAAGGGACAGAAATCGCGCTTGTGACGTACGAAATAGACGCAACCACAACCGGCATACTCATGGCATCAATCAAATCACATAACGGACTTGAGATATTAAAAGAATTTTCCCCAACCGGGAACCAAAACCTCACCCGGGCTTTTGTTAATGATTCATTATCAAATGTTGAGGCACGAGTCATAACGACGATTCGAACCTATTTAGAGCGGGCGCGACCCTAGTGTTGTGTATGCGCTTTGATATCGTGCGCCTTTTCGCTATACTATCAAGGTATGAGCGACGAAACACAGCACAAAGCGTATTCTATTTCCACCCCCGAAAAAGAAGAGAAGCTGTCCGAAAAGATGGAGGAAATTCGGATTAAAGAAAAAGAGCAAGAAGCAAAGGCAAAAGCAGCTGATTTTGGACTGCCATATATTAATTTGAAAGGATTCCCAATTGCTCCAGAAATTTTGTCTGCAATTACCAAAGAGCAGGCGCTTGAAGCGCAGATCGTTCCATTTTTTAAACATGAGGGCGAGGTTCGTGTTGGTGTGCTTGACCCATTTGTGCAAAAAACAATCGCGACGATTCAGACGCTTCAAGAACAACAGAAAGCTAATGTGCTCCCGTACATTATTTCAGACCCTAGTTTTGCTCATGCAATTAAACTGTATGATATGATCCCGCGTCCACGGCATTATGTATCTGGTGTGAGGATAGAAGCCACTGACCTTAAACAGTATCGGGCTCAAGTGACAAACTTGCAATCACTCGGGAAACTCATTTCAAGTGTTCCTTTTGCCGAGCTTGTAACGGTTGTTGTAGCGGGGGCGCTTGAGACAAGATCCTCTGATATTCATGTGGAGGCAGAGGTTGACGACGTAAAAGTCCGGTATCGTATTGATGGTGTGCTGCACGATGTTGCATCCTTAAAGCGCGAGGTGTGGAAGCAGCTCATTAATCGACTAAAGCTTATTGCAAAAGTAAAGCTGAACATTGCGACGACACCACAAGATGGACGCTTTACGATTCACTTACCCGAGGAAGAGATTGATGTTCGTGCGTCATTCTTGCCGACTGGATACGGTGAAAGCGTTGTGATGCGTATTTTGCGTTCCAGCGCCGCAGCGTTGGACATTGAAGAGCTGGGTTTGCGCGGTCAGGCACTTGAAATTGTTCGGCGTGAGATAAGACGGCCAAATGGAATGTTGCTTACCACTGGTCCAACCGGAAGCGGGAAAACTACGACACTGTACGCCATGCTTCATGCGATTAATTCTCCCGAAAAAAAAATCATTACACTTGAAAATCCAATTGAGTATCGGCTGAAAGGGGTGAATCAAAGTCAAGTGAACGATGCTGGCGGGTATTCGTTCGCTAAAGGGTTGCGTTCGATTATGCGGCAAGACCCAGACATTGTTATGGTTGGTGAAATTCGTGACGAGGAAACAGCAGAGATAGCGGTCAACGCCGCACTCACCGGGCATTTTGTTTTGTCCACCCTGCACACAAATAATGCCGCAGGAGCGATTCCTCGGTTTATCGCGATGCAAGTGAAACCGTACTTGCTTGCTCCAGCGTTAAATACAGTCATTGCGCAACGATTGGTTCGTCGGATGTGCCAATATTGTAAACATGAAACGAAACTTCCAGATGACATAATGCAAAAAGTCCGATCATTGCTCGACTTAATTTCTCCAAAAGCTGGTGTGACAAAAGATCTCACATCACCGGTCTTTTATGAATCCAAGGGGTGTGACAAATGCCAGGGGATTGGATATAAGGGCCGAATTGGTTTGTACGAAATTTTTTCAATGAATCCAGAAATTGAAAAGATGATGATCGACAATCGCGTGTCCGAATACGAAATGCAACGCGTGGCCATTGAAAACGGTATGCTGTCTATGGCACAAGATGGGCTGTTGAAAGCAATGGACGGCATCACGACCGCCGAAGAGGTTTTAAAGGTTGCCAACATATAAAAACCAGGGTATATTGTGAATATGTTCGAGGTGCCTGTATGACAGGCCTTGACATACGTTCATTTGTAGTGTACCCTCACCTGTTCTATGTACCTTAACCCCCATCACGGAGGATGTATGGCGAAAGGGTCTAAACACGATCCTATCCAATTACCGGAGCTGCGGCAATGCGCAAGTGAATCTGGCGCGTTAGTGGCTGGAGCCTCTGGAATCATCTCCCCAGTTTCAAACCTCACCGACCTCATGGAGTTAACGGGAGAGCAGCTCGACCGCTCCAACCGTTAACATTCATCATCTCGCACCCCTCCTCAACCAGACCCGCAATAGGATGTTGCGGGTTTTTCGTCTTGACTTTTTAAGCGTTCAATGATAGTTTCAGATGACGTTCATTTTAGTTTAACCTTGTATCAATGGGAGGATTTTTGTGTCCCGACAGCCAACACCTGCTCAAATCAGGGAGTTCATCCGAGCGCACGTTCAAGACATAACCGGCCAGCGGCTTGCAAGCAGACGGATTCGTCTTTTTTCCAATCCGCGCGCTGACAGCCGGATCGCCTTTAATCTGGCCACCAGGAAGATCTATTGGATAGGCATTGCCACAGTGTATTGGCGGGGGTCTCTTGAAGTGTTACGCGCGGTCGTAACACACGAGGTAATGAATACGTATATCAAGTATTCAATTACCGATTCCGAACTCCTTGAGGCCAAAGAGATTGTTGCTGCGGGCGACGACGCGCAAAAACGTATCGCCGTTCGCACTCTCTTCGAGGTAACTCTTGGAGGTTGGAAGCGAATCCGTGATCGTAAGCTTCAAGTAGATCGACTGTGTCTTGAGTGGTATCACGCTCATGGGTGGGATCCTGTACCGTATATCTACTTCTTGGTAGAGGAATGGTATGCCACTCAAGAGTTTTCCGAACCGCGCAGGACATATCACGGCCTGATCTGTGCGAAACGGATCGAAAGCGCTAAGCGTTTTCTTCAAAACAGCTTCGCGAATGTACTCTAAACGCCCGATGACATGCATATGTGCTGTTACCGGGCGTTCATTATTTATAAGATAAACGTTTCAGCATATCTTGAGCTTCACGCAGTTTTAGTTTATTTTCTTGAACGATTGATACCGGAGCTTTACGGGTAAATGATGCATTAGTAAGTAATTGATCTAACCGTTGGATGGTTTGTGAGAGGCGTTCGGTTTCTTTATGAAGTAATTTTTGTGCGTCATCGCCAAGCTGAAGGTCAATCGCAAGTCCCGGGAACGTGAGCGTCGGCTGCATTGTTTTGGGCTGTACAACCTCAATTTTGCCAGTTTTGGTAAGCCGTTTAAAGATGTCTTGATTTTTAGTAATCGAGGATGTTTGTTTTCCTGTGATGCGCACATGAAGTTCGGTCGCGTGCGGTGTTTGTGTAATGTTTCTAATCGTCCGAATCGATGTAATGATATTTTTAAGTGCAGCAAATTCTTTTTCAGCTTTTGGATGTGGGTGCAGTTTTTTTGGCCAGGCCTGGATCATAAGCATCTGCTGTTTCGTTTTTGCGCACGTTAAGTCTTTCCATAATTGTTCTGTGACAAACGGTGCGAATGGGTGCAAAAGTTTTAAACTTTCCAAGAAAATATATTTTGCAAATCCGGGATTGCCCTCAATTTTAACAATCTCTATATACCAGTCTGCAAACTCATGCCACAAGAAGTTGTAGACAGCATCTCCAGCATCAGCAATCGCAAACGACTCCAAATTTTTTGTTACATCATCACGCACGCGAGCTAAACGAGACAGGATCCACATATCTGCCACTGTTTTAGGTTTTACAGCAGCCGATTTTGTCTTTTGCGACTGGATAAAGCGTCCGATGTTCCATACTTTGTTAATGAAATTACGTTGGTGCGCAATTTTTTCTTCTACCATGCGAAAGTCCTGTCCTGGAGTTGTGCCTAAAATTAACGAAAGGCGTATCGCATCCGTTCCGTATTTTTGTGCCATAGGGATTGGGTCGATGCCGTTTCCTTTTGATTTCGACATTTTTTTCCCTTCGCGATCAAGAACAAGCCCATGGAAATACACGGTTGTAAACGGAATTTCTTTGGTGAGCGCGAGCGACATCATGATCATGCGAGCGACCCAGAAAAAAAGAATGTCCCAGGCTGTTTCCATAACCGTTGTTGGGTGGAAAAATTTCAGGTCGCGGGTTTTGAGCGGCCAACCTAAAGTTGAAAACGTCCAAAGCCCCGAACTAAACCACGTATCAAGCGTGTCCGGGTCCCGATGGAGTTTTTTGGATTTGCAGCGCGGACATGTTTTGGGCGCATCAATCGCAACAATCGGATGATCGGTTCCGCACGCATCGCAATACCACACCGGAATTTGGTGTCCCCACCAAAGTTGCCGTGAAAGCGTCCAGTCGTGAATGTTATTGAGCCAATGGTAGTATGTTTTTGTGAAGCGTCCCGGCACAATTACAATTTTTTTCTGCTTTACAGCTTGCAATGCGGGCTTTGCAATGGATTTCATACTCATGAACCATTGAGTTGAAATGAGTGGTTCGATTACGGTTCCACAGCGTTGGCAGTGTGCAACATTATTGATGTAGTCAACGATCTGTTCAATGTGCCCGCTTTTTTCGAGTTCCTCAACAACCGCTCGGCGTGCGTCTTGCACATGCATGCCGTAAAAGGCGCCAGCTTCTTTGGTCATTTTTGCATTTTCATCAACCACTTGGATGCTTTCGAGTTTGTGTCGTGCCCCGATTTCAAAATCTAGCGGATCGTGGGCCGGGGTGATTTTTACTGCGCCAGTTCCAAAGCCTTGCTCAACCGCCTTGTCCGCAATGATTGAAATTTCTCTTTCAACAATCGGTACAGTTACCTTTTTGCCGATAAGTTTTTTATATCGAGGGTCATTCGGATGAACGGCAATTGCCGTATCGCCAAGCATGGTTTCTGGCCTGGTGGTAGCAACGGTTATGTATTTTGTGGATCCGATTAATGGATATCGAATTGTGTAGAGCTTTCCTTGAGTTTCGACGTGGTTTACTTCGAGGTCAGAAATCGCAGAAGAGCACCGAGGGCACCAACTAATGATTCGCTTGCCCCGGTAGATAAGTTTCCGGTCGTACAATATTTTAAAAGCAGTGCGGACAGCCAGAGAAAGATTTTTGTCCATCGTGAATGCTTCCCGTGACCAATCACACGATGCACCCATGGCTCGGATTTGTGTTGTGATTGATGTACCGTATTTTTCTTTCCAGTCCCACACCAACTTCAAAAACTTTTCTCGTCCAAGCTTATGCCGGTCAAGACCTTCTTTTGCTATTAAGCGCTCAACGACGATTTGAGTTGCGATGCCTGCATGGTCTGTGCCCGGAACCCACAATGTTTTTTTGCCACGCATGCGCTCGAATCGGGTCAGTGTGTCTTGGATCGCGATTCCGATTGCGTGTCCCAAATGGAGTTGGCCGGTAACGTTCGGCGGAGGCATAGAGATGACAAAAGGCACCGTGCGTTTCCCTGGTAAATTATCCGGATTAAAATACCCTGATTTTTCCCAGAGAGCATAGATCTCTTTTTCAATTCGTGATGGATTGTATGCGGATTCAGACATGCATGTAGTATATCAAAAACTGCGCGTTTTGGCGCATAAATTGGTTTTTACACATCGGATTACGCGATTTCCCAGGACGGTTTGGGTGTGAGTGTTTTAAACGCGACAAGGGACCCGCGAGATTTTTTTAGATGCGCAACCATGGCAATCATAGTTGCGTTGTCCTGCGTAAGGCTCGGAGGAGCAAGATACAAAGGCGTCTTAATGGTTTTGCAGGCGCGCAGTAGAGATGTGCGCAAATAGGCATTCGCCGAAACTCCGCCGACAAGCGCGATGCTTGCGGGAGAGAATTTTTTGGCAGCCCGCAGGGTTTTGTGGACCAAAACGTCGACAACTGCTTGTTCAAATGACGCGGCGATATTGTTTTGTTCCGTGTGTGAGGCGTGTCGATGCGCATCTATGTGATATCGGACTGCGGTTTTTAACCCAGAAAAACTGAAATCGAAATTATGTTCATTCATCATTGGCCTGGGGAACGTAATGGCGTCGCGTTTGCCCTTGCGCGCCCGCTTACTAATTTCTGGACCGCCAGGATATGGCAATCCCAAAAGCGCGGCGACTTTATCAAAAGCTTCGCCAGCGGCGTCGTCCCGTGTTTTTCCTAAAACGATATAGGAACCAACTTTCTTGATGAGTACTAATTGTGTGTGCCCACCAGATACAACTAAAGAAAGCAAAGGAAGTTTTGGTTGCCGGTTGGCGGCGTGCGACACACCTTTGATCGGCCACACAGAAAGCATGTGTCCTTCAATGTGTTGGATTCCAACAATTGGGATTTTGTGCAGGCGGGAAAGAATCCGTGCAGTGTCTATTCCGACCGCAAGCGCTGGCGAAAGTCCCGGTCCTTCTGTGACAGCAATGAGATTGATGTCGGTTATTTTCAGGTGAGCTTTTTGCAAGCTCGTGTGGAGCGTCGGGATAATCGTCACCGTGTGTTCTCGGGCCGCAACTTCGGGAACAACTCCGCCATATTTTGCGTGAGTGGCAATTTGCGAATATCGTACGTGCGCGCCCACCTGCATTGAAGTTCGCGATGTTCGTATGACGCTTACGGCTGTGTCATCACAGGATGTTTCAATCCCAAGAATATTCATGATTTAAGTGTAGCATGAAAGGAGAAGAATTTTTATAACTCCAAAAGGAGTTCGGCGAATTACAGTGTTCAGGAATTACGCGCTCGGAATATTGTTTGGTAGCAGTCCGAGAAGCTCTAGACTTTTATTAAGACTAATCATTTTTTTCACATCTGGGTCAGTCGGCAATATCCAACGATACGACTGAGACTCGAGAGCATCAATCTGAAGCGAACTCGTGTCGGTTACTCTTATGAGAGACGGGACAAGAATCCATCGAGCACCGTCATGGTCTACCCAGTGCGGTTTGGCGGTTTTAACGAGAGCGCCGACAAGTCCTGTTTCTTCCTTTAATTCTCGGAGTGCCGCATCTTCCGCGGACTCCCTTTCTTTGATGAAGCCGGTAACGCAATTCCATTTGCCAGCACGTTCTCGCATTTTGGCACGTTGAAGAACCAGAATTTCTCCTTGTATATTTTGGGCGATAGCATGAACCGTAGCAAATGTTTTCATAAATTTATTTACCCCAGTGGGATGTCAGTGGAAACGGGTTGTGGGGCAAAGCAGTTATTTGCGAATCCTTTCATGAGTCACTAATAGGGAGTTGTGGGCCCCTGTTTTTTTGGTTTGCTTTTTTTACGAAACATGTTCGCTATCTTGTTTTGCGATCGCAATAATGATTTACCACAATACTTACAAGAGCGTGCTCCATTTTTATTTAATTTACGACAATGTATACAGAACATAAGCATGTCTTTATGAATATTCTATCTTTTAATCATGCTAGCTAATACCAAAAAGAGCAAGTTTGAGGTTTACCCCCGATCCTGGTTGGTGTCATCAGCGTCATAGCCTTTATGTATATATAACAGAAATTATGAAAATATGCATTGATAAAAAAAGGAGGGGACGAGAATAAGAGCAGTGGTGCTATTTAAATTTTATTTTCCGATTTTATAATTGCCCAAACGTCTTCGACAATTTGATCTGGTTTTTTTGCTAAAATTGTTTTCATTCCTAATTTTTCAGCTGGCAAAAGATAATCTTCATTGTCATCGATAAAAATGCACTCGCCCGGAAGTACGGCAAGATCTTTGACAGTCAACTCATAAAATTCTTTTTGCGGTTTTACAAAACCAACTTCGCAGGACAAATAAACTTTATCGAAATAATCATAGCCATTACGCTCACGAGTAATATCGGCCATATAAGGGAAAGTGTCCGACAAA
>Ga0265297_10003465_pt1 | contig 28418 bp, 31 predicted proteins | sample Munlanlwell13791_FD_192502 | JGI IMG/M metagenome (GOLD analysis project Ga0265297, IMG submission 192502) | Leachate microbial communities from a municipal landfill in Southern Ontario, Canada - Leachate well 137-91 | ecosystem: Engineered > Solid waste > Landfill > Unclassified | place...
GCTATCTTTCTTTGATTAACAATTATTTGAAATACTATAATAACTCCAGATTACACCTTGGGTTGGGACTTAAAACCCCAGCTCAATTTATTAGTTAGTGTTTCCAAGGTGCTGGTCAGAAAACGGGGCCTGGACAAAGGAGTCTATTTGTTCCTATCAATTCATCATTTTCTCAATTTTATTGGGATTTATAACAATTTTTAAAGACTGCCTTTTAGCTCTAATTTCCCCTCTAATTTTATAGACTGCAAACAATTCTTTAATCAAGTAAAATTCAAATAATAATACAAACAACGAACTCATTAACTGATAAAACCAAGTTTGCCACTTAACTCTGAAGGAATAGGGTAAGTGAGAGTATTTCAAAACTAAAATCCACTGATTCAAAAAAGACCAACTCCTCACCTGACGACTCTTATTTTTTCGATTTAAAACCACGGACAATAGCCCCCTCCCTAACTGACTGACAGTTCGATCGTGGTAAATATGCGCTTCAGGGATAAGCTTAATTGACCAACCGGCTAATTGTAGGCGATAAGACAAATCAATATCTTCTTTGTACATAAACATCAATTCATCGAGATATTCTCGACCATAAGCGACATTAGCCAAAGCCTTCATTCTAATAAGAGCCGCCGCACCAGTAAAACCAAAAATCATTTCAGATTCAGAATTAATAACCGGAGATCCTTGATGTCGATCAAAAAAACGATGACTAGATGTAATGACTAGGCCATCACTATCAATAGTGCTGGTTAAGATATTATGATCAAAATCCCATCTTAAAATTCTCGGGGCCACCGCGCCCAGAGACGCCTCATCATCCAAAGCCTTCACTAACTTAACAATGCTGTCAGGAGCTAAAACCATATCAGGATTCAGCATTAAAAAATACTCAGCTCCAAGCTTTAGAGCTCGCTCAATCATTAAATTATAAGCCTTGGCAAAGCCTAAATTAGAACCAGCAAAAGTTAGAACAATATCGGGTAAATTATCTTTTAAATATTTCTTATTATCATTTTCCTCCAAATCACTATTATCAACCGCCAAGAGACAATATTCTTTTTCATTAAAAGCGACAGCCAAAGACTCCTTTAGACTGGGAACAAAAAAGGGGAGATATTTGGCAGTCAGATTATTGTAAGTGATAAAACCAATGGCTATTTTCATATCTCCATTATTCTATAATATATTTGATAAAATCGCAATTGCCAACAAAAAAAGAACTCACCCTGGAGTTCTTTTTTTATCTGTCCATCTAACTAATTATTGCCACTTTCTTTCTTGCCGAACCAACAAGTCCAAGGATTTTTCTGGCTCAGACATCAAGACCTTAACGACCCTCTCCATCCGCGCCCCCTGAGAACCTTTGACCAATATCAAGTCGCCATCAGAAACTAAATTTAAAACCTCTTCAGCTGCTTTTAAGCTATCAGTAAAATAAATAATATCTTTTAAACCTTGCTTTTTAGCCTCTTCCCCGATTATTTTTCCCTTTTCTCCCACAGCGACCAACAAATCAACGCTCTCAGCCACTTTTCGACCAACCTCGCGATGACCGGAATCACTAGAATTTCCAAGCTCTAGCATATCCCCCAAGACGGCCACTTTTCGACCTCGAATCGTTTTGACCTCTGATAGAATTGAAAGAGCGGCTAAACAGGAATCAGGCGATGAGTTATAGGTATCATCAATAATCTTAGTGTTCTTCCTGCCAGATATCAAATTCAATCGTCCGGGCGGTAAACGAAAGGCACTTAATGCCTGAGCTATTTCCACTAAATTAATACTATAATTAAGGGCGACAGCCGAAGCGGCTAAAGCAGCATAGATTGGTGGATAGCCAATGACATGAGGCAAAAATACCGGGACAATAGCGCCACGATAATTAAGCTTGAAACTAACTCCTAATAAATCTTCCTGATTATCTAAACTCCGAAAATTAAAATTAATCTCCTGGGCCATAATATCTGCCCCCTCAGTTAAACCATAATTTAACACTTGGCAAATAACCGAACTCCTCATTTCTCGAGTCAACTCATTATCATAATTTAGAATAGCCAAAGAATCCTTGTCCAAACTTTCCACTAAAACTCTTTTTTCCTTCTGAATATTTTCCGGCTTATCAAAAAACTCAAGATGAGACGATCCGACTCCAGTTATAATCCCAATCTTCGGGAAAACAATACTAGTTAGATATTTCATATCCCCCGGGCGATCAATACCCATCTCCAATATTAAAACGGTGGGATAGTTTTTATCTTGAATAACCAAAAGTTTTAAAAAATAAAAAAATAAGTTAATCCAACCAACCAAGGACTTCCCCGGAGAATCAACACCCAAAATAGTCAGCGGTACGCCCAATTCATTATTATAGTTTTTTAAACTGCGACGAATATTAAACTTGTCTTTCAAGACAGCATAAACCGCTTCCTTAGTACTAGTTTTTCCAACACTACCAGAAATGCCAATAACCTCGGGTTGATACTTAGCCAAAACTAAACGGGCCATTGTTTTCAAAATAAATTGTAGTATTTTTTTCATATTAATTAATTTTCTCTTTCTTTAGGGACTTGATAGTATTTTAATAAAAAATCAGCAATATCACCAAAGATCGGAGCAGCTGAACTTTCAGCAAACTTAAAACCTTTAGGCTTGTCCAACTTAACTAGCATAACAAAACGAGGTTTGTCAACCGGAGCAAAACCAACAAAGGTATGAATATATTGCGAATCCAAATAACCGCCACTGGAAGATGGGATCTGAGCTGTACCAGTCTTTCCACCAACATAATAACCAGAAACACCAGCTAATTTAGAATGACCTTTTTCAACCACCTCGGCTAACATAGCCGAAACTGTCTGAGCCGCCTCAGCGGAGATCACTCGACGTAATTCCTGAATTGGCGTTACTATCTTACTGCCATCAGGTTTAATAATCTCTTTAACCAAATGAGGCCTCATTAGAACCCCACCATTAGCAATGACGGCATAAGACATCACCATCTGAAGCGGAGTTACAGCCACACCCTGACCAAAAGAAGCCGTCGCCGCATCAATTGGCAAGATCTTATTTTTAAGTAAAGGATTAATACTGCCGGAGGCCTCGGACTTAAGCTCAATTCCAGTATTTTCATTAAAGCCAAATTTCTGCAAATAATCAGAAAAAACTTTAGCTCCGATTTGTTCCATGGCAAAGATGGCACCCAGATTTAAAGATTTTTCCAGAACAGTCTTCATATTAACTTGCCCATGAGCACCAAAAGTTTCAAAATCAGAGTTAGCAATTGGCTTCTTCCAACCAGTGATCACCCTTTGCCCTGTATCATTATAAGTAGTGCTGGGAGTAACTTTCTTTTGGTCGAGCGCTGCGGCCATAGTTATAGTTTTAAAAACCGAGCCAGGCTCATACTGAGAACTAATCGCCGGATTAGAGAAGGTCTCAGCCTTTTTAACATCTGCATAATTATTAGGATCAAAGCTCGGCCAAGAACACATCGCGATAATTTCCCCGGTGTCAGGTTTTACGATAATAATAGTGGCACTATCATACTTGTAGCGCGCTTCTGATTCTTCTAATTTTTGACAAACATAAAATTCTACCGCCCGATCAATCGTCAAAACAAGATCCTGCCCGGCCTCTGGCTTAATATATTCTCGGTCGTTAACAATAATAACATTACCGCTACCGCCCCTTTCACTCTTAAGTGACCCAGACTTACCACTCAACTCTTGGTTAAAATAACCCTCCAAACCATAATTACCTACGTTCTCATAATTAACAAAACCTAAAACATGAGAAGCTAAATTATTTTCCGGATAAAAACGATAGGATTCCATCTCATAACCAAGTCCCTTGACACTCACCGGATTATCGCTTTCACCTTTTTTAAATATCAAACTATTTTTAATCTCCAAATCGCTACCAGAAACATTAATCCCATCTAAAGCCAGAACAGTAGCATAGACTTGGAGTAAATCGACTTCCGCTATCTTCTTTTGAATAATTTCGTAAGGGTCATTCGGTTTTTTAATTTTTTCTAAATAAGTTTGAAGAATAACTGCCTTTCGTTCGTTGATTTCTAAATCACGCTTAACCTTCTTAAACTCACTCCATTCCTTTTCGCTAGTTAGAGCTGTTTTGCGATTTAAAACCTCTTCCTTCTTGACCTTCTTCTCTTCGGCTGATAATGACAAGCTATCGATATAACCAAGCTCAGCGCTTAAACTCTTCTGATCTTCACTGGCTAAAAAATCGTCGACTTGTTTTTCAACTGAGGCGGCATCAAAAATCTCATAAAGCTTCTGGGCCAATGGTTCTTGCCTCTCAGGCAAGATGTCTTGAGGCACCACATAGAGCGTGGCTAAATTACGATTAGTCGCCAAGAGCGACAACGAATTAACCTTCAAGCTCTCACTATAATTGTTAATAAAAATCTGCCCGCGAGAAGGCTTTAGCTCGTTATAAGTTTGTTGTTGTTGGCTGGCTCTGGCCGTATAATCACTGCCATCTTTAATTTGTAAAACGTAAAGACGGAAAATTAATAAAAAACCAAATAAAAAAACAATCGTCAAAACTAAATTGAGACGATTAGAAGAAAAGTCGGTTTTTTTAGAAATTATAGCCATACATGCAAAATCTCTGTCTGGTCAATTATCTCTTAGCGATAACATCACTTAACACTGTTAAATAGTCAATTTGATCAACGGCCACCATATTAAGATCACGAAGTTTACCATCAATATTATAATACGATTCCAATGCCACTTTACGAGCACTGATCTCCTGATTCTCATTGGCCAATGATTGGGCTTGAACTTTTAGTTTCTGCAACTCAAAGCCTTTAACTACCAAATTATTCATACCGGCCAAATAAAAACCACCAGAAACTAAAATCAGAGCAATCAAAAAGAGATTAATTAATTTAACTTTAGAAACATTTGATTTTTTAGAATTTATTTGACCCATATATTTAGATTTAATTATATTTAATTTTTGAGAGCGACACGGAGCTTAGCACTACGAGCTCGAGGATTGGCCTTAACCTCCGATTCACTTGGGATTAGAGCCTTCTTGGTAATTATCTGAATAAAAGGCTGATGATGACAATTACAGATCATTACTTCCGGCGGACAGACACAAGTCTTAGCCTGATCTTTAAAAAAATTTTTAACTATTCTATCTTCCAAACTGTGAAAAGAAACAACCACTAATCGTCCACCTGGTTTCAACAACTCAATCGCTTGTGGCAAAACCGATTCCAAGCTCTCTAATTCCTGGTTAACAGCTAAACGTAAAGCCTGAAAAGTCTTAGTAGCTGGATGAATCTTCTTAAAGCGGATAGCGGCCGGAACTGAAGCTGAAATAATATCGGCCAATTCGGTAGTAGTTTCGATTTCTTTTTCTTTCCGAGCTTTAACAATATTTTTAACAATCCGAAAGGCAAATTTTTCCTCGCCGTAGAAACTGATAATCTTCAATAAATCTCTTTCTGACAAATTATTAACCAGGTAAGCGGCATTTTTTTGTTCTTGGCTATCGAAAGCTAATGATAACGGGGCTGTCTTTAAAAAAGAAAATCCACGACTGGCCTCATCAACTTGGACGGAAGACAAACCTAAGTCTAAAACTATACCATCCAACTTAATATCCTTCCCTAAATTTTTATGAACAATTTCAGTTAAATTTCTAAAATTGTCTTGAACCAAAATAATATTAGAAATCTTATTATCAGCTATTAAACCTTTAGCGTTATCAATAGCTGTTTGATCTAAATCGATTGACAATACTCGACCAGAATCTCCAATCTTTTTAGAAATAGCCATGGTATAACCAGAACCACCCAAAGTACAATCAACAAAATATTCTCCCGATTGTGGATTCAAATTTTCCAATACTTCCGATAACATTACGGGGATATGCTGATAAATCATTTTTTTAAATATTAAATTCCCAAATCACCCAACTCTTCTGCAATAGCATTACTATTCTTTTCAGTCTCAGCCTTATAATTATTCCAAGTTAATTCATCCCAAATTTCTAAGTGGTTATATAAACCGGTAATAATAACTTTTTTCTTCAGGCTAGAAAATTGACGCAAGTACTCAGGCAAAGTAATCCGACCCTGATTATCAAATTCTAAATCCATGGCACCGGCTAGTAGATGACGAGCGAACGCTCGACTCTTAGCTTGACTAATAGGTAAAGCAGCAAAACGAGCAGCAATCTTTTCCCATTGCTCCTTAGTATATAAAAATAAACAATTATCAAGTCCCTTGGTAACCACAGCTCCCTTTTTTAGGATAGCGCGAAATTTAGCTGGAATAGCCAGCCGGCCTTTTTCGTCTAGAGTATGGTTGTATTCGCCGATAAACATAATTTTATTGAAATTAATGATTCACCACTTATCCCCACGATTAGCCTCAATACTATGATTATACACCACTTAACGCCTAGCGTCAACATTTAAATTCTGGCCAAAAATAAACAAAAAATAGGGTTTTATCCCTATTTTTAACTATTTTATTTAAAATTGATAACAACTTATCAACAGGCTACGCTAATCGGCTAAAGTAATAAACAAATCCTCGTTCGGTTCGTGAGGCAAGTGGCGGATATTATTGATATAATTTATCTTAATATAACCATCACGATCAATAACCAACTTACTAACAGAAGATTGAAATATCTCTAAAGATAAGAAGCCAATAATATCAGCATTTAAAATTCCAGTGATCATCGATTTAATAATATTACCATGGCAGAACAAGGCTACGGTCTTCCCTTTATTATGTTTATAGATATCGGCTATCAAGCGACGGCCGACAGTCTGCATTTTATCCAAATCTTTATCTAACTTTTTATATTGCTTAAAACGCTTAGCTCGAGTCACCTCACTCATATTAAAATACTTCACCCGGTACCAATCCTTCCAATCGATTTCATTCAAACGATTATCAATAATTAATTTTTTTCCAGTTTGAGCAACAAATGGCCTGACAGTTTCTTGCGCTCTAAGCAATTCACTACTATAGACCTTATCAATATCCATATCTAAAAGACGTTGAGTTAAATATTCGCGTTGCTTTAATCCAATATCTGATAAAGGCATATTAAAATCACCAACCAAATGCTCACTGCTATAATCAGGATTACAATGACGTATTAAATAAATAATAGTATAAGGTCGGCGAATCTTTGGTTTTATTTTTGAATACGGACTTTGGTATTTAGGTCTAACCATAATTTTATTTTTTTAATTGCTTATCAGCGAAATTCCAATTTAATAAATTATCTAAAATATTTTTAACATAATCAGCTCGACGATTTTGGTAATCAAGATAATAAGCATGCTCCCAAACATCAATTACTAATAACGGTTTTTGGCCATGAGCGATAGGGGTATCGGCATTAGTAGTTTTAATTAGCTTTAACTTCCCCTCCTCAATTATTAACCAGGCCCAACCACTGCCGAACTGACTTAGAGCTAGAGCTAAAAATTGTTCTTTAAATTTTTCCAAATCACCAAAACTATCATTAATTAAAGCCATCATCTCTAACCCTGGAGTTACAATCTGAGGACTAAGACTTTGCCAATAGAAATCATGGTTATAAACTTGAGCGGCATTATTAAAAATAGCTACATTTTCAGCCTGATTAAAGCTTGAAATAATAATCTCCTCTAAACTTTTAGACTCCAAATCAGTTCCTGAAATTAATTTGTTTAAATTATCAACATAAGCCTGGTGATGCTTACCATAATGAAATTCCAAGGTTTTAGCTGAGATATGAGGCTCTAAAGCTTGAGGGCTAAAAGGTAAAGAAGATAAAGTAAACATAGAATTATTATTTAGATTTTTTTATTGTCTTAGTCTTTTTGACCAGCGGATGAGAGGACTCATATTCCGCTAAAACTTTTTTCAAGCCCTCCACTGCCAAAATAGAACAATGGACTTTCTGGTTTGGCAGGCCACCCAAATCCTTAACAATCTTTTGCCAATCAAAATTTTTAGCTTTTTCAATCTTCATTCCCTTCACCTTTTCAGTTAAAACCGAAGCGGTAGCAATATTGGAAGCACAACCAAAAGATAGAAATTTAATATCTTTAATAACTCCGTCTTTGACCTTAACAGAAAAAGATAATTGATCACCGCAAACCATATTACCAACATCAGCTCGAGCATCAGCATCTTTAATGTTCCCTAAATTTTGGGGATGTAGAAAATGCTGAATAGTTTTTTTAGTATAATTAAGTGACATATATTTTAAATTATTTTAATTAATAGGAGTAAAGGCCCTGAGGCGCTTAACTGTATCCTTAAGACATTTAACAGTATAATCTATTTCTGATTTAGTATTATAACGACCCAATGAGAAACGAATATTGCTATTTAGATCACTCAAATCCAGCCCAATAGCCTTAAGAGTCGATGAGACTTTTAAATTCTGAGCCGAACAAGCTGATCCAGTGGAAACATAAACTCCTTTTATTGATAAATCCATTAGAATTGCCTCACCTTCAATGCGACGAAAACGAACATTTAAGTTGTTTGGATTACGTTTTTTAAGGGAGCCATTAATATAAACCTCGGGAATTTCTTTCTTGATTCTATTCCAAAAATAATCGCGTAAAGATTTAACCCTCTTAACATAAGAAGCTTTCTCTTTATAACTCAAGACCAAAGCTTCAGTGAGTCCAACGATGGCTGGGACATTATAGGTTCCGGCCCGCAGACCATTTTCCTGGCCACCACCGACAATAAGCGGATTAATTTTAACGGCCGGATTAATAAAGGCTAACCCCGCCCCCAATGGTCCATAGAATTTATGGGCTGACAGACTCATAAAATCAATCTTCATCTTCTTAATATCTAAATTTAAATGGGGCACGGCCTGAACAGCATCAGTGTGGAAATAAGCCCCCTTCTTATGAACCAACTCTGATATCTTGGCAATATCTTGAATCACCCCAATCTCATTATTAACGGCCATCACTGAGACTAGGACCGTTTCTGATCCGATCATCTTTTCGAGCTCATCTAATTTCACCAAGCCACCCTCATCTACCGGCAGATAGTCAACGCGATAGCCCTCTCCAATTAATTCCCGAGCTGAATTTAAAACACAAGGATGTTCAATGGCTGATATAATTAGGTGCTTCCCTTTCCCGCTATTAGCATGCATGACACCCTTAATAATAAAGTTGTTAGCTTCAGTGGCCGAAGAAGTAAAGATTAGATTATCTGGATTAGCATTAAAAATTTTAGCAATTTTTGTCTTACAAGACTTAATCAACAAATCATTCTCTTGTCCTAAAGCATGGATAGATGAAGCATTACCATAATGACTAAAATAATAAGGTTTCATTTTAGCAAAAACCCGAGGATCAATTTTAGTGGTAGCGGCATTATCCAAATAAACCTTCATACTATTTTAATTCGATACTCTTAATAATTACATCCTTGGTTGGATGATCATTCTCGTTGGTGGAGACATCTTCAATCTTATCAACCACCTTCATGCCAGAAATTACTCGGCCAAAATTAGTGTGGCGACCATCAAGCCAAGGAGTTGCTTCCTTGGTGACAATAAAAAACTGGGAACCATTAGTATCTGGACCAGAATTAGCCATGGCTAAACTACCTCGAACTAATTTATGACTATTAAACTCGTCTTGAAAAGCATAACCCGGACCACCAGTACCATGAGTTGACCAATCACTACCTTTACTGTTAGGGTCTCCAGCCTGAATCATAAAATCAGAAATCACACGATGGAATTTAGTGTTATTATAAAACCCTTTGGAAGCTAAGTTCAGAAAATTATTAACGGTAATTGGAGACTCATCGCCGTAGAGCTCAATGACGATATCGCCATAATTAGTTTTGATAGTCGCTTCTTTATATTTCTGATATAAATCTTCCTGACCCGGCAATGCCTTATCAGAACTAGTAGCCAAATCACCATCTAAATTTAAGTGAGATGAAGTAGCTTCTAAATTATCGACTGGTTGTTTATTGTTATCCATATTGTTTTCATTAAGCGCTTCCTTTTGGCCGCAACCGGAAAGGGTCAAGCTTAAAAATAAGATTATTAAAATAAGAAATTTTTTTGACATATATTTGTCGTTAATAATTAATTTAGTATCTAAATTATAGTACTTTTAAGATAAATCATCAATATTAAACCTTAAAATCACGCTTCATTTCCTGGTCTTCTTCTTGAAGCTTCTCAGCAATTACCTCTTGGGCCTTGACTCGCAACTCTTCCAAATCAAGTTTATCCAACTCAATACTTCGCTTAGATAAATACTCCTTAGTATTTAATTCTGGGTCTTCTAAAACTTCTGACAAAAGAACTTCCAAAATAGCTCCAATCTTTGGCCCTGGACCAACTTTCAAAACAGACATCAATTCACTGCCGTTAAGCTGAAGCATCTTAACTGACAAGGGATCATTTTGAACTTTTTCCATCATATATTGAAGATGGCGCAACTTATAAGGCATCTCATTCTTGAGGCCAGATCCTAACCTGTCAGCAATCCGCAAGTCAATTAAATCACTTAGATTCTCTTTACCAGTTTTGACAATTAAACGCCTGACTGAAGCTGCCGAAACTTCACCAACATTATAATAAAACATATGATTGCGCACTAAGTTGACCACTCGAGTTAAATCTTCATTGGAGAATTTCAAGCGTTTCATAATCTTCTCCGTCATCTTGGCTCCAATGTATTCATGATTATAAAAAGCAATATGACCATCAACCGTTTTTGCTGATTTAGGCTTACCCACATCATGAAGTAAGGCCGCCAAGCGAACCGGCCAAGATTTATTAGGACAATATTTTAATGACAAAATATTATGCTTAAAAACAGTATAGATATGATGATAATGCTGTTTGACATTCACTCCAGCCTCCAGCTCCGGTAAAATATATTGCAATAACTTATTATTATAAAGACGCATAATTCCTTCAGAAGGAAAATCAGATGATAATATTTTTACCAACTCATCGCGAATTCTCTCGCCAGAAACAAATTTCACACTACCAGCTAATTTCAAAATAGCTCTCTCGGTTTTGGGCTCAATCTCAAAATTTAATTGACAAGAAAATCGAATCGCCCGCAACATGCGCAAAGCATCTTCTTTAAATCTTTCTGATGGCTCCCCCACAGCCCTGATAATTTTCTTCTTTAAATCATCAGCTCCGCCAAACAGATCAACCACCTCATAGTCATCTTGACCGATCTTCACTGGCGTAATATATTTCTCAGAAATTCCTTCAGCCTGCCCAACCTTAGTCAGGGCCATGGCGTTAATGGTAAAATCACGACGCTCTAAATCTTTTTCCAGCTTGTCTTCAAATAAAACTTCATCCGGATGACGTCTATCAGAATAACCTTGCTCCGAACGATAAGTGGTAACTTCCACGACATCATTAGATTCATTTCTAATTGGCACTAAAACAGTACCAAAAGCATTCTCGTATTTAGAACCAGGTAGAAGTTTAAGCATAATTTCCGGTCGAGCATCAGTGGCAATATCCCAATCTTTAGGCTCTTTTGCCATTAATAAATCACGAACACAGCCCCCCACCAAATAGGCACTTTGTCCTCCTGATTGTAATTTTTCGATGATTTCTAAGACAAATTCGGGTATTTTCATTCAAGTCAATATTTAAATTTCCTTTATTTTTTAACTACCTTCAGTATAGTATATTTACCATCCTCAGGCAAATACAGGAAATTGACATAATCTAAAAAGTTTATTAACATCAATAATATCAAAACAGTTCTTAATATAAACCAATAAAAAAAGGAGGTAAAGTGAATATAAAAGATCAAGCTCAAAAAAATTTAGCGGTATTTAAATCCAAAAAATATCATGGTCGGTGTCTAATCCAAGGAATGAGTGAGGCCGGTGACTTTATTCAAATATATATTGTTGAAGGACGAAGCCTCATTAGTAAAGACAGATTCATAGTTGAAAATGGCAGTAAAATAGAGACCAGAGCTATCTATCCGGAAAAAGTCCTCGATCCATCGCTCATAATCTATACTGCGATGAACGACAGATACGACATACATGTAGTTAGTAACGGTCACCAAACCGACAATATTTTAAAGCATTATACGTCTGGGCAGGTACTAAACGGAAAGGACTTTGAATACGAACCAGACCCCAGCCATACCCCAAGGATAACCGGAATAATTGATTCTGTCAAAAAAACAGCCGAAATACTAATTTTTAAAAAATCTCCCTTCGGAAGTGGTTGCGAAAGACAATTGTATCGATATGAAGACTTTTACCCTGGGTATGGTCACTGCATCACTACCTACAACGACGACGGCGACCCCTTACCATCATTTACCGGAGAACCCTATCTTTTGCCGTTAAACGGAACAGCAAAAGAAATAGCCCAAGAAATTTGGGACTCTCTGAATGAAGAAAATCGGGTATCACTGGTTATCAAGACTATCGGTAAAGGCCGCGGTGGAAAAATCAACACGATGATAATTAATAAGTACCAAGCGGTATAATTTTTTATCCAGATCCAAAAAGACTATCAAAAATGATAGTCTTTTTAATATTGATTTTATTTGGGACATTCACAAATTATTCCTCCATCATAATACACATCTCGGCCTTGATCTCTGGAATGGCATTTAATTTTGCAACCAACTCTATCAACAAATCTTTTTTAGAATCAACTGTCAGAGTAATTAACCCCGGACAAGACTCCACACATTGACGGTTAATATTTACCCCCAGACGAGCCATAATATGATGGCCAAAATCGGTTAAGAGTTGGTTCATAGCAGCCGAGCTACTCTGTCGGTTACTAGTTAAAATGCTAATTGTTCCTAAGACTCTTTTTTCCATATAATTTTTTTAATTTATTATATTCTTTTTAACCATTTTAAAACGACAAAAGCGATAATACTACCAACTAGCGCCGAAAGTAATTGCGACCAACCAAACATAACGCCCAAAACTGTAATAGCCTTATTACTAGAAATAAAGAAAGATAGAAATTGAGCGCTTAAGAATAAAAAAACAAATTTAGCAAAGGATCCAAAAAATGAAGCTTGCCAATAAGCATCCCGACTACTGGAGTTATAATATTGATAATAGATAATAGAAATAAAAATAATATTAGAAGCAATTATAAACGGAACAGCCGGTGACAAAAATAATGGTAGTAATCCTCCAGCCAAAGCCATCAGACTAGGAATAGCTGAAACAATAATCGCTAAACGTAAACCGCTTAAAAACAAAACAATAATTAAAATAGCATTAACTATTGGTCCCACCAACCATTGAACATGAATAAAAAAAGGTAAAAATGCCGCTAGAGCCCCCAGAACAACAACCCCGGTTAGTTCTCCGGCGTTAACCTTCTCCGACTCAGCTACTTTTAAATAATCCATATAATTATTTATTTTTAGTTCTCTTTTGATACTTAGTATGTAAAACTTGATGATCAATCTTTTTGCCCTTTAACCAATCTAAAACCTCCAAAACCTCAAGATTGTCATGGGCCTTTCTAATCTCTTTAAATTTATCAATCCGATACAAACTAGCTACCCGCTCTCTCCTGATTTTTTCATTTGTTGGAATGGGTTGACCGCCACCACCGATACAACCGCCCGGACAAGCCATGACCTCAATATAATCATAATGACTTAAATTAGGCAGAACCTGATCAATAGATCCAATACCGTTAACTACGGCCACTTTTAATTTTCGACCGGCAATATCAACAATTGCCTCTTTAATAGCTTCAGATCCTCTAACTTCTTTAAAATCAATCCGAGAACTACAAAACTTAGCTGACTCATCTCGGCAAGCCAAAGCATAAGCAGTTCTTAAAGCTGATTCCATAACTCCACCAGAAGATCCATAAATAACCGCCGCTCCACTTCCCTCATTAAAAATTTTGTCACTAGCGCTAGGCTTTAATTTTCCAAAATCAATCTGATTTTTTTTCAATAAAAAACCAAACTCCCTGGTAGTTAAAACATAATCAACTGGATAAAGCCCCTGCACTTTAAGCTCTGCCCGGCGAGACTCAAATTTTTTAGCCGTGCAAGGCATAATTGAAATCACCACGATCTTTTTTGGGTCAATCTTCATCGCCTCTGCCCAATAGGTTTTAATAACACCACCCAAATGGATTTGAGGTGAACGAGAAGTTGTTAGATTCGGGATTAATTCCGGATGAAAAAATTCAACATACTTAACCCAAGCTGGGCAACAAGAAGTAATCATTGGTAATTTAGCCTTTTTGTCGCTTAAACGTTCCAACAATTCTTTAGCCTCAACCATAGTGGTGACATCAGCACTAAAATTGACATCAAAAACGTGCTGAAAGCCCAACTTCTTGAGAGCAGTAACAGTCCTTCCAGTACTCTTCTCGCTATACGGCAAACCAAACTCCTCACCAATACTTACCCGAACCGAAGGAGCGAATTGGGCGACCACAATCTTACTTTTATCAGCTAATAATTTTTCAACCATTTTCCAGTCATCCTGTTCTTGCGCTGAAGCTACCGGACAATGCAAAGCGCATTGGCCACAATAAATACAATCAATCTTTTTGTTATTAGTCGGAACAATCTCCTGCCCTATTCCCTTACCTTTAAGTTCCAGATAATTTATCTTCTGAATATTAGAGCAAGCCTCAACGCAATTACGACAATCAATGCATTGGGTCCCGTCAATCTCTACTGAATTAGAAAATTTATAAGTTTTACGCTTTCCTTTTCGGTCTTTAAAACTAGTAATTTTAATCTTATACTTCCGCGCCAAATCTAAAAGAGTACAATTAAACCGCAGAGTGCAATCACTACATTTTTCAATATGTTCCGCAAACAATAACTCAATATTCAAGTTACGTGATTTTATCACCCGAGGAGAATTAGTCAGTATTTCCATTCCCTCTTTAACTATAGTTGAACAAGACGTTGCCAAATGAGAAAGACCCTTAATCTCAACTACACAAACACGGCAATTAGCCTTAACAGAAAGATCGGGATGTTCACATAATGACGGCAAAAAAATATTATTATCCCGCGCCACGTCTAAAATACTCTGACCGTTATTCGCCAAAATTAATTTACCGTCTATCTTTATTTTTACCTTTTTTAAGGAAACCATAAATTATTCCAATTAACCCTTAATTCGACGCAAATCTTTATACATCAAATAAGTAAAGACCATAAAGACCGGGGTCACAACCGCCCAAACTAAACTCTGTAATAAGTTGTAGATAGAAAAGATAATTGTTCCTTCAGTGAAGAAAATAAAAGGAATACTCAAGACAAAAGACAATAAAATTGCAATCAGAATTAAAAACAAAGTTCGACCAAAAACTGCCCACCAATAACCAGTCACTAAAGCCTTACTCCTTTTAATAGCATTTAAACCAGAGACACCCTCGAAAACTAACAAATAAAGAGCAAAGGAATAAAAAATTCCAAAAATAATACCAGGAATAATCAAAAGTATTGTCCACAGGAAGATAAATATTCCAGTTAATAGACTCAGTCCAAAGAATTTCCAAAAAAGACTCTTAGTATCTATAAATAATTTTTTGAAATCCATGGTTGGATTCTTTAAAATTAAATACATACCAATCTGCGATCTAACCCCAAAATAAATTAAGAAAAGAACGCCCAAAACAAACAGAATTACCAAAATGACACCTAAAACTATATTGGTATTAACCGATAACCAAGCTGAGATTAAATAAACTGGCAAATAAGCAATTAAACCAGCTAAAATCATCAACACAAATTTCTTGAAATTCTGCTTATAAATCCGCAGAGAGCTAGATACTAAATCATCAACACTAGTCATCATCTTTTTTCCAGAATTTACCACAATTGGTCCTTCTGGTTTTTTTATTGTTTCCATAATTTTTTTCTCCCTTAATTAAAAAATATTTTTAATTAACAGAATTATAATCCATTTTTTAAATTATTATTTAAAACATTTTTAAAGTAAGATTTGATCGGGATTGACACACTTGATCCCAAAGCGCAAAAAGATGTTTCGCATAAATCATCCAACAAGTCAGAAAACAATTTCCAATCAATTATTTTTTTTCCTAATAACTCTCGCAGACGATAAGTTCCCTCGCGACAAGTTGTACATTGACCACAAGAATTGCTCTGAAAAAAGTTGATCCAAAACTGCAATAACTGCAGTGGATTCTGTCGCTTTAAATCATAAACAGTGATAGAAGCGGCTCCAGTGGCAATACTTTTTAACTGCTTCTGATTAAGTACTTCACCACAGGCGTCACCACCGACTTGAACAAAAAAAGGAAATTGGGGATAATTATTGCTTTTCAACAAAATCTGCTCAATTGTCCAATTTTCCGGATATAAATAAACCCCGGGTTTTTTAACTGCACCGCTAATTGTATAAAATCTTTCTTTTTTATAATCCCCTTTATCTACCAATGAAACATTATAAAAAGTTTCAACATTATCAATTAAGGTCGGAGATCCCCACAGCCCACAAGTAGTCGGATAAGGTGGCTTCAATCGTGGCTCAATTTTGAATCCAGAAATAGCATTTAAAGCCGATGTCTCTTCCCCGCCGATATAACCAGCTTCAGACGGCTTAACAAATAATTCAAATTGTTGACTTAAACCGCTAGCCTTAACAGCTTTTAAAATTGCTAAACGATATTTTTGGTAATAGGCTGAATTAATATATAGATAACATTTTTGAGCTCCTAAATATTCCATGGCCAAACGAACACCATCAAGCACTCGGTCAGAATGGTGAGCTAAGATATAACCATCTTTTTTGACGCCCGGTTCACCTTCGGCAGCATTAATAACAACATATTTATCAGCACCAAGAGCCTTATTAACCGACTCCCACTTTAAAGCTGTCGGGAAGCAAGCTCCGCCCCGACCAACCAAATTAGCTTTTTTTATTTTAGCGACAATACTCATAAGATTATTTGATAAAGCCGAAATGGCGTAAGGCTGGCAAAATATTAGGAGCCAAATCTTCTTGCTCCAAATTTGAAATATCAACCCAGGCCCATTTTCTAATATCCCCTCCTGGTTTTACCTCACCAACTCTTTGGGCTAAATAATGAACTAAAATAACATCAACTTTTTCTTCCCCCATCTCTTTAATGGTATGCATTAAGAACGGCTCGGAATTTAAAATTTCAATATTAATACCCATCTCCTCTGAAACCTTTCTCTTGGCCGTTTCAATTAAGCTAGCCTCATCATCCTTAATCCGCCCACCACAAAATTTCCAGAAATTAGTATCACCATGTTGAGCCAGCAAAACCTTATTATCTTCAACAATAACTGGCCCAGAAGCAATAATAATTTTAAACATAAAATTAATATTATTTTTTAGCGAAATAAACTGCTAGCTCCGCCAAACGATTTGAATAGCCCCATTCATTATCATACCAAGCAGTCACCTTCAACAAATCACCATCAACCACCTTAGTCATTGGTAAATCAACAATAGCACTATAAGAATTACCAATAATATCAGTAGAAACTAAAGGTTCTTCGCTGGCAGAGATAATGCCAGCATATCGCTTCATCTTGGCCACTTTTTTGAAAACTTCATTAACTTTCTCTACACTCACCTTTTTCTTGGTCACGAAAACAATATCACATAAGGAACCAACCGGAGTTGGAACTCGAACTGCCAAACCATCAAACTTATCTTTCAAAGACGGAATTGTTTCCGTAACTGATAAAGCAGCACCGGTAGTGGTTGGGACCATATTTAAAGCTGCCGCTCGAGCTCGTCTCAAATCTTTATGAGGTCCATCAACTAAATTCTGATCAGCGGTATAGGAATGGATGGTGGTCATAATTGCTTTTTTGATCCCAAAATATTGACGCACAATATCAGAAACCGGAGCTAAACAATTAGTAGTACAAGAAGCACAGGAAAGCATTCTATCAGATTTAGTAATTTTATCTTCATTAACACTGATAACAATTGTCTTGACCTTGTCCTCTTTGCCCTTGGCCGGAGCGGAGAGAATAACTTTCTTGGCGCCAGCCTCTAAATGGCAAGATAGTCCTTCCTTATTAGTAAAACGACCAGTGCATTCCAAAACAACATCAACATCTAATTTTTTCCAAGGTAAAAGAGCTGGGTCTTTTTCTGCTAGAACCGGAATTTTTTGACCCTTGATAATTAAATGCTTAGCGTCAAAATCAACCTTAGTATCATAAATACCATAACAAGAATCATATTTTAATAAATGCGCCAAAGTCTTAGTGTCAGTTAAATCATTAACAGCGACCACCTGAACATCTTTATGTTTCTCTAAGACAATTTTTAAAGTGGCTCGACCAATTCGACCCAAGCCATTAATTGCTAGCTTAATCATAGTTTTAAGTCTAAATAATAAATAATTTATGCTTTAATTATAGCACAAAAACAATAAAAGAGGCAAAACAAAAAATACCCCCGAGCAGGAGTATTTTTATCTCTGAAAAATATTAGAATAATTATTTTTTCTTATTATGTCGATTGAGATCAACCTCAACGACGACATACCCCTCACCTTTTTCTCCTGGAAACTTAACATCAACTGATTGTTTTAGAACATGATGCCCTAAAACCTCACCTCTTTGACCATCAACATTAACTTTGGCCCCAATTGGCGGTAATTTTTTAGCTAACTCTTGATAACCATCATACTCATAAGACAAACAACACATCAGACGGCCACACATCCCGGAAATACGATCACTACCTCGATGAACCACCTGTTGAGCTTCAGCCATTTCTGAAGTAATAGAAGAAAAATCTTTAATAAACTTCTTACAACAAAGATCCCGACCACAATGGCCACAATCCCCATTAACCCGAGCTTCATCTCGAGCTCCAATTTGAGTCAAGCGAATACTAGTATTGAAGTGGGTAGTTAAATCTTTAACTAATTGGCGAAAATCGACCCGACCCTCAGCGGCAAAAGCAAAATTCAGACGAGAACCATTCAAAGCGAAGTGAGTATCTACCAACTTCATTGGCAAATTATATTTTTCTGCTAGTTCTTGGCAATAGACCAGGGCTTCTTGCTTCTTCTTTTCAGAAACAACTTTATCCAAATCTTCTGTTGTAGCTAAGCGGACGACTGGCTTTAGCTCTTCAGTTTTTTCCTCTGGCTCCTTTAAAAATCCAACCACTTCACCAATTTCCAAACCTAAATCAGTATCAACAATTACTTGATCATTAATTTTTAGAGAAATATTTTCACTATTAATAAAATTGTATTTTTTATCCCAGGGAGAAAATTGAATTTGAACTATTTTCATAGGCGTAATAAGACAATTCCGCCATCGAGGCGGAATTGAAAAGAAAAAAAGTTATAAACTATAACGGATAAACTTGTCGATCTTGACACCACCTAAGATATCTTCGACCGTCTTTTTATCATCTTTAATAAATTCTTGCTTTAAGAGACAAACCTCAGAATAATATTTGTTAATCTTACCCTCGGCAATCTTCTCAATCATTTGTTCTGGCTTACCTTCCTTCAAAAGCTGTTCACGATATATTTCTTTTTCTTTGTTAATCTCTTCCATTGGAACTTCCTCTGGTAATAGGTAACGAGGATTAGAAGCTGCTACTTGCATCGCAATATCGCCAGCTAATTCGCTCTTACCAGCTTCTGACAAAGCTACTAAAACACCAATCCGACCACCTAAATGAGAATAACTAGCAACAGTAGCACCAGTTAAAATAGCAAAGTTCTTGATACTCAACTTTTCTCCAATAGTACCACTTAAGGCGTCTAAAGTATCTTTAACTGACAGACCATTAATTTGCAAAGCAAGCAAGGTCTCTAAATCAGTTGGTTTAGAATTTTTAATAAGGTCTAGGGTTGTTTGAGAGAATTCTTTAAATTTATCATTTCGAGAAACAAAATCAGTTTCAGAATTAACTTCTAAAATATAACCTTCATTTTTTTCATCGTTAACAGCAACTAAAACCAAACCTTCACTGGCCTCGCGGTCAGTTCTTTTGGTAGCTTTAGCAATTCCCTTCTTACGTAAAATTTCTACCGCCTTGTCCAAATCGCCACCAGACTCTTCTAGAGCCTTCTTGCAATCAACCATACCAGCACCAGTTTTTTCACGTAAAGCTTTAATTTGTTCCATATTATTTACAAAATTAAATAATTTAAATTTATCTTATTCTTTTTTGGCCTTTCGAGCCTCAACAATAGCATCAACTACCGCGGCCAAAAGCACTTTCACAGTTTTAGTAGAATCATCATTGGCTGGGATAGGATATTTTACCAAATCAGGATTGACATTAGTATCGACAATAGCAATGACCGGGACTTTCATGCTAAGAGCTTCTTCAATGGCTGTAGCCTCTTCCTTAATATCCCAGACGAATAAAGCGTCAGGGAGTTTATTCAGATTGACCAAACCACCTAATTTAGCTTCCATCTTTTTGAGCTCACGATCAATATTTAAACGTTCTTTTTTGTTATATTTATCTAATTTGCCCTCTTCCTTTTGAGTTAATAAATCTTGATACTTCTTAATAGATCGTTTAATAACTACAAAGTTAGTCAAATAACCGCCGGACCATTTTCCAACGATATAAGGCATTCCGGAAGCAATAGCCGCTTCCTGCATCGGTTTCTTAACTTGATTCTTGGTACCCACAAACAAGATTGATTTTTCCTCTTTAACTAATTTTTGCATATAAGTTAAAGCACTCTCTAAACATTCTTGAGTCTTATTCAAATCGATCACATAGACACCTTTTTTAGAACAAAAAATGAAAGGCTTCATTTTTGGGTGCCAACGATTAGTTCTGTGACCAAAATGGGCACCGGCTTTAAACAATTCCTCAATTTTAGGAATATTCATAGTTTTTTTTTCTTTAAACGTCTATTCCGCGGATCTAATTAATGATAATTAGACAAGAAAAATAAGCGGAATATGATGTTTTTTATTATAAATTATAAAATAGAGGTCTAAACCTCTAAGTCCTAGATTAGCTTATTTACCTAAAGATGTCAAATAATTTAACGATTGGTATAAATTTTTCAATATTGTAACTTTAGACAAATAAAAAAGGAAGGCTATTGCTAGACTTCCTTAAAATGATGACGATGCAACCGGTTAAGCCACCTTTAATACCTTAATTTGCTTAAGAATACCATCGGTATGGCTTTTGATGAAGTTACCGCACTGATAATCGTGAATCATCCACCAGCATGTCACTGGATTTTTCTGATCCTTCGATACATCGGGACGGAAAGATTTTTCCAAATTTGTTTTTTCGCTGAGCCAGTAAGCGGCTGTTTTTGTCCAAAGTCCGAACACGTTGCCCAAAAAAACTTTTTCATTGGTAACTTCTTCACCCTTATCAGTTCGATTAATGCCATATTTTGAGCGGCCAGCATTGTGGAAATGTTTCTGCAAAACTTCAAGTGCTTCAATTTTAGCAGTAAGCTTACCATCACTATTGTGGCTTTTGAGCTCAAAAATTTCCTGGCTAAAACCACCGGTATCCTGGATTGGAGAAATAACCTGGAAGAGCTTAACGATAGCTTCCACTTTATTTTCCATGGCTTCAATTTTATTAATTTCCACCTCTAAGCTTTGGAGCTGCGGTTGGATTTTTTCAATAGTTTTTTTTGAACTAAAGAACAGGCTGGTAAAAAAATTTACTTTTTTCATGATTCTGATTTTTTTATAGTTAGACAAATTTATTTTTCAAAAGACTAAGTTATTCTAATAAACAAATTGTATCATATTAATCGATACTTGTCAAGTTTGGCATAAAGTTTCCACTAATACCCGAAAAAAATTAGTATTTTAATAATTTAATAGCCCAATCATACAAAAAAACAAGGTTTTTGGCCTTGCTTCCAATAAAAAATAAATTTTTATTCTTTATTTAAACACTATTCTTTTCCCCTCAAAATAATATGGGGTATGATCGTTTGCCATATCGCTGGCAAATTGATTTTCAATTTCCTCGACTTCATCAAAAATATTAGAAAGCTCTTCATTTGAAGATAATTCTTCAACTGGGAACTTTTCTGAAGCTTCTTTCCATCTTTTTTGACCATCTTCTTCACCGAGAAAATTGCGACTTTTGAACTCAGAGTTAATATCCATTATTACTACTTCATTTAACTCATGGTCAATTATACATCTTACTAAAAAATTACTTATAGAAACCCTGATTGCTTCCATGACTTGTATATTTTGTGATTAATAAAAAAGGACGATTATTATAGCTTAATAATATCACAATACTATAGATTTGTCAAGATGTTTCTAGCTTTGCTGGTAAAAAGCCCTGGTTAAATTATTATACTCCTGAACGGTGGCGTTATAAATATCCACTTTTAGCTGGTAATTAGCCGCTTTTTCATTATAACTATTAGCCGCCGTATTATATTGAGGAGTTAATTGGTTATAACCGCTGATATTACCGCTAGCCTTATAATTACTCAGAGTTAATAGCATAGCGTCTAAAACCTCCCGCTCACTCGCTAACTCCAAAGAAATAGCGCCTAAATCAGCTTCCGAGGTTCTAATAGTTTGCGCCAATTTCTTAATCAAGTCCACTTTAGCCATTGTTTGAACAATTCCAGAATAGACATTAGCCGAGCTCTTCTGATAAATCTCTAGGGTTCCCAAGTGATCGTCGCTAAAAATATTATCAAATTGACCAGAGTTTTCAGCTTGACCAGACTTCAGGGTGTTGGGAATAACCCCGATCGGAAAGAAATTGGTAGTTTCCATAAAACAATAACCAGAACCACCAGTAGATTTATCCTTGGGACAAGCAACGCCAGTAGCCGAGTGCTTACTATCAGGATAATCTAAGATAGCGGCGCCATATCCTAATTGCCGCAAAATAGCGACCGCCAAAAAACTTTTATCCGAGCAAACTCCTAAATTTCGATAAAGGGTTTCATAAATATAATTTGGTTGATTATCATTATTGAGCTTACTAGTGTCATAAGGAATATATTGTACAAAGGCCATAATAAATTCTACAAATCGATCACCGGTAATCTCATTATCCTGGGCGATCTTCTTTAAATCCTCAATAACCAAATCCAAAGTATTGTCGCCACTTCGAGAAGCTAAAAACATAGCATAGAAACTATCGCGTAAATTAGCCGGAGCGTTATTCTGCTGATAGGTTAAAACTCGAGGCATGGCACTATATCGCTCATATAAAGCCTTGCTAAAAATTCGATTTAGATAATAATCCTTGCCATCATATTTCCAAGAAAATTTAACAGCCCTCTGATCTGGACCTAATTGACTAACTGGAATTGGAGAAACATTAGAGGCGGAATCTAAATATCCTAAAACAATTGTATTTAAATCACTATTAGTTATTCCCTCGCCCAAACTACGGATTACCTGAAAGGCATCAAATGGACGACCTAAATAATTTAAGCGACCATTTAACGGATTAACATAATAGGCCTGCCCTTTATCTTGAACGCGCAAGATGATTCGACCCATAATATTTTTAGGTGGTCGAATAGCAGCGGCAAAAAAATCTTTTTCTGAGATGCCCAACCCCAACTTTCTCATGATGTTAAAAGCATCTTCCGGGCGTCCTAAATAATAACGTTTAGCATCAACTGGATAAACATACCAAGCCTGCCCCTTATCCTGAACTTGCAAAAAAATTCGACCAGACAAACTAGCCGCTTGAACCGGACGGGAAAAAAACAAACAACCAAGACTACAAACGATTAAAAATGATATATAGATTTTTTTCATAATTACAATGATAAGGCTTTTTTAATATCTGCTAAACTTTCTACCTGGACCATTTCAGCTCGCATCTTTCTGGCTCCCGGCAAACCGTTAACATACCAACATAAATGCTTCCGCATTTCCAGTATACCAGATTGACCCTTTTGTTTAAACATCAACTGGGAATGTCTAAATGCTAAACGGGCTATTTGATCAAAACTAATTTTAAATTGTGGATCTTCCAATTCTTTAAAAATCCAAGGATGCCCTAAGGCTCCCCGACCAATGCCGACACCGCCTGCTCCAGTCTCTGACAAAACCGATAACATATCAGATCGGTTATTAATACCGCCATTGGCTAAAATAATACCGGAAAAATAATTTCGAGCTTCTTTAATCGCCACCAAATCTATCGGGCCATTAAACCCTTGTTGCAAAGTCCGACCATGAATCATTATAGTGGCAATTTTTAAATCAGAAATATTTTTTAAAAAATCTTTTAATTTTACCCGACCAGATTGAGTCCTAACTTTTATCGACACTGGCAATTTAGTATTTGAGAGTACGGCCTCAATTACTGCTCGTGATTTTTCTAGATTAGCCATCAGAGCCGACCCAGCACCTTGCTTGGTAACTTTCCTAACCGGACAACCAAAATTGATATCAATACCATCGGGCTTAATCTTTTGAGAAATTATTTTGGTGGCTACCGCGAAATGCTCCGGATTAGAACCAAAAAGTTGGACGACATAAGGCCTTTCAGTCTTAGTAAATTTAAGCAACTTTAAAGTTTCTTGGGGATTGTAAAATAAGGCGGTAGCACTGGCCATCTCACTATATAAAACAGCGGCACCATATTTCTTAACTAAAATTCGGAAAGGACTATCAGTCAATCCAGCCAAGGGCGCCATAGCTAAAATTGGTTTTTTTAATTTCGACCAAAAATTGGAAGCCATATATTATTTTTTCATCAAGACAAAGCCACCAGCTCCATCCTTTAACAAATAACCTTGGTCTTCAATTATCTGACGCAATTCATCTGATCTCGACCAATCCTTGCTAGCCCGAGCCTCTTCGCGCTCTTGAGCCAAGGCCATGATTTCAGCCGGAATTTTCTCGACCAAATCTAAACCTAAAACTAAATCAAAATCTAAAATAGTCGCCAATTTGTCCGAGACTCCGAGCTCTGACTTTAGCATTTCTGAAACTACGGCTAAGGCTTGGGGCAAATTTAAATCATCATTAATAGCATCCAAAAATCGATACTTATATTCCTTACTAATTTCGCCGACCTCAGAACCCAAATCACTGACCTGATGGCGCAAATGATTCAAGCTATTCTCAGAGTTTTTTATAATCTCCTCGCTATACTCCATTGGCTTACGATAGCCAACGCTCAACATTGCATAACGATAAGCTAAAGGGTTAATCCCTTTTTGAATAAAAGCATTATCAAGAGTTAAAAAATTATCATCACTCTTGGCCATTTTCCTACCGCCGGCAATATTTAAGAAAGCTCCATGTAACCAATAATTAAAGAACTTCTTTCCGGTCGCTGCCTCGCTTTGAGCTATTTCATTGGTATGATGAACATTGATATGATCAATTCCACCACAATGAATATCTAAATTTTTTCCGAGATATTTTAAACTCATCGCCGAACATTCAATATGCCAACCAGGAAAACCAATCCCCCAAGGAGATTCCCATTCCATCTGACGTTTCTGATCAACCGGCGAAAATTTCCACAAAGCAAAATCGGTTGCATTTCTTTTGGCCTCGTTTTTTTCTATTCGAGCCCCCTCTTTCAATTCATCTAAATTTAAATGACTGAGCTTATTATAATCAGGAAGCTTAGCAGTATCAAAATAAACTCCATCGGGAGTAATATAAGTATAATTTTTAGATTCTAGAATCTTAATCAACTCAATTTGTTCCGGAATATTATCAGTCGCCTGACACCAAATAATTGGCTCAATAATATTTAAAGCAAGTAAATCTTTTTTAAAGGCTGTAGTATAAAACTCCGCCACTTCCCAGGCACTTCGGCCTTCTCGCTTGGAGCCCTCTTCCATTTTATCCTCTCCACCATCAGCATCACCCACCAAATGACCAACATCGGTAATATTCATAACATGCCGCACATTATAACCGTTGTAAGTTAAGACCCTCTTCAAGATATCTTCAAAAAGATAAGTTCTGAGATTACCAATATGAGCAAAATTATAGACTGTTGGACCACAAGTATAGAGACCAACTAAATCATTATCAATTGGAGTAAATTTTTCTAAACTGCGACTTAAGGTATTGTACAAAAATAATTCGGACATAGTTATTGTTTTTTATTCTTTTGATAAATATCTTTCATTTTTTGAAGTGACTTTTGAAAATTTAATAAGTTAAGACTCAGGTTATTCTTTCCAATCTTAATCTTTAATTCTTTCCCCTCATCAGTCTGCCCCCAATCGCATTCACCGAAGACGTCTTTAAGATCTTCTTTTTCTAATAATAATTTAGTTTGAACATCAAAAAGATTTTCTTTAACATCAAGATGCTCTTTATAAAGAGTTGCTAATTGGCTTTCAAATGAATTCAAGATACGCTTAACGATATCACTTTCCACATCAGAAGTTCCTTTTTGTTCTAAGGCTGGCATTAATTTTTTGAGATCTTCGTCGTCTAGTGACATATAGAAGGCCGGGACATTTCTAATTAACTTCTTCTGTAATTCACCATGCTTAAAAGTAGCGCCATATTTAACTAGAGCTCCATTATGCCCGATAATATCATAAATCTTCTGACCCTTATGACGATAGCTAAACTCATCATTAGCTCCCATCTCATCCACACCGCAAATTGGAGATCCAGTTTCTAAATTAACAATCAACATATCAACACCATGACGATAATCGTCATAAGGTGCGGTCCGGGCAACGATAAAATCATCACCAAAGAATTTATAAAACAATAAGGTCAGAGCTTTTTCCGTCATTATTCCGCGAGCGCCTTCGCGCATCTTTGTCCACTCTTCTTTGTTCATTTTCTTCTTAGCCGCGAACTCAGCCTCTTTATCTTCCACAAATCTCTCATCAACATCTTTGTCTGAAAATTTATACTCCCGACTATCAATTGAAGCATCGGGTTTTAAAAAATAACCAAAACGTTCATTGGTCTTGTCAGACATTTCCCTTAAAGCTAAATTCAATGACTCATTAGAAGTCTCTTTCTCAAATGAGTCAGGAACATTTAGCTTAGGCTTTTTTTTAAATTGTTCTAAATCGATCTGGCCAACTATTTTTATTCCCATATTATTAAATTATTTTTTATTTAAAAATTGTTTTCTTTTATTTTCCGGAAATTTCTCAATCGCATAACGCAACATTGTCCGAGGCATTAACTTATAGTATTTATATAAAAATTCCAACTCTAATTTCAGGTTCTTTTTTCCCACCTCTCGGAGCATCCAACCCACTGCCTTCTGAATCAAATCATGCTGGTCACTTAATAAAACTTGAGCAATATTTAAAGTGTCCTCAAATTGATTTTGTTTGATAAAAGCTAAGGTGGAAATAATAGCAATCCGCCGCTGCCATAAGTTTTTAGAAACAGCCAATTTATAAAGTGGTTTTCGATCAAAATCTAATAAATAAGCCCCTAAAATCTTGGGGGCAGAAAGATCAACCAAATCCCAATTGTTTATATTATTGGTGTTTTTTAAGTAAAAGTCAACCAACTTCTTTCTATCTTTTAAATCAGACCGCTCATACTTAAAAACTAAAATTAGAAGAGCAGTTAGGCGAAACTCATGGATTTTGGAATTTAACAAAATTTGCAATTCATTTAAAGAAACATCAATATTATTTCTAGCTATTTCTCTCTGCCGAGGCACCATTATTCCTAAAAAAATATCACCCGCACCATATTCTCCCGGAGCAGTCTTAAAAAAAGAAGACAAAATAACAGCCTTCTCCGGATTAGCACTAGCCTTTAACTCTTGAGCAATTTTAAGTTTAACCATATAACCTATCTTTTTAAATTAATATCAAAGGCGCCTTCTCCGCCCTCATTAATTTTAGCAAAATTGAATTGATATCCTCTATCTCGTAAAAAATTGTATACAAAATCATTCAAAACTCCACGGCCATCAATAGAATGAATTCCCTTACCGGTTATAACTCTGACTAACTGATAACCACGACGCGAAGCTTCAGCTAAAAAACTAATTACCGCCTCTTCTGCCTCAATTTTGTAAAAACCATGCAAGTCCAAAACATCATCTACTATTTTCCGATATTTATTTCTTTTTGGTAAACGAATTTTAGAGCCTTTCATACTAACGAGAAGCAATACTCTGCTTTAAAGCTTCGGCCTCAAATCTAGTCATATAAAAAGAAAAAGCTGGGCGATTATTACTACTACCAGAATTAACATTTAATTGTTCCGGTGATGAACTCCAAATATTAACTACGGCCAAAGCAAAGATTTGCAAGAAAGGATCGTATCTAACATCAAGGCTCTGAATAGATCTAAAAGCGATAGTCTTGATATTCTTAACAATAATTCCAGATCTAACGGTAAAACTATCAACTCCAATTTCTAGAGTAAAATAATAATATTCCAAATAGGCAACAAAAAAGATAATCGC
>Ga0265297_10003467_pt1 | contig 28413 bp, 26 predicted proteins | sample Munlanlwell13791_FD_192502 | JGI IMG/M metagenome (GOLD analysis project Ga0265297, IMG submission 192502) | Leachate microbial communities from a municipal landfill in Southern Ontario, Canada - Leachate well 137-91 | ecosystem: Engineered > Solid waste > Landfill > Unclassified | place...
AACATATGTTCCCTCTTTCGTTTTGTTGTACTGCATAAACACATCATTCCAAATTTCAACCCAAAGTGGATTGTCATCATTGAATGATTCAGGAACTTCGTTTAGATTTCCCGTCCAATAAAACATTTCAGTGTCTGGTCCACACGGTCCTGTTTCTCCTGCTGGTCCCCACCAATTGTTTTTCTTTGGTAGCTTTGCGATTCTTTTTTCAGAAATTCCCAATGACTTCCACTTTTCAAATGCTTCAAAATCAAATGGAGCATCATTGTCCCCCATAAATACCGAAACCGCCAAAAGATTTTTATCCAAACCAAGCCACTCTTTTGAAGTAAGAAACTCAAAGCTATATTCAATTGCCTTGTCTTTAAAATAGTCCCCCAGCGACCAGTTCCCCAACATCTCAAAAAAAGTTAAATGAGTAGTATCACCAACTTCGTCAATATCACCCGTCCTGATGCATTTTTGAACGTCTGTGAGGCGATTTCCCCCTGGATGTTTCTCTCCCAAAAGATATGGAACAAGAGGGTGCATTCCTGCAGTCGTAAAAAGTACTGTAGGATCATTTTCAGGAATCAAAGAAGCCGAAGGAATCACTGAATGTCCCTTGGACTTAAAAAAATCTAAAAATTTATTTCGTATTTCCTCCGAAGAAACCATACACTAATATTACGAAAAATGAAGAAAAAATACAAAAACTCCCCCTTAGGGGGAGTAAAATTTAAACAAGATACTTGCTAATATTCTTCGAAATTGAAAGCAATCCTTTTTCGCCAAAAATCTTTTCAAAATAATCGGCAGCATAATTTCTTTTTAAATCTCTGAGTTTTTTTAGCAAATCCTCTGCGCGAACAACAAAAACATCCTTTTTTTCTTCTACTTGTTCCAAAACAACATCAACCAACTCCATCCGTAATTCGATGGGTATAAACGTATCACTAGTTGGACCAATAATTACTATCACTTTTCCTCCAATTTATTTTTCATTTGAGACAATTGAAATATCTCTCTTACTAGAGGTGTGACCCAGTCTTGTAAAACAAGTTTTTCTACTTCGCTTTCAGAAAGCTCAATGAGAACAGGATTATACACACCACCAAAAACAAGTTTTTCTTCTATACGGAAAAAGGTTCCATTTTCTGCATTGAACATAAAATTCTTTCCAAACTCATATAGTCCGTCCTCATAGGGCACCATTCCCGATGTACAGTTTTTTAAAAGAAAAATAACTGCTTCATGCATATGGTTTTGTAGTTCAACCATCTCTTGGGTGAGACGATTTAGTATATCCATATATCCGAAGATTTTCATTATTCCTCCATATTTTTTTATTTATTAACTGAAAATATAATACAACATTTATAAAAATGGCGCAAGTTACCAATAAAAATAAAATACTCCGCATTATGCGGAGTATTTTATTTAGTATCCTTCCAATTTTTTTATATCTTTATGATTTCGAATCTTTTCAAGCGCTTTCGCTTCAATTTGGCGAATACGCTCACGAGTCACTCCAAACACTTTTCCAACTTCTTCTAAAGTATGTGGAATGTTATCTTCCAATCCAAAACGCATTGAAAGAATTTTTCGTTCTCGATCAGTTAAATCAACAAGCACCTCTTTTATCTGATCACGCAAAAGCGCTGCATTTGCAAGCTGATCAGGACTCATACTTGTTTCGTCTTTTATGAAATCAGAAAGCGTTGAGTCTTCATCATCATCTCCAATAGGTGTTTCAAGTGAAATAACTTCTTGTGAGATCTTCTGAATATAGTGCACTTTTTCTACGTCCATATTCATTTCAGTCGCAATTTCTTCTGGCAACGGTTCACGTCCCAATTCTTGCATAAGACGCCGTTTTGTTTGTGTATATTTTGTAATCGTTTCAACCATGTGAACTGGAATGCGAATCGTGCGCGAATAATCCGCAAGCGCGCGAGTAACCGCCTGACGAATCCACCACGTGGCATACGTTGAAAACTTAAATCCTCTGCGATAATCAAATTTATCTACCGCGCGAGAAAGACCAATATTTCCCTCTTGAACAAGGTCGAGTATAGAAAGATGTGGCGAACGATTCACATATCTTTTTGCAATAGAAACAACTAAACGAAGGTTTGCCTGAATAAGCTTTTGTCGAGCAGACTCATCCCCCTCTTCAATTCTTCGAGCAAGTTCCCGTTCTTCTTTTGTGTTTAAAAGTGGTGTTCGTCCAATTTCCTTAAGATACATCTGTACCGCATCAGGAAGGTCAGCATCGATACGTGTTGCATCTTGAAGTTCTTGAAAAGAAATTTCTTCTCGTTCCTTATCAACATTTGTGATAAGTGAGTTTGTCTCTTTTATTTTTACTCCTTCTTGATCAAGGCGTCCGTACACCGTCTCAAGAAAAGAAAGATTTTTTTCTATATCGGGAAAGAAATTTAAAATTTCTGCATCAGTAACAAATCCTCGAACACGTCCACGTCGAAGCAAATCATCTAAACTCACCGAATATTCTTCGGGGATTATGAATTTTTTTCTTTCTTTTGGCGCTGGCTTCCCCGTCTGAACAACAACCTTTTTAGCACTAGCTTTTGCTTTCTTGACCTTGTTTGCTTTTTTTGCCTGCTTTTTAGTTGGAGTTTTCTTTTTTTTGGGCACTATTTTTTTAACAATCTTTTTTGTCTTCTTAATTATTTTTTTTGTATTTTTTTTCTTCATACGTCTACAGTGAGTCTATTTTTTTAGCACATTCTTGGAACTTCCTTGTCGCCTCAAGGAGTTTCTCCTCATCGCCCCGCATCCCCGCTTCTTTTATTTCGCGCTGTAGCGCGTCTCGAATTGCCTTGTAATATTCGAGTTTGAGCTGTCGAACAAGCTCTTGTGCTTCTTTTTTTAGATCGTCATGATCTGCGGTCCCAAATAGATATGTGGATTGCATTTGGAATACAGTCGCAGATTCCGCCCCAGGGTTCTCAAGCACTGAGAGAAATGGCCGAGGCATAAATTCCTTATTTTCCAATACTATACCCCTAAACTCATCATCTGTAAATGCGAGAGAGGTAAGTTGTTTTGCAATGATATCTATTCTACGTTCAAATTGACGATTTTCTTTCATTGGTTCACCTTGCTTGTTTTCTGGTGTTTTTTTATTCGCCTCAATAGACTCAAGCTCTTCCTCAAGTGAGGTCTCGCGAACTCCAGAACTTCTCCCTAATTCACGCATCCATTCAGATTTTTCAACAGGACTTTTAATTGAGGAGAGTAGTTCTAAGAGATGATGGATCACACGTTTTTTAAGCGACATATCATCACGAACTTTTCCAGATGAAAAATAAATGTCGAATAAAAATTGAAATGCTGATACCGCTGAGCGTATTGCACTCTCCATAAATTGCGGATCTTTTATAAGTGCGTCTGCAGGATCTTTGAATGATCCAAGAGAAATAACCTTTGTATGAAAATCAAACGTATTAAAAAGAGGAAGAGTTCTCTCAAGTGCTTTTCTTCCCGCCTCATCATTATCAAAACTAACAATTGCAGTATCAGCCAATCTTCTTAAACGTTCCAAGTGATGCTCGGTAAAACCAGTTCCAGAAATCGCAACACAATTTTTTACTCCACATTGCCACGACATCAAAAAATCCATCTGTCCCTCCACAACCACGAATGATTTTGCACGCGCAATATCATTCTTCGTTTTGTTTAATCCATATAACACTTTTGATTTATTAAATACTGGAGATTCAGGACTATTCATATACTTCGGATTTTCTGGATTCTCTGCTGCGGGTCCAAAAATTCGACCAGTAAACGCCACTGTTTTTCCAACATGATTTAATATTGGAAACATAATTCTACTATCAAACCGATCTCTATATAATCCTCGTGCATTTCTATATATAAGCCCCGCACGCATCGCATCGCGAACATCATATTTTTTTTGAATAAGATGCATAGAAAGTGATTCGCCACCTGGAGAAAATCCAAGTTCAAATTCTTGTATTGTTTCTTTAGTAAGTCCCCTATTTGTTAAATATGAAAAAGCTCCAGAATTATTAACTAGCGAATTATAAAAAAATCTTTTTGCTTCTTCATTGATATCATACAGAATTCCAAATTCGCGCTGATGTTGTGGATTGATAGAAGCAAGTTGTACTCCCGCTTTTTCAGCAAGAAATCTGAGCGCCTCGGGAAATTCGAGGTTCTCATATTTCATTACAAATGAAATGACATCCCCCCCCTCGCCACAGCCAAAACAATGCCACCTGCCTTTGTCGGGAGAAACAATAAACGAGGGAGTCTTTTCTTGATGAAATGGACAGTTCGCCTTAAAATTTTTTCCAGCAGGAAGAAGCGTTATATATCCACGCAATACGTCTGCAACAGAAAGTCGCTCTTTTATGATGTCTACATCCTTCGGCATTCTGTTTCTAGTGTACTCATATTTTTCATTCTCACATAGTTGAAAAATAATTAATTTTATAGCATAATAACTCCACTCATTAACAATCAAGAAAGGAGTCAATTATGGGATTATTAATCCTTTTTATGTTTGTGCTTGCCGTGTTTCCCACTGGTCTTGCGCTTGGCAAATTTCTTGATGGACGTGACATCAGAAAATTTGGCAGTGGAAATATAGGCGGTACCAACGTTGCACGTGTATATGGGTGGTTTTGGGGAATTTATGTAATGGTTTTCGATGCACTCAAGGCGGGACTTATTGTTTCTCTTTTAGAAAGTTTTGGACCATTCAAAGATATGGGGACTGCCCACTTATTCCTCGCACAAACATGTCTTGGTGCGCTAGTTATTATCCTAAACATCTTTAATCCGTTTCTTGGGTTTAAAGCTGGAAAGGGAGTTGCTACAGGAGTAGGAGTTGCGCTAGAACTCGATTGGCAAATTGCAGTACTTGCACTCGGGGCATTCATCATTATGTTTGCATTCCAAAAATTTAGACGAGATGATTTATTTAAAGCGTCTATAACAGGAACGTGTACAGCACTTGTCTCTTCAGTTGCTCTCGGTCGCTCAATGCCAGAAATTGGTTTGTTTCTCGTAGCAATGCCACTCATACTTTTATCTCACAGAAGTAATATAAAAAAATATATTTCTTCACTAAAAAAGCCCCTCTAATGAGGGGTTTAAAATATGTGATTTTTTAAAAGTATGTGAGGAGTTTGTGATCCATCGTCGAATTTATATGCCGTTACATTGCAATTTCCTGGTTCTTCCCCACGTTTCCAAAATATGATTTTTTCATAACGAAGAGATTCGATAAGTCCACGAAAACATGCAATTGTTCCACCATGAGACACGACGAGCACTTTTTTACCCGCCCACACACGACAGAGCATTTCATAGAATATTGCAACTCTTGTAGTAACCTGCGCCAAACTCTCTCCTCCAGGGGGAACTGCGAAAAAACCTCCATGTTTTTTCCAATAATTTTGAAGAAACGGGAAATATTTTGCAGATTCTTCTTCGGTCATGTCATATGTATATCCGCAATCTCGTTCCCGAATAAGTGCGTTTTGTTCTATTTTCATATGTTCTCGTGCAACACGAGAAAATTCTCTTTTCATTTCCAAAAGCGTAGTTTCAGCACGAACATATCCTGAATGAAAGGCAACATCAAAATTTTCAAATTCTGACGCAAGTGCTTTTCCTGTTTTTTTTGCTTGGTTAAATCCCTCAGAAGAAAGCGGCAGAGAAAAATCAGAATATCCCTCAAGTTTTTTCTTCTCGGACTCAGAAATAAAAACAGAATTTTTATTTTTTACCTTATTTCTTAATGATTCTGCGTGTCTCACTAAAACTAATAACGCGGGCGTATTCATTTTAGCCTCCTTTTTTAAATATCATTTTTATAATAACAAAATACGCCGTGATCTGCACGGCGTATTTTTAATTCATTAATATGTTGGTATCTGTTCCATTGTTCCTTGAGGAGCAGTTTCTGCATTTCCACATTTTTTAGTTCGATAGTAGTCCCACTCTTCGCACTCTCTTCCATCTTCAAATAAACATGATGCGTATTGATTTCCAAAATCATCCACATGAAACGCTAAAGATCCACCCTCATCAAGACAAAATACTGAAGCAGGATTTGCAATACCTTGAGTATTTGTTGCTTCCCTTTTTATCTCGCCACATGGACGATCTGGTTTAGGATCTCTCGGACTTCCATGTTGCACCCATCCGCTTGCCTCACAAACCCAGAGATCTTCCGGTCCCCCATAAATAAATCGAAGCATGAGTATAATTATTGCAATACCAGAAAGGATAATTCCTATTATCCAAAAGGCTTTTTTTATATCCATATAAATATTATAACGTTTCTGGAGTATCCGAAATTTCTTTTTTCTCAATATGAGAAAGATGAGGAAATGTTTTTATCGCGATATAAAAGGAAACAACCGCGATTACTATTCCCCCAATCGAGTCGGTTGGCCAATGAACGCCTGAATAAATACGAGCAAAAGCATTTATAACCACAAATAAAAGAAATATAAAACCCCATCGCTTGGAAATCATATATACAACACATCCAAGTATTGTTAAAACAATTGCATGACTTGAAGGAAATGCAAAAGAAGATTCCATAAATAATGGTGTAAGTTGTAAGGAAACAAATGGACGCGGTCTGCTATAAAAATAATGAATAATTTCAAAAATAAGACCTCGTGCAATAAGTAATGAAAATGCTGTGATAATAAACAAACGCATTCGTTCTCTCCATGTAGGAACCTGAATCCACAAAACAATTCCTATAATGCCCACAACATAGGGTAAATATTCCGCTATTACAATGACAAACCAGTCAGCAAAGGCTGACCGGTTTGCAAACCCATTAATAAGCTGAAAAAGCTCAAGATCAAACATTATTTATTGTTTAACAAATGGCAAAAGACCCATGATACGCGCACGCTTAATTGCGGTCGCGAGACGACGCTGATGCTTTGCACATACACCAGTATGCCGTGGATCAATTATTTTCGCTTGGCTTGAAGTATATCGTTTTAATAATTCAACATTCTTAAAATCGATTTCCTTTGCGTTTTGTGAGCAAAATGAGCACTGTTTCATAATTTTCTAAAATGGTATTTCATCCGACCTAATATCTTCTTCTAAATTGATTTCTGGAAGTTCTTCTTTCATATCATCAAGGAAGCTGTCTTTCGGCGATTCTTGAGAAAATTCCTTTGATGGCGAAAACGATCCAGCACCAGTTCCTGTACCCGCAGCGCGTGGACCCATCTGCATATTTTCACAAACAATCTCGGTAGCATACCTCGTTTGTCCTGATGTTTTGTCCTGCCAATTTCGTGTTTGTAATCTTCCCTCAATAAGCACCATTGCTCCCTTTTTCAAATATTGGCTCGCAATTTCTGCTTGGCGTCCCCAAACGACGACATTATGAAATTGTGTCTCAGTTTGTTTCTGCCCCGTCTTTCCACTCCATGTACGATTTGTTGCAACAGAAAAGGAACCAACTGATTGACCACCAGGGGTACTCCGCAACTGCGGGTCATTGGTAAGCCGACCAATAATAAATACTTTGTTGAGGTTCATCTCTTTTATTGTAATATCTCTTCTATCTTCTTCTCAAGTGCTTCATTTGGAAGCATTGCTTGAAGTGCGCTCTTTAATCGCGATGGTTTCTTTTGTGCCTCCCCCGTTGATCGTCTCTCGCCCTGTTTCTTTTCGTTCTTATCAGTGATAAGAACGCGAACTACTGACGGTAAACGAGAAAGATCGGCACGAAGACCTTTTTCTTCATCTCGCGCAACTGAAACTTCAAATGTTGCAAAAAATGCATATTGTTGTTTCTTTATGTCATACGAGAGACGAATCTTTTGAACTGGTTTCTCTGCATCAATTTCTACGTTGTGCGATTTAAACACACGCTTGATTTCATCAGCAGATTCTTCGCGAACCAAGATATTTATTTCGAATTGGGTAATTATTTTTTCATCCATAACGGTGAGAATACGATTTGTACGATAGCAAGAAAAATGCGTTTAGTCAAACGATTCCTCGCTTTCTGCTTTTTCTGTTTCTGTAGAAGTTGTTTCTTCTGCTAAAATCCCCGACGTATCATCAACTACAAGTTCTTCTTTTGGAATTTCGACATTTGAAATAAGAATCTTTCCACGATTATCTTCCTCCCTCATTCTATCGATAATCTCAGAAGGAATTCCATATTTCCCTGTTCCTGCAGGAATCAACTTTCCAATGATGACGTTTTCCTTAAGCCCTCGAAGCGGATCCACACGCCCCTCAACAGCGGCACTCACAAGAACTCTGCTTGTTTCTTGGAATGAAGCAGCAGACAAGAAACTTGTTGAATTTAATGCCACGCGTGTGATTCCTAAAACTTTCAAAATTCCTTTTGCCATTGATCCCTTACCCTTCTTTACTTTTCGATTTTCAGTAATAAAGTCTGATTTCTCAATTAAATCACCAGGCATGAACTCTGCATCTCCAGCCTCTTTCACATATACACGGGAAAGCATTTGACGAGCAATAATTTCAATGTGCTTGTCGTTAATTGCAGCACCTTGTGTTACATAAATTTTTTGCACTTCATTTACAATATATCGCTCTGCATCTTCAAGACCACGAAGTACTAACAACTCACGAATATCAAGTGGACCTTCAGTGAGTGCATCTCCTCGTTTTATCCTATCGCCATCTTTTACCTTTATCATTGCAGTTGCAGACACCATATATTCGTCGGTTGTCGCTTTTGCTGATTTTTTTGCCTTTCCACCTGATTTTGTAACTTTAATAATTTTTGCAAGACCGCGTTCCTCTATTTCAACAACAACACCGTCATTCTTTGCAAGCGGAGCCTTTCCTTTTGGTGGACGCGCCTCAAAAATTTCTTCAACGCGAGGAAGACCGTGTGTGATATCAACTCCCGCAATACCTCCAATGTGGAACGTTCTCATGGTAAGCTGCGTTCCTGGCTCTCCAATTGATTGAGCAGCGATAACTCCAACTGCCACACCCTCTTCAATGAGTTTGTTCTTGGTAAGATCATATCCATAACACATAGAACAAATACCATGAGGAGTCTTGCATGTTATCGGCGATCTCACGGTGACTGATTCGAGTTTTGAATTGTGAATTACCTTTGCGGTTTCGCGAGTTATAATTTCTCCCGCCTTTACTATTGTCTTGCGTTCAATCTTGATGTCGTTCAAAGCAACGCGAGAATATAAACGCTCCCCAAACTCATATCCATAACTATCTCCATCTTTTCGCAAAATAGTTACACCCTCATCCGTTCCACAATCATGTTCTTGAATAGTAAGATCCTGTGTAACATCAACTAAACGTCTCGTAAGATATCCTGCAGTTGCAGTTTTAAGTGCAGTGTCAGTTGATCCTTTTCGAGAAGCGTGTGTAGACATGAAATATTCAAGCACGCCAAATCCTTCCTTATAACAAGATTTAATAGGAAATTCTATTGTTTCTCCTTTTGGATTAATAGTTAAACCCTTCATTCCCATCATCTGTGTTGCTTGCGCCCAACTTCCACGAGCACCTGAGGCAATAATTGAATATACTGGATTTCCCTTCAACTCCATAAGTGCATTAGGAATACACTTTGTTACATTCTCACGAACATTGGACCAGATATCAACAACACGTTGTATTCGTTCTTTTTCAGTAAGAAATCCTTCGTTGTATTGTGATTCGATTTCCTTAATTTCATCTTCTGCTTTCTTGATAATTTCTTTCTTCTCTTTAGGAATTCGAACATCGTTAATACTCCACGTTGCAGCAGATAATGATGCATATTGATATCCAAGATGTTTGATTCCATCGAGATATTGTGCAGTAGAATCAATTCCGTATATCTCAATGATTTTTGCAACAATCTTAGAAATCTTCTTTTTATTCAATTCTTCGTTCACATACTCAAAATCTTCTGGAAGAATTTCATTAAAAATAGTTCTTCCGTAAGAAGTTTCTTGCATTACTCCCTTCACAGGAACCTTAATACGAGCATTGATATCTACATATCCATGTTCATATGCAAGTCCAAGTTCAGTTATACTTGAAAACATTTTCCCCTCTCCTTTTGCTCCCTCCTCAATATGAGTAAGGAAGAATACTCCAAGCACCATATCAAGTGATGGAGCAACAATTGGATCTCCACTTGATGGCTTCAAAAGGTTCTTTCCTGAATCCATAAGTGTTGCAGCCTCATATTGTGCTTCAAGAGTAAGTGGAAGATGAACAGCCATTTGGTCTCCATCGAAGTCAGCATTAAATGCAGAACATACAAGTGGTGGAATGCGAATTGCTAAATCTTCTATAAGAAGTGGCTTGAATGCTTGAATACCAAGTCTATGCAAAGTTGGTGCACGGTTTAAGAGTACCTTCTTATTTTTTATTACTTCTTCAAGGATTTCCCAAACTTCTGGAGAACCTTGTTCAATAAATCGATTTGCCTGTTTTATATTAAATGCTAATCCACGATCAATAATTTTATTGATGACGAAGTGCCTAAACAATTCAAGCGCCATGTTTTTTGGAAGTCCACACTCACTAAGTCTCAAATCAGGACCAACCACAATCACAGAACGTGCTGAATAGTCGACACGCTTTCCTAAAAGATTCTGTCGGAATCGTCCTTGTTTTCCTTTCAACATATCAGCAAGCGAACGAAGCGGTCGACGACGAGTTGAAAGTATTTGGCTTCCTGCTCGTGTTGTATTATCGATAAGCGCATCCACCGCTTCCTGAAGCATTCTTTTTTCGTTTGTAAGAATTACTTCTGGCGAACGAAGTTCAATAAGTTTCTTAAGGCGATTATTTCGGTTAATAACTCTTCGGTACAAATCATTTAAATCGGCGGTTGCATATCGTCCTCCTTCAAGCGCAACCATTGGACGAAGATCTGGTGGAAGTATCGGAAGTGCAGTGATCACCATCCATTCAGGACGAATACCTGAATCAACAAGTGATTGTGTAAGTTTCAAGCGACGAAGAATTCTCTTCATTCTGCTTTCATCTCGAACTTCTGCAAGTTCTTTTCTTAAATTCTTAACAAGAAGTTTCAAATCAATTTGTTCAAGAATTTTTCGTACTGCACCAGCTCCCCTATCTGCCTCAAACACATCAGCAAAACGCTCGGAAAGCGTAAAGTATTCTGATTCAGTGAGAATAAGTCCAGGACGAAGTGTGGTAACAATTTGTTTCACATTTTCTGCCTTGCTTACAATTTCGTCCATATCAGGAGATCCTTTAAGTCCCTTGAGTTCTCGCGCAATACTTTCAAGTGCACGCTTTCGTGCGTCCTCATTCACATGCGTTACTACAAATGCCGCATAGTAGATAACCTTTTCAAGTTTTGAAACAGGAATATCTAAAAGTAAACTGAGCTTCGATGGAACCGTGCGCATAAACCAGATGTGTGCAACAGGCGCCGCAAGCGCAATATGTCCCATACGTTCTCGACGAACAATTGCTCGAGTAACTTCAACACCACATTTTTCACATGTTACTCCCTTGTAGCGAACTTTTTTATACTTTCCACAATAACACTCATAGTCCTTTGTTGGACCAAAGATACGCTCAGAAAACAAACCATCTTTTTCTGGACGTTGCGTACGATAGTTTAACGTTTCTGGTTTGGTAACCTCACCATATGACCACTTCAAAATCTCATCAGGGGATGCAAGTCGGATTGAGATATTGTTTATGTCTAATTGTTGTCTTTCCATAGTTTTAAGAATTAATTAATTTATTCTTCGTCTTCTATTTCGACTGGACGCCCTTTCTCAATCTCTCGCTCTCCATCGTAGTGAACTCCGAGTCCAAGTGATTTCAACTCACTTAAGAGCACATTGAACGATGCAGGAATGTTTGGTTTTTTAATTTCCGTTCCCCGAATAATTGATTCAAATGCAGCCGATCTTCCAAGCACATCATCAGACTTAATGGTGAGCATTTCTTGTAATGTGTGAGCCGCCCCATATCCTTCGAGCGCCCACACCTCCATTTCTCCAAAACGCTGTCCTCCAAGTTGCGCCTTTCCTCCTAACGGTTGTTGAGTAATCAATGAGTATGGACCCGTTGAACGCATGTGAATCTTATCTTCAACAAGGTGATTCAGCTTCATCATATAAATACATCCCACCATAATCGGATCCCTAAATGCTTCTCCAGTTAATCCATCATAGAGTGTCATCTTTCCCGTTTCTGAAAATCCTGCAAGTTTTAATTCATTTTGAATTTCCTTTTCATTTCCTCCAACAAAGTTCGGGACAACTGCTCGATATCCGAGTGTTGACGCTGCAAGCCCTAAGTGTGTTTCAAGGATTTGCCCAAGGTTCATACGAGATGCAACACCAAGCGGGTTCAAAACTACATCAACTGGAGTTCCATCTGCGAGATATGGCATATCTTCAACGGGACGAATAGTTGAAATAACACCCTTGTTTCCGTGACGTCCTGCAAGTTTGTCACCTGCACGAATTTTGCGAAGCTGGGCAACTTCAACCTGAACTTTCTTTATGATTCCTGGTTCAAGTTTGTCACCTTTTTCTCGTGAAAAGATTTTTATACCAATAATTCTTCCTGTCTTTCCGTGTGGAAGTGTGAGTGAAGTATCTTTTACATCTCGCGCTTTCTCACCAAAGATTGCACGAAGAAGTCGTTCTTCTGAAGAAAGTTCTGATTCACCTTTTGGAGAAATTTTTCCAACAAGGATGTCTCCTGGTCGAACTTCGGCACCAATGCGAACAATACCTTCTTCATCAAGATTTCTTAATTTTTCTTCCGAAACGTTCGGAATGTCTGGAGTTGTTATTTCTGGACCAAGTTTTGTATCGCGCACTGAACAAATAAATGTTTCAATGTGAATTGATGTAAAACGATCTTTTTGTGCAACGCGCTCCGAAAGCACAACTGCGTCTTCAAAGTTCCAACCTCTCCATGGTACGAATGCAACAATAAGATTTTGTCCCAAACTCAATACTCCATCTTTAGTTCCAGGACCGTCAGCAATTACATCTCCTTTTTTCACCTTGTCCCCAATAAATGCAATTGGGCGTTGCGAAAGACATGTTGATTGGTTTGATCTCCTAAATTTAAGAATTGGATATTTCTTTATTCCAGAATTTCCTTTTACCGAAATGCCTGCTGAGTCTGATTCTACAATAACTCCATCTTCTTCTGCTACGATCACCTGCTCTGAATCATGCGCTGCACGATCTTCTTGTCCGGTTCCCACATATGGAATTTCTGGATGTATTGATGGAACACCCTGGCGTTGCATGTTTGATCCCATGAGTGCGCGGTTTGCATCATCGTGTTCCAAAAATGGAATAAGTGATGCTGAAACGCTCGTAAACTGATTTGCAGAAACATCCATGAATTCAATTTCTTCGCGCTTACATTCTCCTGGTTTCCCTTTTATACGCGCAGGAAGAAGTTCTGGAACAATAAATCCTTTTTCATCAATTTCAACATCAGCTTGTGCTATTTTATATTTTTCTTCTTCAATTGCATCGAGCCAAACTAACGACGAAGTTACTACACCATTTTTTACTTTGTGATACGGTGATTCCAAAAATCCAAAATCATTTAAACGTGCATGGTTTGCCATATAGCTTACCAAACCAATGTTTGCTCCTTCTGGGGTTTGCACAGGACAAATACGTCCATAGTACGATGAGTGCACATCACGAACTTCGAATCCAGCACGCTCACGCGTAAGTCCTCCAGGACCCATTGCAGACATTCTTCTCTTGTGCTCAAGCTCTGCAAGTGGATTTACTTGATCCATGAACTGCGAAAGCTGAGAAGATGAGAAAAAATCACGAACCACAGCAGTGAGCAATTTGTAGTTTACTAACTGCACTGGTTGCAATGTACTTCTTTCTAGAGTCGACATTCTGTCTTGAACTCCACGGCGTAATCGCGCAAATCCAACACGAAGACGTGATTGAACTAATTCTCCAACTGCTCGAACTCTTCGATTGCCCAAGTGATCAATATCATCTGGCTCTGAGTTTGCATCATTATTCATGCGAATAATTTCTTTAAGAAGAATTGTTAAATCTTCCTTGTCGAGCACTCCTTCCTCCTTATCTTTAATAGAAAGACGTTGATTGAATTTATATCGTCCTACAGCACTTAAATCATATCTATCAAAGCGGAAAAACATTCCTTCTATTAATGAACGAGCATTATCAACGGTTGTGAGATCCCCAGGTCGAAGACGATTGTGAATTCCCAAAAGTGAATCATCCTGATTTTCTGCGTCATCTTTTTTGAGAGTCGCTTGGATGTGTTTGATATCTCCTGTATCAACATCAGCAAATGCTTTTAACATTTCCTCATTCGATTCATAACCAAAAATACGCAACAGTTGTGTCACCGGTGCTTTTCTCTTTCTATCTATACGAACTCCAATAAATCCATCTGGTTCTGTTTCAAATTCGAGCCATGCACCACGGTTCGGAATAACCTTTGCACCAAACATTTTCTTTCCACGAAATATATTCGCGGTGAAATATGCACCAGGACTTCGAACCAACTGTGAAATAACAACACGCTCAACACCATTAATGATGAATGTTCCACGAGTCGTCATAATAGGAAAATCACCAAGATATACTTCCTGCTCAATAGAATCTTTTGTTGTTCTGTTTACCAATTTTAAATTGACACGAAGTGCTGCCTCAAAGGTAAGATCTTTTTCTTTTGTTTGCTCTTCACTATATTTCGGAGCGTCAAATTTATAATTTAAAAAGAGTAACTCAAGTTCTTTTCCTGTGTGGTCTTTAATTGGAGAAATTTCATCAAACAATTCTCGCAAACCCTTCTCTACAAACCACTTAAAAGAATTTCGTTGAATCTCGATGAGATTCATTGCAGGAAATTTCGGCCCATTGTATGAAGAAAATATTTTTGTTTTCATCGTTTATTGTTGTTTTTATAGATACTTCGCTCGTTTTATATTGTGTTCTTCAAGTGTTCTTGAAAAAAGTGTTTCGCCTGTTTTTGCTGATAAATAATAAAGATATTGTGTGGATTTTGGTTCTATTGCTGCTCGAATTGCCACTTCACCGGGACTTGCAATTGGAGTTGGCGGAAGACCCAAGCGTTGATACGTATTATATGGAGAAGGAATTGATGTATCTCCTCGAGCAAGACGGATAGTGTCACACCCCTTATATTTTCCATCACATTTCACATAACTGATTGTTGCGTCTGCTTGTATTGGCATTCGAATTGCTATTCTTTTCAAGAAAATTCCCGCGACTATCTTCCTATCCTCAAGAGAAATGACTTCGCGTTCAAGAATTGAAGAAAGAATCAATCGATTATACCAATCATCTTCTTCTTTTAATGTCGGCCAAACTTTTCTTTCAAATGTTCCTAGTAATATTCGCACTAATTGTTCTCCAGTTGCATCAAGTGGAACTCGATAGGTATCTGGGAACAGGAATCCTTCCAACGAAGCTTTCTTTTCAAGAAATGGAAATTCTTTTTCGAATAATTTTGGATCCTTTGGAAGAGTTGAACTTGCGGGAAGTACATGAGAAGAAACAAAAATTTCTTCTATATCTTTCATTGATGACCCCTCTGGAATAACTATAGTAATTTCATTTTTTCCTTTCTCGGTAAGGGCGCTAACAATTTCAGGAATCGTCATCGAATTAGTTATGTTATAAATTCCTGGTTGAAATCGATGAGCACTTCCAGAAATAATGGTATATATCTTAAACGCTACAATAGAACGAATGAGATTGTTTCTTGAAAGTTCTCCTGAAATTTCTTTTACTCCCTCACCCTTTTCAATGCGAAACTGAAACGCAGTTGTTGTACCAACAATTCGTTCGCCGCCACGATTTTCAACATCTGTTGATTGAAGCGAATAGAAGAAATAGGCAATAAAAAATATAAAAACCAAAAGAACCCCTAGTACGGCTAGAAGGCGCACACTCAAACTACCTCGTTGTTCACGCTGAGGATTCAAGTTTAATATGTTGTATTATGCTCAATAGCACTGAGGAAGTCAATAGATTGGATCCCCCGTAGCTTACAAAGGGAAATGTTATACCCGCAACAGGCAAGAGTCCCATAGCGGAACCGACATTCACCGTGAAATGAGCAAGGAAATAAACTCCAGAACCAAGACACACGAACCTAAAATAATTATCCTTGGCCCGAAGCCCAATCATTATAACACGGTACACCATAAGGAAAAATGCCCCAACAAGCGCAAGACCACCGATGAGCCCCCACTCTTCAACAATTGCTGCAAAAATAAAATCAGTCTGCGCTTCAGGTAAGAACTTAAATTGAACCTGAGTTCCCATCCCAAAACCTTTTCCTAAAATACCGCCGGACCCAATCGCAATTTTTGATTGAATAACATTATAATTTACCCCTAACGGATCCTTATTAGGAGTGAAAAATCCAGTAACTCTGTCTTTTTGATATGGTTTCAATACAAATGCCCACATTAAAATAAATGCAAGGATAAAGCCACAAACACCAATTAAAAATCTCTTTATGTGAACACCAGAAAGCATAATAAACCCGAACCATAAAACCATGACCATCGCTGCAGAACCAAAATCAGGATGCAAGATGATTGGAATGGTGGGAATTAATACAAATACAAATGAAATAAACAATGTTCGCGTCTGCCATGCATGAATGTGTTTTCGCGCAAAGTAACTTGAGAGCACTAAAATGAGTGATAACTTTACCAATTCAGCTGGTTCAAATTGAAAACCTCCAATAGAAATCCACCCCTTAGTTCCACGAATAGTCCCAGAAAGAAAATTAGAAATAAAAACTAAAAGCACACTTCCCCAATATAAAACGCTGCGAAACCATATCTGCGTCCCAATCCACCTCCAATCAAATGAACTTCCAAATATAATAAGTGTAAATCCAATAACATACCATATGAGTTGTTTCCAGAAAAATGGCATTCCAGAGCTTGCTAGCGAAAGCAAACTAAAAAGCGCGAGAACACCAAGTGCCCCAAGAAGGGTAAAATCTAGATTTCTTAGCTTCCGCATCATTCTGCTTGTACTATGACGCGAGTTTGATTTGTTTTCAAGCGTTTAACAATTTCTGGATCATTTGGAAAAATCACAGAAAATTTTTCTTTTCCTAATCCAAGAACGCGAGTGAGTATCATTTCACTTGCATAAACATCTTCATTATAATCTCCGCTCAATATAGCAATAATATGAACATTTTCAGCCGCAAAAGAGCTTGAATTTTGGACAACTCCTTTCACCCGCACCACCGATTCTTCAACGTTTGTAGTAATGTCTTGCAATAAAAGTCTGGGAACACTAAATGCATCCGTCGATTTCCAATTAACATTCGTTACTTCTAACTTAACATCGGCTGGATCACTGTATCTTCCTTGTCCTTCAAATAAATACCCCTCAGATCCAGCAATAAGAGAACTTTCTCCGCTAAATACTTCTCGTTCAATTCCACTTTCGTCAAAAAGATGAATCTTATATGAAAACGGAGATGCGTGATGTGTTTCATTTGGATTTTTAACGTGAACCAAGAGTGAAACCTTTCCTGATTTAAGTGGCATAATTGAATATCCAAGAAACTCAATTGGTTCAATATTTTTTAATTCACAAGAAATACAGCCTCCACCGCAATCAACTCCTGTTTCCGTTTGATTTTTTATTCCATCACTACATGTTGGTGTTTGTTTTGTTAAAACACTCCAAATTCCCAACCCAATAAGAAAAAAGATAACAATATAAAGTAATGAAAAAACAATTTGTTTTGATGTACGTTTCATAATAATTACGTATGTGCAATTTCAACAATTTTTTTAAATTCTTTTGGACGTAAACTTGCCCCACCGACAAGAAATCCGTCGATTGATCGTTCTTTCATAAACACTCCAATATTATTTACCCCTACCGACCCTCCATACAAAACTAAAACTTTATACTGAGCCCACAATTTCATAGATTCCGATAAAAACGCTTTTATACTCTGTATCATTTCTCCCGCTCCTTCTGGATCATCAATTGCGCCGCTATTATTTGTGCTAATTGCCCAAACTGGTTCATAAGCAATAACAAGTTTTCCAACACCTCCTTTTATAAGACTAAGATCTCGTTCTAATTGTCGTAATACAAAATCCCGAGAATTCATATATCCAGCAGCTCTTGTTTCCGATGCCTCTCCAATACATAGTATAGGAACAATACCAGCATCAAGCGCAGCGCGAATTTTTTTGGCAATTATTTCATCGCTTTCTCCAAAATGCATACGTCGTTCAGAATGCCCAATAATTGTGTATCTAACACCAAATTTTTTCATTAATGATGGCGAATGAGCACCGGTAAACGGACCACTCACCTCATCAACAGGATCAATATCCTGTGCACATAAAACTCCCTTTTTTAAAATTTTATGTATTGAGGAAATATGAACAAATGGTGGCGCGATCACAACATCTTTTATATCTTCCTCCCTTGCCAGTTTCACCGCATCAAACGTGGATGCAGGATTCATTTTCCAGTTTGCAACAATTAAATGTTTCATCTTTTTGTTTCTAATTTTATCCTCTTCTTGTGCGCGCGCCCCAATGAAAACAATTTCTTTTTATTAACTAAGGTTTCCACAAAAGAACTGCGTAATGGAATAATATCTTTCTTTAAAGGAATGGCATAAATTTTATTTTTATTTCTTAAAAGAATTCCCACAACTTCTGCAAGCGCAACCCTTCGTTTGTGAAACAGGTGTATTTCCTTTTCGAAAACCGACACTAGATCCTCTTTATAGACTATCATTCGAGGAATTGATTTTGGATATGCATAATCTCCCTCTTCTTCACCGTCAACACCAATAACACACTCATATCCATCGCGTATTTTTTGCAAGAATTTATCTCGTTCTGAAAAGGCAGAAACTGCATTTGGATCAAGAAACATTCTTATATTTCCTTTAGTTATCTGCATTCCTTCAATAAATGCACTATTCCATCCCTTGTAATCTTTAATCTCGTGAACACGCATATATTTCACTAGATTAGAAAATTTTTCACAAACCAACCGTGACTCTTGCGATGGTTTCATGTATACACAAACACACTCATAGGAAAATTCGGAAAGTGAAAGCATGTAATCAAGTGAAAGAAACGAATCTAACAATCCCTCACCCTCATTTTGTATTGGAAGAATAATAGAAAGAAATGGTTTCATAATCAAAATTATTCCGTGCGCGCCTCGCGTATGCGTGTGTATATTTCTGTTTCAACCTCAGATCGCAATCTTCCATACAACATTCTAGAATATTCTCTAATTTGCAAACCCCTCGCCTCAACACCTCTTGGGGGGAACGGAATAAATAAAGAGAATGGTGGGTAAATTCTATTATTAATAATAATTTTTGCGTATGCGTTCAAATTGTCTATATTCACAAGATCATTTTTATTGAATGTCGGCGTAAATTGCTTTTCTAAAAATTCCGCATCGTTTGGACCAACGCGAAATGAAATTATTGATCCCACGTTTCCAAAAATAGCATCGCGAATTGGATCTTTTAATTGGGCAATAAATTGATGCGCAACGGTAAGACACAAACGGTATTTACGCGCCTCAGAAAGGATGGTGGAAATTGATGGGGTAGTAAAGTTTTGAAACTCATCAATATAAAGATAAAAATCTCTGCGCGCTTCCCTATCTGTCATATCGGCTCGAGAAAATGCAGCCATAGTAAGTTTCCCGACAATAATCATACCAAGCAATCCTGCATTTAATTCCCCAATTCTTCCCTTGGAAAGATTCACTAGAAGAATTTTCCCATCATCCATTATCTTTCTAAAATCAAGAGAACTTTTTGATTGGGCAATAATAGGACGCACATAATCGTTTGCAATAAAAGTACTAAACTTTGAAGTAATATAAGGAACCATATTCTGCAATTGTGCTTCACCGCCAGCCTGTTCTGCTTCCTTTTCCCAAAAATCCTTTGCAATAATATTGGTACACTTCGCGAGCAACTTCTGTCTAAACTCGGAGTCGGAAAGTACACGAGGAATTTCGAGTATGGTGTATCCATCTTTTGGATCATCCATTAAAAGCAGCAATGCATTTCTTGCATACTGTTCAAACATAGGACCACCAGTTGTCTTCAAATCATATAACGTATCAAAGATCATCATTAATTCATTGATAATGAATGTCTTTTGTTCTGGAAATCGTTCATCATATTCCAACATATTAATGGCAAGCGGTCGCTCCAAATCGGACGGATCAAACACAATCACATCCTTTGCGCGTGATTCAGGAATTCGGTTTAGGACATCTTCAAATAAGTCACCATTTGGATCAATGAGACAAATTCCTTCTCCACGCTCAATGTCTTGTCCCGCACAATTATTTAAAAATACTGATTTACCAGTTCCTGTTTGTCCTACAAGATATAGATGTCTCCTTCTGTCCTCTCGCGTTAAACGAATTTCGCGTTTCATCCCCCTGTATTTGCTCTCTCCCAAAATAATTCCTTCTCGAGGAATTTCTGCAGGAGGTGGCGCTTCGCGTGATTTCAAATAGCTTACTCGAGGAATTTCAGTAAATGCTGTTGGAAGATGAAAAATACTTGCAAGCTCCTCAGAATTAAGTACCATTGCATCTTCTTTTGTATATTCACGAAAAATAAATTTATGAACAAGAGAATCTCCTTTTTTTTGTTTTACTACAAATTCATTTCGTTCTGGCGCATTAAATTGTGTAAATCCAGCTGCAATACCATCGGTAATTGATCTCGCTTGTGGTTCGCTCGGAGCAGAAGCAACAACACGAACATTCACTAAAAATAACGGCTTCGCAATTTTCCCTTCAAGCATTTTTACCGTGTGCTCATCAACTCCTGCTTCACTTTTTTTATCAAGTATCTCATTTCCTTTCGTCACTATTTCCCCAATATCCTTAAATGACAATTCACCAGAAATACTACCAAAAATAACATCCTTTGCTTTTTTCCCCTTCTTTAATTCTTCAATTGCTTTCTGAATACCTTTTTTGGATGACTTTGCAGCAGGACGAACAATATATTGAATTGCACATCCTTCTCCAACTTCATTGATGCGCGACAATCCGCCAAGCACCGAAAGAAATGTGTCCGATTCAAATTCCTGATATGTTCGAAATGGAATTACAAAATAATCTCTCTGTGATAATGAAAATGACGATGTGGCTCCCGATGGATTGAAAACATTGTAATCGGTAACGGGAGACACTTCTGCATCTTTCCAAAGTGCTTGAATTTGGCGAGCAACCGCCTCTCCCGCAACCTGAGGAACTGAAACAAAAAAATGAATTTCTTCTCCAACGTGAGGAACCGCAACTTCAAACACAAAAGGTTTTTTAAACGATGCAAGTGCGGCAATTAATTGTTCAGAAATACTTATTTCTTTTTTTAAGTCGCGCCCCTCTTTTGTTTCTCGAGGGAGTTTAACGAGAAACAACTTCATCGAAAGCTGTTCCACAAGCATCTTTTTTACTTTTTTCCTCCATAAAAAAAATAATAATACACCAGTAACGGCGGCGATTAAGATTGAGATAAAAATAATGAAGGAAGCCATGTTTTAAAATTTTGAATTGTTTAAAAATTGGAAATTATAAAATTACTTTAATATTCCTCTCTTTTTTAATTCTGGAACAAGCTTATCAATCAATGCATCGTGAATTGCATCTTGTATAAAAGCTGAATGCTTTAATGACTCACGAATTCCTTCTTCAATCCCTTTATTGGCTGAAATCTCAACAATGCGTTCAATTTCTTGTTTTGTTGCATCTGATTCTATTTCGGCATATTCAGGAATCACATGCAAAGGGTCCTGCTGTGGAGCTACCACTTGTGGTTTTGTAGTAGAAGGAGTTGAGGCAACTTCTTTAGAAAATGATTTCAATGATTCTTTGACCAACTCACGCTCGTTCACCTCTCCTGACTCATGTCGTTCACGTTCTGCATTTATATGTACTCCAAGTCGTTCAAAATTTTTTGTTACGTTTTCACTATAATTCCGCGTTTCCATACTAATAGTATAAAGTATTTTGCATTAAGTATTAAGGGACTCAATTTTCAGTTAGAGTCCGTTGATTCGGATGCTTCCCCCTCCAAAATTAATATTTGATGATGACGCAAATGTTGTTCCCGAATTGATAAGTATATTTCCCGATGATCCTCCAGACCAATCACTTTGTTGAAAGATTGCATTTTTCCAACGCGTTAACATATCCGACAACACCACCTGCCCCGATCCAAAGCCAGTACCCCACGAAACAACTGCGGTTACTTTTTGGCTCGATGGATCATCAACTGAACCTCCTCCACACGGAGCAACACCTGAGTACGTACTTGATGCGTCAGTAGTTCTGCAAGCATTCTCTACATAAAACAAACGAGAATACACATTCGAATTAAAAAGCTGTTTTACTTCGTCCGCGGACAACGCACGATTATAAACCCGGAAATCATCAATAGTGCTATTACTCGATTGTGTTCCTCCAATTCCTCCATTTACTACAAGTTGAACACCAACGGGAACTATAAACGTTCCTGTTCCTGTTCCTGACGCTAATCCATTTATATAAATACTCGCCGTACTTGATGAATAAGTAAGAACAATATGCGAAAAACTTCCAACGGGTATAGATGCTGCACTCGTCACACTAACCGTTCCTCCTGATTGAGATGCCCAAAAATAAAGTTGTCCAGAATTTCTTATTCCAAAGCGAAATCCTGAAGTTGTATATGATTCTCTTCCTAAAATTATATTGTTATACTGATCTCCAGCTTTTATTGTGACTGGACTAATCCACATTGAAAAAGAAAATGCCGGTGAATCAAATAATGTTGAAGATCCAAGATTTGCTGTAGCGGTTGTTCCTGTCGCAGTCACACAATTTCCCATTTTGCATCCCGATAACAATCTTGAAATGGTGCCAGAAAATGTGCCGTTATTTTTATTTCCTGTGCCATCATATGCGATTGTCCCCGTCGCCTCGTCAAAGCCCCACTGGCCAACCAATCCACTTCGTATATCATTTTCTATTATTCCTTCACTTCCCTGCACAGTTAAAAACCTTGTACCAGTGGCAACAAAATAATACGGGGTTGAAGACCCCTTGGTAAGTCCATAAATATTTTGCCAATCAGCAGATGCATATGATCGTGCGCGCTCAGTTGTTTCTTGAGCAAGATTTGCTGCAAATTGTGAACGTTGCGCAGATAAATTTGTTTTTAATGCTGTAGTAATCGCAAATGATGCGGCGCCAATTAAAATCGCTCCGATCGCAAGCCCAATCATAACCTCAGCAAGAGATTGACCGGCGCGCTTTTTCCAGAGCATGAGTATTATGTATTTTGTATTACGTATTATGTATTTGTTTTTTTTCATACTTTATACTGAATACTTTCTGCTATTTTAGGTCGTTATACATTCCCAAAACCTCGCTTGCTGAAAGTGCTCGATTATAAATACGGACTTCATCAATGAATCCTGTGTAATTTTCAGATCCAGCTGACGTTCCACCAATTTTGGGAGTAAATGTGGTAAACACCCCACTCTTAGAAGAAGATGCAACAGAAACACCATCGACATAAACGTTCACTGTTGATCCGTTATAAGTACCAACCACATGATGCCACGCTGAGTTTATATTAGAAACATAGGTAGTCATCGTCATAGGAGTATTACATTGACCACCAAACGAAAGATAATTATTTGAAAAACCAAATAATAAATCACCGCAACCACCAGCAACGATATCATCCCAATCACTGGATGCACTATGATTAACCCACGCCGAAACGGTAACTGCATTTTTATACGACGGAAGTGTACTTAACTGAATAAAATTGCTTGTACCGTTAAAACTCAAACATGTTCCTGCTTTGCAATTTGCGTTCACCTGCCACGTGGGAGCATTTGAAAATGTCCCATTACCCCCAATTCCTGTTGCATCATATGCAGTCGTTCCCGTGCCCTCATCAAAATGCCAATATCCAACTAATCCATAGTCATACCGTTTTGTTATTGATCCAATAGTATTCAAAATAATATCCCCAATAATTCCATCTTTCTTAAGTGTTGCAACGGTCAATATTTTTTTCTCAGAAAGATATCCAGTAATCGGATCAAAAAGAACATCATAAGTACTCGATGAGACTGGATTTGTTATCACTACATTCCGTTTCATTGAGTAATAGTTTGAAGGTGTTCCACTTGCATATGACGCACCACTAAACATAACCATTCGTTTTGTTGATGTAGTGTTTTCGACGCGCACTCCCCAACGCGCACCCGTGTCCTGTGTTATAGATTTTTTTCGTGCTGCAGTTAATAGCGACTCCATTTCATCAAGTGCGGCTTTCACCGATTTTGAACTTGTAGCATTTCCAAATACTGCAAAAGAAGAAACAGAAAGTATGATCATGATCGATAAAACGACCATAAGTTCAATCATAGTGAATCCAGAACACTTCTTTTTTGAAAAATATTTTCTGTTTGGTATTAAGTATTTTTTCATCGTTACAATATGGTAATTTATACGTAATACCTAATACGTACTACTTGATACTTTTTAGAATGACGTCGTTAATTGATAAATTGGAACAATGATTGCAAGTGCAATAACACCGATAACAACACCAATGAAAAGCAAAAGCGCTGGCTCAAGGAATGAAACAAGTTCCTTAACAGACGCATCAATTTCTTTTGCATAAAACTCACTTAATGTTTCAAGCACTTCATCTAAATGTCCTGCGCGTTCCGAAATTGCTACAAGGTTTGAAATAGTTTGAGGAAACACTGGTTCACGACGAAATGCTTCGCCAATGGTGAGTCCTTTTGCAAGACCTTGATCTGAAATGCGAAGTAATGCATCGTGCACTTGTTGGTTTGCAACCGCATCTGAAGTAATTTTTAACCCTTCAGTAAGCGGCATTCCCGCCTTAATAAGTGAAGAAAGTGTTGATGCAAAACGCTGTAATGCCATCTTCATAACAACGTTTTTCACTAATGGTAAGTTAGAAAAAATATTTCCAACAAATTTTCTGAAAAATATTGATGTTTTATAAAATCCAATTCCAATAATTATTCCAATAATAGCAAGTCCAATAATATAGAATCCAAACTTGCTGAAAAACAATCCAACTGCAAACACCGCTTTTGAGAATGCTGGTGGTTCAAATCCAGAATCTAAAAACACATTTGCTATTTTAGGCAACGCAAACATCACCAAAAATACAAGAATTAATACTGCTCCAATAAGCAACAATACTGGATACACCAATGCACTTTTTAACTGGTCGTGGAGATCTTTTTCTTTAGTAAGAACAACGGTAAGGTCCTGAAAGATTTTTTCAAGATTTCCGGACGCCTCCCCCGCCTTTACTAAATTTGTATAGACATTGGAAAACACTTTCGGATGTCGTGCAAATGTCGTATAAAACGGTTGTCCTTGTTCAAGAGAAGATCGTATCTCATATAAAATATTTCGAATTGCTGGTTTTTTGAAATCAGCAATAAGTATATTCACCGCCTCCAAAAGTCCTGTACCAATTTTTAACATGAGTGCTAAATATTTAGTAAGAAATATTTGGTCGGTAACAGTAACTTTTGCTTCAAAAAGCGAGATTTCTTTTTTTCGTTCTTCAATAACTTTTACGCTAACTGGTTTCAAATTGTTCGTTGAAAGATATGAAAGAACACTCTGCACATTCGCAGCATCAACATCTCCTTCAATCACCCGTCCATCTTGTTGTGAAGCAATATAATGAAACTTCATAAATAGTGATTAATATATCGTATTAAGTATATCGTATGTGACTTTAATTTTTTATTCTCGAATAACACGCATAACTTCTTCAATGGTGGTAATTCCTCGTTCAACTTTTCTTAAACCATCTTCAAACATAGTTACCATTCCTTCTTTTTGAGCTTGTGCGCGTAACGCGTCCAAACTAAATCCCTCTCCCATAATAAGCTTTCGAATTGATTCAGTAACATTAAGCACCTCATAAATTCCAACACGACCAACAAATCCAAGATAATTACATCCACTGCATCCTTTGCCACGATAAAATGTTTTAGGGAGTTTCATATTCTTAGGATCAACTCCCGCAAGAGCAAGTTCTCTTTCAATAGCAGCAAGTGTCGATGGTTCTGGTGTATAAGACTCAATACAATTGAGGTGAACCTTACGAACAAGACGTTGTGCAACCACAGTATTTAAAACTGCAGAAATAAGGAATGGTGGAACACCCATATCAACGAAACGCGGAATGCTGGTTGGCGCATCATTTGTGTGAATTGAAGAAAGTACCAAGTGTCCGGTAAGTGCAGCCTGCACCGCAATATTTGCCGTTTCACCGTCACGGATTTCTCCTACCATTACCACATTTGGATCTTGACGAAGCACGGAACGAAGACCCGAAGCAAAAGTTATTCCCGCAGCGTTATTTACCTGCACCTGATTCACATATTTCATATCATATTCGATTGGATCCTCAATCGTGATGATATTAACTTCTGGTCGATTTAATAAGTTGAGTAATGAATAGAGCGTGGTTGTTTTTCCAGATCCCGTTGGTCCACACGCGAGAACCATTCCATATGTTTTTTTAACTGCATCTTCAATAATTCGAATGTCGGATTCAAGCACACCAAGATCAGCAAGCGACAGTGGTTTTTGTGCACCAGTCAAAAGACGCATAACAACCTTCTCACCATAAAATGTTGGAAGAATAGAAACACGAATATCAACTGTTGAACCACCAAGCTTGTACCGAAATCGTCCATCTTGCGGAGCTCGATGTTCATCCACGCGTAAACTCGAAAGAATTTTTATACGCGCAATAATTGCAGGATGAATCTCTTTCGGCATTCTAATAATTTCATGCAAGATTCCATCAATACGAAATCGCACCAAAATAGAGTCATCTAATATTTCAAAGTGTGCATCTGATGCGCGCGATGAAACTGCATATGAAAGCAGGTTGTCTACAACTGCAACAATAGGAAGATCGTTTTCTCCCGATACATCTCCACGCGCTTTTGCCTTGAGTGATTCACGAACGCTTTCTTCAAGAATCTTTTTAAAATCTTGAGTAAGTTTCTTTCCGTATAATAAGAATCCCCTGTTTAAATCTTCCTCAACAGCAAGATATGGTTTTATTTTTCCTTGTAATTTAAGCGCAAGAAAATCAATCGTTTCCAAATCAGATGGATCGTCCATTGCAACTTTGAAACTTCCATCAGGCGTCTTTCCAAACACAATGACTTTTCTTCTGCGAGCAACATCTTCGGGAAGCAGGTTAAGAACTTGTTCATCTACCTTTGCCAAACTTAAATTTACGCGCTCAACACCCAAAAACTGCGCAATAAGAACCAAGAGATATTCCTTGTTTACAATTCCTTGAGAGACTAAGAGATCACTAATATTTTGCTGCTTGCGCGTTGCCTCCTCTTGAATCACCGCGAATGTTTCTGGACTCACAACTCCTGCTTGCAACAAAAGCTCTTTTAACTTGTCTGCTGGTAAATTAATCATTGAATAGAAAACGTACTATATATTAGACATCACCCACAGCCAATCTCCCTCTAACGTGCTATCTAATATCCTATACTACTTTATTCTACCACACATTTTTACACTTTGACTTGTAAAATTCGTATTAAAAAACTCCCAAAGGAGTTTTTTATTTTTTACTGAACTAGGCTGTTTCCAATTTCGTATATGTTAGCATTTGCTGAATTTCCACCATCCTTCGTATTTGAGGAAACATCAGCGCCTCCACCTCCTTTATATTTTGTGCTCTCCATAGTCGCATTCAATTCATAGTTCAATGCATTGCCGGTACCACAACCATATGCATAGAACAATGTTGCACTATTTGTTGGATCAAGTGGCAATCGAGCAAGCGGAGATCCAGAAGAAATAGAGCCAAGATTTACTGCAACCCAACCAGAACCATCAACAGCAGTTACTGAGTTTTGTGTGCACGCACCACCAGCAACAAATGGGCTCGTTGCTCCAGAGCCAGTACATCGAGCATATCCAGCAGTACAATCACTTGCATTCATTAACTTTGGAGTCGTTACATCCGAAAGATATAACGCGATTGCGCTATTCATTGCAGCAAGGTCAGAAATACGAGTAGTGTCTCTTGCCTGTTTTAAGAGTTCACCAGGATTAATAATGACGACTATAACAGTTGCGAGTATCGCAAGAATTGCGATAACAACGAGTAGTTCAATGAGAGTGAAACCTTTTTTCATAGTGTTTTTACCTATATTCTATTATAGCACAGATTTATTTTTGTAAACAAAAACCGCCCAATATGGCGGTTTTTATATACTATTACTGAGTTAAATAATTCCCAATTTCG
>Ga0265297_10003468_pt1 | contig 28410 bp, 31 predicted proteins | sample Munlanlwell13791_FD_192502 | JGI IMG/M metagenome (GOLD analysis project Ga0265297, IMG submission 192502) | Leachate microbial communities from a municipal landfill in Southern Ontario, Canada - Leachate well 137-91 | ecosystem: Engineered > Solid waste > Landfill > Unclassified | place...
TCAGCTGTTGTTGAGAAAGGTCATCAAAAAAGAGACGGGTAAGGAATTTTATTTCAGTTTGGACATAGACAATTATAAGAAAAACAAGGAGGATTATTTGAGGGACGTGGCGAGAAGCGTGGCCGACGAGGTTGCGAGGACAGGAAGAGAGAAAGAACTCCCCTTCACTTCTTCCTTTGACAGGAGGGTCGTCCATATGGAACTGGCGGACAGGGCGGACGTTATGACCGAGAGCGCGGGAGAAGGAGAAGAGAGAAAAGTGATAGTCAAGCCGAAGAGATGAGAAAAAACCGGGGAGGCCCGGTTTTAAGTTTGCTGTAGTGCTTTCGCTTCCCGTATCTTTACCACCTCTTCGGGACTGGTGGTGATTATCTGATCCTCGGTATATGAAGCCACAATCCTTATCGCCACGTGCTTCTGGCCGGCGAAGAAGATGCCCTCCCCCACCGGGGTTTCGAGCAAAAGGAATTTTTCCTGGTCGGTCAAGGTGAATGTCTGCTGGATCAAATCGATCGTCGCCGGACTCTGTTTTAACAGCAATTGGATAGAAGAGTTAGTGATGATTGGTTTTCCATAGTCGGAGCGCATAAAGTCGGACACGTCCTGGGTGATGGTTGTGACTCCGAGCCAGTATTTCCTCGCCCTCTTGCAGATGCCGAACAAGAAGGAAGCTCCGTCTTCGGTCTTCATCATCCACCAGGCCTCATCTATGACTAATATCCTTTTCTTTAGTTCGGCCCGGGTCGTGTTCCAGATGTAACGCATAATGATGAACATAGCCATCGGCCTCAGTTCGTCTTCCATGTCCCTGATTCCGAAGACGACCAAGGATTTATTCATGGAAATATTCGATCTCTGGTTGAAGAAGGAAGCGAATGTTCCTTTGGTGAATTTCCTCAGTCGTTCAACTAATGATTCCGCCCCATCCATGGTGTCCAGGACCGATTCCAAGTCCGACATGATGGGAACGTTCTGGGCCCAGGTCTTGGGGTCGGTATTGGGAGTGATGTCTTTGGCCGCATATGTTTCGGAAAGAGCCCTGTCCATAATAGCATCCTCTTCCGGAGACAGGCCTCCGAGCATTATCCTCATCAATCCGACCAGGTTTATGATGTTAGATCGGAGCACGTCTTCGGCAGTTTCGTCTTCTCTCGGTTCGGGCAAATCGAAGGGATTGATATGGCTCTCGGAGCTTAAAGAAATCTTGAAGAACGACCCTCCGACTGCGTCAGCTAGCGTCTTGTACTCGTTCTCGGGGTCGAGGATGATACATTCTACCCCCATCATGAGGGACCTCAGTATTTCGAGTTTGACCGCGTATGATTTACCGGAACCGGATTTGGCGAAGATGACCATGTTCGCATTTTCCATTGAAAAGCGGTCGAACAGGACCAATGAATTGTTGTGTTTGTTTATCCCGAACAGTATCCCTTCGTTCGAGCTCAAGTCGAAAGAGACGAACGGGAAGATGCTCGACAAGGGAGTGGTATTCAGGGTGTTGTGTATCTGCAGAAGATCGCTTCCGTACGGGAAAGAAGAAATCAGTCCTTCTTTCTGCTGGTATAGGGCAGGCTTGATGTATATCAATCTCGCTTCAAGGATGGATCTCAAAGTCGTTTCTATAGTTTCCAATTCTTTGGCGCTGTCGGCATATACCGTTATATACAACCCGAATTTGAACATCTTTTCCTGGGCTGTCTGGAGACGGCTTCTCAAATCTTCCAAATCCTGGTAGGCGGTTTCAAGGGCTGGGTCTCTGATCAATCCCTTCTCTTCCCTTTCCATGATTTCGGCCTGGACTTCGGTCACGCTTTTCCTTAATTGTTTCAAAATGCTCCCGGTTTCAATGGGGTGGAAGAAGAAAGAGATGTCGAAAGGGATATCCATGTTAATAATGGGAGAAAGCCAGCCGGTAGTGAGATATCTGGGGTACGAGAAGACAAAGTATGTCTTGGCCATCTTTTCTTCCATCTGGACGTGGTTCTGGCCCACTTCGATCGAAGCGGGCGCGATGATATCCAGAGCCGTGGTCGTCTCTTTTTCCAGGAATTTTTCTTGTTTTGGTTTGTTTCCGAATAAAGCCATATTTTTACATTATCACTTCCGGGGGCAGATCGGGGTAATACCCCAGTTCCGCCTGTTTGGGGTGGTGCAACCCCCACAGGAGCTCGATTAGCTCTTCAGAGCCCAGATTGGCGGCTTTGAGGCCGCATCTCCTGATGCCCAGGGACACATATTCCATCCTTTGCCATAGCTGGTATTTGCCGGTCTGGAACTTCTTCTCGGTCAGCCCGGCTTTATCCTCCTTCCCCACTCCGGGTATGTTGGGCAGTTCCACCATGGGGAAATACGGGACGACGACGTAGAAGTTCTTGCTCATGATCGATCCGTTGGCGACTATCTCTTCAATGAAGGCCCGGTATTCAGCCGTCTGTATTTTCAGGAGTTCGTTCTGTTGTTTGTTCTCCAGGTCTTTTATCTTGTCGATGTATCCCGTTATATTCACCCTCCTTGAACTGACCACTATCTGGCAGGTGAAATCGAGGGAGTTTAAAAAGTTCTGGAACTGGTAGATGATGGCCATCTGCTCTTCTTCCGATTTCAAAGCGAAGTTAAGAGAAGACACCAAAAGGACCCCTTTCAAGGACTTGTCTTTCATCACCATTACCCCTTCTCTTATCTGCTCGACGGGCATGAATTGTTGGGACGGTACTTTGACCATGTTTATTCTTCTATTCCTTTCTCAAAATCTATCTTTTTTATTAGTTCCCCTATCTTCCCTTCCTGTTTTACCTTTAACGGAGATTTCTCTTCTTTTATGATGATTTCCCTTTTTGTTCTCTGGGTCGAGAGGTAGACCGGGGACTGTTTCCTTCTCCAGAGGTATATCCTCGGGTTTATATTGAAATTGGCCCAGTTCTTCATCACGGCCGGCAATGAAAGCCCTTCTATTTTAGCGAAGGACACGGCCAGAGCTGCTCCGGTCAGGACGCCGGCAATCATGAGGAAAAGGAAAAAGTTGGTCTGCCCGATCATGAAATACAGGAAAAAACAGACGGCGAGGACTCCTCCGACCATCAAGCTCTGCCTTATGTTGAGCGGGCCCAGTATCTTAGCCTCATGCTCTATGAATTGAGGTACTCTGTACTGCATGCGTTAAATGAATGGTTCCCGGTAATTGTCTCCGGGCTTGGCTGGTTCTTCCGGTTTTATCTCTTCCGGCTTTGCCTCGTTTTTTTCTTTGGGTTCCTCTTTCTTTGTATTATCGACTACTTCCTTCTTTTCTGCAACATTTGATTCGTACAGTTTGTTCAAAGATATCCTCAGGTGGCTGAATATCTTGCTGTCGATGTCCCAGCTCATATTCCTGGCCGTTTCGGAGTCGAGGTTCAGCTCTAGTTCGAGGATGATGGGAAATTCCTTGATGGGAAGGAGTCCCATCAGGGTCTTCCCCACGTATTTCAGTATCTGCGATTTTATCTCTTCGTCGGTGATTCCGTTCTTTTCGCAGATTTCCGAGACAACGTTAAAATTCTCTTCGTTGAAAAGAGCTTCTTTAATGTTGTCCGGAAGCGTTTCGTACGTTTTCCAGAAGAAATCTTTTGAGTTTTCCTGTTCTTCCATATATGTGATTATATTTTATCACATATTTGGTTTGGGGCAATATAGTGCCAATGTACAGAAATTACTTTAATGTTGAATTATTGAGGAAAGCATTAATATTATAAAATAGATAAAGATAGTCGATCGTAGAGTTAATGGCTATTGGTTTGAGTAATTAATTCGTGGAAAAATAATTTCATTTTTTTTAATCTTAAAGCCCCATTCTTGATTGCTTAATTTTATTCCTAGTTGTTTAAATATTTTTTCTGATGTTTCTGGCAGAAACGGTTGAAGCATTTGAGCAATATTAGTTAAAATAACCAACAAATCATTAATTGTTGATGATTGATCTTCCGAGGTTTTCCAGGGTTTCTTCTTCTCGATGTATTGATCACAAAAACCTATTAATTCTTGAATTTCTTTTAGTGCCCCATCGAGCATATATGAGTTTAAAAATTTTTCATAATTTTTCCAACTAGATTGAACGACCCTTCTTGTTTCCGCCCCCCCATTTTTTGGTTTAATTCGTGGTCCTTGGTTTTTGGTTTTTACCGCCAAGGTTATTATTCTCGCCACTAAATTGCCAATTCCTCCCGCCAAATCAGAATTATATCTTTTAAATAATTTTTCCCAGGAAACATCACCGTCTTTTCCAAAAGAGCAAGATGAAATTAATAAGTAGCGCGTAGCATCTATGCCAAACCTCTCTATCATTTCTTCCGGCCGGATAACATTACCAAGAGACTTACTCATCTTCTGCCCATCGATGGTGAAGTAGCCGTGAGCAAATAATTTTTTAGGAAGAGGAATATTTAATGCTAACAACAAAGCAGGCCAAATAGTAGCATGAACTCTTAACACGTCTTTTGCCATTAATTGTAAATCGGGCGACCAAAATTTGGGCAATTTTTTAATATTTCCATCCCAATTGAGTCCAGTAAGATAATTCAAAAAAGCATCGACCCAAACAAAAGTAGTATGTTTTTTATCAAAAGGCAGAGGGACTCCCCACTTAATTTTTTTTCTAGAGATAGAAATATCTTGTAGCCCGCTTTTTAAAAATTTTAGAACCTCCCTTTTCCTTTCTTCCGGCTTTATTTCAAGATCATTACTTGTTATTTTTTTAATTAAAATATTCTTAAACTGGGAAAGTTTAAAAATATAATTTTCCTCTTTTATTATTCTAGGTTCAACCTGATGGTCTGGACATTTTCCATCTATTAAATCACTTTTCGTTTTATATTGTTCACATCCTATACAGTAAAGACCTTCATAGGTTCCTTTATAAATAAATTTTTTATCATATAAAATTTGCAGAATTTTTTGAACTATTTTTATATGATTAGGATCGGTGGTTCGGATGAAATTATCGTAAGAGACGTTTAATTCTTGCCAAGATTTTTCGAAAAATTTTGAGTTCTCGTCACACAATTGTTGAGGACTTTTTTTTGCCTCTTGAGCCACTTTTTCGATTTTAGCCCCATGTTCATCTGTGCCGGTTAAGAAGAATACCTTCCTATTTTTAATTCGGTAATAGCGAGCTAAAATATCCGCAGCGATAGTAGTATAGGAATGTCCAAGATGTGGCCGAGCATTTACATAATAAATAGGTGTTGTGACAAAAAATTTTTCAGCTCGGTTTGTTAATTTATTCATTTTATTGTTAATTTATTATTTTGAAAAGGCAAAGCTACCCAAGCATTTATTAATTACTCTTTGATAGTTTTTTGGAATATTTCCACAATTATTTTTAAAAAACTGCTGAACCAGCGTTTTGTATTCATTTGCCTTTTTGTAAAAATCGCCCGGATGAAAGGCAAACCAAATCAAAAAATCCCTTACAAGGTAAGTCGTCCTCGTTTTTTTAAAATCTTTATGATTTTTTATTTTATTAATAGTGTCTCGGCTTAGATGAATATCGTTAAACCGATTTAAAAACTTAGAGTAATTGATTAAGTCTTTTTCAAAAAATTTAAACGATGGCTTTTGGATAATTTTTTCTAATGCCGATATTTTTAAATCAATGGGTTGCCCCTTTTTATTTATAAGAATTATGGACGGCAGGGATATTAAAAAATAGGCGGTGCGATGAGTTGCAACAATATAGTCTTTTTTTAGTATTTTTTTAAAAATATTCTCCTCAAAAGGAAGTAAATAGTAAAATGGTTCGTCTAGGCAAGGGACAGGCCGATTTTTTAAAAATTTAGACAGGGCGCTTATGGTTTCCTCCCTGGTTTTTTCAAAAGATTTTTTTACAAAAAAATAATTTAGCTTTTTAGTTCTTTTTTCAATAGGCGAAAATATTTGATTACCCAAAGTTTTTAAAAATTTTGACTTTCCTGAATTTGGATAGCCAAGCACTATTGTTTGTTTTAACGACATCCTTGACATGGAGAACTAATTTCTTTAAATACTGCGTTACCTATTTTTTTATTTTTTGCTATCGAACGAGGACAATAAGGGTCCTCTCCAAAGCAGTCATTGTATTCTCCTGCGGGCGCAGCCCTGCAGCCACCACAAACTCTTTTAATAAAACACGTTTTACAGCTCCCCTTTAAATGTTCCCTGTTTTTTAATTTTTCCAAAAATTTTGAGTTGAACCATACTTCCCTAAGATCGTCATTTTTAATATTTCCCAAAAGAATTGGCAGCATCGTGCATGGGTAAATATTCCCCATACTATTAACGAATATTTCAGTAATGCCGGGTAGGCACCCGCCTATTGATCTACTAAGGTCGTACTTTTTAGTAATTTTTGTTACAATTTTTGGATCTAAAATTACTTTTAATGGGTCGCTGCTTACAATGTCTAACTTTCCTTTTAAAATATATTTTTGTCTCATTAGTTCTTTTAAAATAACATTGTATAGCTTTTTGTCGATAAATATATTATGTTTTTTCGCTCGTCCAACGGGTAGGGTTCGGTAATAAGATACCGCTTCAACCCCCTTATTCAACGCTAGGTCTAATAAGTCAAATGTTTCTAGATAATTAAGATTCGAAATAGTCATCCTTATATATACTCTTGCTTTATTTTCTAAAAGTAAATCAATTCCTTTCATTGCTCTATTAAATGCTCCCTTCGTCCCCCTTATAAAGTCGTGAGTTTTAGGATTCACGCCATCTAAACTTATTTGAGTAACGTCAACGAGTTTTTTTATTTTAGAAACATTTTGTTTGTTTATTAAAGTGCCGTTTGTATTAAGATAGCACTTAACCCCTAATTTATTAGCGTATTCTAAGATTTCAAACAAGTCTTTTTCTCTAACCAGTGGTTCTCCTCCTCCAATAAAAAGAGAGTCCCAATTTGGAAACTCTTTCCTGCAAAAATCTAAAAATTTGATAATTTCCGCAACTTTTAATTCTTTAGGATTTGGTTTGTTTATCGCCCTAGCCCTACAATGAATACATCTTAAATTGCAAGAACTTGTAATATCGATGTGAAGAAATTTTGGTCCTTTATTAACATCAAACATAATATAGTCTTTTTAGAAAAAGATTATTTTCTTTTATCTAACAAATACCTCCCTTTTGTTGCTAGTCCGTTCTATCGGCACTAAAAATTAAGTGCCACAACTCATGCAAACATTTTCTTTTATAATCTTTACTTTCGAGGTTTTAGATTTGCTGTTTGTTTTTTTCTTTTTCATGTCTAATGTTAGTAAATTTTGATATTCGACTTTTAATCATTTTATCAGGTCAATTAATTTTGTCAATAAAGTTGTTAATTAGTCAAGTCAACAGGTAATGTCCAAGGACATTTGGCACTTCTGGTATAATTGGGTTTCGACGATAGGAAAGATTCTTAAGGACGAAAAGAGATATTATGCTATAAACAATGAGTGTTTAATTTTTTAGCCAATATCTTTAATTCTTCAATTGGTACCCTGGGACCGATCTGGGTAGAAATGTATCCCTCATATTTATTAAAGAAAATCTTGTCTTTTCCCCACATTTCTTGGAATTTTTGATCTAATCCATGCAAGGGGTAAAGTTTTATATGGACGTGGTTTATCCCCAGCCCTTCCATAACCATGGCCACCCTCCTTACTTTCAGTCCTTTTTCTAGTATTTTTGCAACCTTCCGGGAAGCTGCCATCAATTTTGAATAATCTTTCTCGGGCATATCGAAAGCATAAGAATCGTGGTGGGCCTTCGGCATTACCAACGTTACTCCCCTGGTATTGGGGTTTATATCCAAAATAGCGATAAAGTCCTTATCCTCCCAGATCCTAACCGATTCCATTTCCCCTTTTATTATTTTGCAGAATATGCAATCCATGTTTTGATTATAGCACTTCCCCGGGGCGATCATAATCCCAGCTCATCGGCTATCCCCTGCAAGGAAGACAGGCCTATTTGCAGAAATTCATCTAACGGTATTCCCGCTTTTTCGCATTCCAGCATGATATCCCTATTGCACTTTGCGGCAAACGCTTTATTCTTAAACTTTTTCTTTAGCGATTCCAGGCTAACGCTTTTAAGCTTCTTGTCGGGCTGGACCAGGGCCGATGAAACTATGAGTCCGGTCAATGTTTCGGCCGCGGCCAGGCAGTATTGTATTCTCGTTGAACGTCGCCTCTCTTTTAATTGAGGTATTTCTTCGAGCCCGTATCCATGGGACATTATCGTTTCGATGAGGAAGTCGCTGGCCCCGGCTTCTTTGAGGATGGCTTCCGCTTTGACGCAGTGTTCTTCGGGATTGTTTTTGGTCAAACCCCAATCAATATCATGCAGCAGCCCTGTTATCCCCCATTCGTCTTCATTTTCTCCGAATCTTTTGGCCAGGGAACGCATAAAGACCTCGGACTCCCTGAGGTGCATTTTGGTGATCGGGTCGGATATGTATTTATCGACCAGGTTTCGGGCCTGTTCATAGCTTAGGCTTGTTTGTTCCATATTAATAATATAACATGAACTGAAAATTGACAGAAGCGAGAACGTAATTTTATGAAGACAATGATGTTTTATTGATATGGTTTTGTATAAAAAGAGGGGGCTAATTGCTTTTTCGCTAGTAGCGCTTAAAAAAGCCCCTTTTTTTGGAAAATTATTATAGCTAATGCTGTTGGGCCAATGATCATGGGAAGAGCTAAGGAAATTGGGCCGCCAGTCAGCAACATAACAGCGAATATTGCATAAGCTATAATAATAAGTATTTGTACGCTATGATTTTCTGCATATTTTTCGTCTCTAGCCAGTGCCGAAATGACAATGCCCAACATTAATAGGCAGACCATCGACACAAAAAACATAACTACCGACAAGGCGGTGATAATCAAAGTCGGTATGGCAAGTGGCGTAGTCAACAGCAGGCAGTACATGAAAATGGCTACAAAGGCGAGAATGTAGATAATGTACGTCTTAATGTCAAGTTTCATTTAACTTCCTCCCCCTAGAAATCATCTAGGTTTTTTAATTCTAAAATATACGGTGTATATTGTCAACATTGACAAAATAGCATAAATAATGCATAATTATAATACCCTATCGACGGTGTCGGAGGGTATTACGATTGCGTAATTAAGTACATTTACGTACGAATATTCAAAAGGAAGGATTGATTGAAATGACTGAAAACAAAGCAGGGATTGATGAACAGCAGGAGAAAATAGCGTTCTTCAAGGCGGAAGCCAAAAAAAGAAGAGCGGAAGAAGTAACAGCTCTGATTATCGGATGGTTGATAATCGGGCCGATCTTAATTTTCGATTTTTATTTCGCCGACCTTTTTTGGTGGGGAATCTTAATTAAAGTTTTGACGCCCATAGCGTTCTTCCTGGTCATGTATTTTATCTGGGGACCGAAGAACGTCGGATGGGGCTCTTTCGTGAGAGAGGGTTACTTTCGAGCCATTGTCCTCGGTAAAAAACGTCTCAGATACATCGGTGGCGCAAAAGGAAAAGAATTTGACGCCCACTGGAACGTTTGTCGGGCAGAAGATGTTGAAGTTAAGAGATACCCGCTTTGGATTTTTGGGCATTTGACATGGAGCCCTTACAAAGATCTGGTTATCCTCGGGCTTCACATAATCCCGGAATGGCCTTTCGGCAGAATCTATGAAGAGCCGACAGAGTGGGAAAGGTATTACCCTACCCTTAAGAGGGCTATTCCTAGAAAAGAACTGATAAACGAATTTACCCTACTCCCCTATCCGCACTATATCGACATAATCGGAGCTGAAGATAAAAATAGGCTTAGTCTGGACATTTTAACCAACGATGTTCTTGAGACGACGAACCTCGACAAAGCTCTTTTTGGAGAAGGTGTTCCAGTGATTGACATCGTTAAGCCGATGATGAGAGGTGGATACTTATCCTTCTTAAAGGGAACGTCTCTCCAGGATTTGCTTTCCCAAGGCGAAGATATAGGAGTCAGTCTTATGGAAAATATGTTGGCTCCGGCAAAATACAAAGAATATCCGGGAGAAAAGCTTTTAGGGATGATAGAGCGTTTATATGGTGTCAGAACCGTAAGCATTTCTATTATTGATATCGTCGGAGCCGATAAGGCCCTGCAGGACGCCATAAACGCACAGGCCGTAGCAAAGCTTAAAAGAGATGCTATGCTTGTCCTGGCTGACGCTAAATCCAAGGCGGGAACAATAGAAATAATGGGAATGGCCAAGGATATGTTTATTAAGGTGCTCGGACTGAACGATATCGACGTAGAATCAATAGAGATGTCTCAACTAATAGAAGAGCACAAATCTCTGTTTGATTCTTGTCTCGACGCCTCTCTTAGAAATATGGCAGCAGAAAGGAAGCTCTATTTCGATGCGAGGACGGATGGAAAGGGAGACTCTACTCTGCTTTCCACAATGGCGGTAGCGAATGCAATCGGACAACAGATTGGTGGTAAGGCAAGCACAACAGGCGAGCCCCACTCATCGAAGAGTGATAAGTCCGCGCCTGCAAAGGATGGCGACAAAAAATCGACTCAAGAATTTCTTAGAGAGGTAGGCCTCGACGATGACGAGGAACAATAAACTGCCCCTCTTTTTTTATTTTAACAATTCGGACCCTATGCTCTTAGTGCCCTTTTTTTCTTCGTCCGGCTTTTCTTCGGGAGATTCGCTTTCTTTGGTTTTGACAGATGCGGCGATTTCATCGTTAAGCCCTTTGTTTTTAGAAATGTCTTCCACTATTTTGTTTGCAGTTTCGGCAGATATTCTTAGGCTCTCCTGTACGGCCGTCGGCAGATCATTTACGGATATTTTTTTGTCTATCAATTTTTCTATTATTCCTCTGAGTTTTTCTGAGGGGGTGTTTGGAGTAATATTCCCCTCTTCGAATGCTTCCAATTTTTTGCTGTAGAGATATTTAATAAAGGCCCTTTCGGAATAGTTATCGGCATCGGATAGTTCGTTTTTTAAATCAATGTCATCTTCTATGATATTTTTTTCTAAATCGTATTTAGTTACGACTTCTTCTACGAAAGAGATTATGTCGAACATTATATTATTTTTTTACTTTTTAATGCTAAATAGTTTTCTTGTAATTTTTTAAATTCATCATGGGCCGCTTGTCGCTCTTCCGCCGACAGAGATTTGTCTTTTCTTTTTTGTTTTACTTCCTTTATCCTAGCCTTAAATTCTACTTTGCCGTTACCGGCAGTGAGAGTTTTCATGGCGTCTCTTTGTTTATTTGATCCAAAATCAGCAATATAGTCAATTTGTTTGACGTTGAGATTTTTGAAGATGTCGTAATTACTTAGGGATTTTGCGCCTATGTCTTTTTGCGCTATTTTTGCGCTCATTCCTTCAATTTTTTGTCCAATGTCTATTTTATTATTTTCGACGAAATTTTTAAAACCAGATTGTCCGATTAAGTCGGTTTTTCCAGCAAGCTTAATAGCTGCGTTCTCTTTGGATTTTGAATTGCCGAGAGTTTCAATATCTCTAATAGTCATCTTTAATTCATCGGCTGTTTTTGCCCCATCTATATAATCTCCGACATCCTTGTTTATTTCGGCTCTCTTTAAGCTTTCTCGTGTCTTAAAATCATACGCCCCAGGATGTTTTTTAAGATATTCTTGCGCTTCTTCTTTGTTGTCTTTGGGGCTTGGTCCTCCAAAGGATAGTCTATCTAGAGACCTTCGTCCCTCTTCTCTGTTTTCGAAATTGAGAGGATTTTTGCCCGACAGCAATGCTCCCCCGGTTCCGGCAATTCCCTCTTTGGCAACAGTCATTCCTCTTTCAGCTGTTTCTTTGGCCGACGTTAATACTCTTCCGCCAGTTTTGCCCCATAAGTATCCAGTTGCAAAAGTACCCACAACTCCGGCAATAGATCCTCCGGAAGATATAGTTATAAAGAATCCGGCAATCATGAAAATGAAAGGAGTGGCAAAGGCCATTAATCCATCGAGGGTAGTTTTGCTGGTCATTGCATTGACGCTAGATCCGGATACGGACATTAATTGTATTGATATGTATAAGGATATGGCGGCCGGGATGCTGATAACGGTCCACTGGACAAAGCTTTCCCACCAATCGTCCCAATATGTGACGCTCGGAAAAACTTTTTTAATGTATTTAGATTGAGGAAAGACCTTGGTCGCAAAAGCAACAGGGGAAACGATTACAAGTATCCATAATATCGCAGTTCTTGCCATAAAGAGGAGGGCGTATAAGCACATTATAACAGCAGCAATAATAGCAAAAATAAAATAAATAGTTCCTTCAACGAGTTTTTCCATTGCATTTTTGCCGGTATCTGCGTTCAAAACAGAATAGGCTTTTTCTATCGATTGAACGAAGTTGGTATTTGTTCCTCCCGCAAGGAAAGAAGATGTTAAGATATTGGATCCATCAATGATAAATCCGCATATTACTGGAGTAAAGTTTATTAATAGCGCAATTATTATGAAGTTAACCAAAAGTTGCTTAGCTTTATTTTCTTGATATCCGAGGATAATAGTAATCGCGATTATTATGAGTCCAATAACAAGTGCAGCGTTGGCTATGTTCCTTACTATCCCCCATCCAGCTTGAACGATGACATTATTTTGGCTGGATGCTTGAGTTAATAGGTCTGAGTTAGTGTTTATTGTAAGTAAATTTTGGCCAAAATTAACAAGCTGCGTTGCTAGCAATTTTTGGATGTCTACGACAACGTTAACTATCGCGCAATAAGGAGAGGTTAATATATTAGAATCATTGCATTGCTGAGAACTTCCTCCTCCTATTAATCCAGATATTGCCCTAAAGCTAATACTAATAGGCCATGTGGCGGGACTAAGAAGGGTTACATTGCTTATTATATCTGCCGTATTCGCTACCGTTTTTAGCGGTTCTTCGGCCATAGTTATTGCCGGAGAAATAAGAAAAATCATTAAAATTACAGACAGTAGCAATTTTTTTACATTATTGGCCATATATTTACTATATTATAGTTAATATATTTTTTAATTGCAATATTTAAAAAAGGCGGTAGCTGTTATTTTAGCTACCGGATTTAGTCTCTTTGCGGAGAGCGGCCGACTATCCTGGAATTGGCTTTCTGCGGATTTCGTATCCACACCAAGCAATTCCGGCAAGTCCACCGACAATCGCAGCGATACTGATGGTCGCCGGGTCGATATCGGGCATCATCGGTTCTTTTTGGAACCGAGAATCGCTCCGTAAATCTTTCCCTACGTTATCCATGCTTTTCTGCAGGCCACCGTAGGTTGAGGATTGTGCCGAATTGGTCGGTGCAGGCGTTGCCTGAGCCCAGTTCAGCGCTACAATCCCAACGACGATTACGACCACCGAAATTACTGCAACAATGCCAATCATTTTCTTCATTATTTTTGCCTCCAAGTAAGTAGGATGGAACTATGTCGTCTCCCCGAGACTTCAAGGTTCTATATATATTATAGACCATAGTGTGGAAAAGTCAAGATTGCTGTCCACGCACCGATAAAGTATAATTAAAGCAATATGCTGGGCCTGCTTGACCTAAAATTCACACCGGAAGCCTTTTTTATGCTCCCCCTTGCCGTGGGGCTGGATGTTTTCGGAATCATCCTTTTTTGTTTCGGCCTGGACGACTTCGGAATGACCGATGTCATAGGAATAGCGATTATAAACTTCTGGCTGATCATGAGGAACAAGAAGCCGAGGAATGAGATGGGAAGGAAAGGAGCGCTTCAGAATGTCAGGAACGTCTTTACCGGAAAGTATACGAAGTTCGCCGTGCCCATGTTCGGAGAATTGATTCCATATCTCGGCGTCCTCCCCTTCTGGACCCTGTCGGTGTTATTCAATCTAAGCGATACTGAATAAAATGACATTCGGCGAATACGTAATATACATATTTAATCTTGGAGTGGCGATGGGATCGGTCCTCGCTTTCATTTTTATCGCCTGGAGCGGGATAAACATATTGAATGCCGGAGGAAACCCTTCGGCTGTTTCCGACGCCAAGAAAAGGATGTTCAACGCCCTTCTCGGGCTGGCCGTCCTTCTTGTCTCGTATGTCCTTTTAACCACCATCAATCCCGACCTGGTCAACATAAAAAACATTTCCCTGGGAGGAGTGAACATTAATGTGCCCTTTTTGTCTTTCGGGACGAACCAAGCCCCGAAAGGGACCTTGGTGTTCGAGGAGGTTCCGATAGGGACCGTGACTGAAAGCATCCTGGCCGGCAATTCTTCAACCAGGAATGGCTTGGAGTGTTACGAATACGACGATGAAACGGGAAATCCGGTCGATAAGAACGGAGACGGAAAGATAACCGATAAAGATATTGTTCTCGATAGAGACATCTTTTACTGCATGAAAGATTTGGACGAGGCTTTAAGGAAAAAGACAGAAACCAGGCTCGCAAAGCTGATTAAAGAGTTGGACGGATTAATGAAATCATGCACCTGCGACAGGGTTTTCACGAACTACCAGCCGGCTTATGACATTTACAACACCAGAGGAGAGTGCGGTTGCGATGCCTGCACCAGCTATTGCAAGACCTGCGGATCCCCCCATATCGGTTGTCCGGGTGCCCCCGGAAACAGCCAAGAGGGAGAAGCTGCTCTAGAACAATATTCATATGATCCTTGTCCCAATAGGAAGCAAATCGATTGCAAGAGAGAAGAGATAAAACAACTGATGGGCGGAACCAATCCCGAACAAGTCTGTTACGACAAAGGGTGGATAGACAATGATGCTCCCCTTCCGCCCCAGCTATTGACCTTCAGCGACGGCATAAGCAGGATATCCGCTTTTAGGGACTATTTCACGAACCAGGTTGAGACACTAAAACAATTGGAGAAAAATACCAAGTCTCCTTTCGGCCAAAGGTTAACCTTGTCCGAATTCTATACTCTGCAAAATACATATGAGAATAACATCATCGAAAAAGAGGAATTCGGTGGCTACAACATCTATAGGTATTGTGACGATTATTGCACAAAGACCGAAATCGGCGATGATGGAGAAACTAAATGTATAGAGTATAAGCTTAATGAAGACTTGAGGGCGTGTAAAAAAAGCGGATCCATTGAGAGCTTAATGTATGACGGAGATCCGGCAACCTTCTATTTCAACGCTGATTATTACGAACAGCAGAAAGAAAGCAGTGATGCCACATCGGCCAAAGGGAAAGAAGACACCTGTTCTGTGTATGAGAAGGATATAAACGGAGTGATCCCTATCGGCGAAACAGTGGACGGAACAGAAACATACGGCCTTGAGGTGGCTGACAGGATAGGACACCTCATAGAAACCATCCAGGGAGTATATACCACAGGACTGGCCATATCGGAGATTCCTCAAAGTTGTGGTTCGGGAAATTGTGTAAACGCAGAAAGCAACTGCTGTTATTCTCCCCAGTGCGGATGCGATGCTGATTGCTGCTGTCCTACCGTTTGGGGTCTAAGCACCTGCTATAAAGGAGTGCCAAGCGCTTCCAAGTACGCTAATTTTAGCAGCTACAGTTCTGGATCTTATCTGACCAAACCTTATGCCGGCTGTTCCGGATTTTGCGGAGGAAGCGATTGGAGGACATCGAGACAAGAGGAAGACCAATATTTTACCTGTAGCTACGCCAGTTTTTGCGGATTGGTGAGGAAGATATACCAGACCAAGGAAGTACAAAGTTCTTGTTATGACCAGACCGAAGATCAATCCGAAAAGAATGTGAGGCAATACAATATGAATATAATCGGATATCTGCAGAAATGGGAAGAGAGAGAAAGGAGATTGTATGAAATAACAGAGATTAAGAGCTTGAAGGAGGTGGATAAGATAGATACCGATACTGCGAACAGCGTGATTAATGCGGTTTGCCGTTCTTACTTCATCAACCCGAACGAAGAAACTTTGGAGTGCGATGGATCGTTGAGCATAGTCAACAAATTCGAAAAGAGGTTTTATCTGGCCGAGAAGCTTAATTCCTCCAGGCAGAAGATGAATGCCTGCATCACAGGATACAGCTCTCCATACAAGAAGAATCTGGACCAGACATACGTTTTTAATTGTCTCGAAGGAATCGATCATCAGACAGTCGGACAGCTGGTTATAAATCCTGAATTCCCCTACCCCAGCACGAAAGCGTCGAAATACCAGAACTGTTATCCCTATAATTCTGCAGGACTGACCCAGGAAGAGAAGGAAAAATGCTTTTTCAATATTTATCGAGTCGGCGATGTCTCCGATCCGGGATGCCAGAAGTTCGTTACGGAATACATGGACAATTATTATTGTTGCAAGTAAAATAAAGGCAATATGAAAATAAAAACAATGTCAATCGCATTATTGTTGCTGTTCCTGGCCTTCCCCGTTGCTGCGGCGGACGACAATCTCGTCGCCGGCATTCCCAAGGATGCCAGCGCCGCCGAACTGATAGCGTATTTTTTCAACCTGGGCATAATGATAGGAGCTTTCATAGCCGTGGTCATAATAGTCATGGCCGGAATAGAATGGATGATGTCCGACGGCAATCCGGGCAAGATAGAGTCGGCCAAGGACAAGATAAAAAACACCCTTTTGGGAGTGGCCATATTGATGGGATGCTATTTGATATTGGGGATGATTAATCCTGAATTGAAGAATATAAAGATCAATAAGCTATACTGCACCCAGGGTATAGCCGTAATGGCCAAAATGACCAAGGACGGAAAAGAAACCGTCAGCCAGACCTGCATCACCCAGAGTATGCCCAACTACAGTACCATAGGAGAGATAACGAGCACTCTCGACTGGAACTTCCTGCCTAACACCCTTTTGTCCGTCTATGTCTATTCGGAAGAGGATTATAAGGGAACGATGACGGAGTTTTCCTGCGAAAATGGAGGGTGTAGCGGTAATTTCGGAGACATTACGGGATCAAAGTCGATATATTTGCTTCCGAGGAGTGTTGGGTTGTATCTTTTTGACCAGACCGGATTCAAGCCGGGAAGCAAGATGCCGTTTTCGACCTCGGCCAGCATTTCCAATATGGCATCGGGAACAGGTTTCGACAATCTGGCCAGTTCGATAAAGATAGTCAATCCCGACCCGACCCAAGACACTACCTTCTATCAAGCCATTGTTTTCGATGGTCCTAACTGGACGGGAAAATGCTCTTTTTTGGCCCAGAATATCAGTGATTTGAATGTGGCCGCAGGCGGCTATTACCCTACCCCAATCAAGAACGGGACATTGTCCTCTCTTGTTGTGGCTAAGACCGTATACACAGCAAGTCCTGACGACTATTCCGGATATATCACCCTTTACAACAAGCCCGATTGTTCCAAGGGGGCATCTTCCGAGCTCAGGAGTTGCGTGATACAGACTTACGGACAAAATCCATTGCCAGGACGTTGTGCCAGCTTGAGCGGAGAAGTCATGTCTCTTTCCATTACCGGAAGGTTCGGTATAGCGCTAATCAGTAATAACGGAGAGTGCAGGTATTACGACATAAACAATGTTGTCGGAGAGGGAGCTTGTCAGAGCAGTCTGCCGACAGCCATCTATGATCCGACCGGCACAAAGACAGATTCTTATATTATGATTCCCGTAGAAAAAAGGTAAAATGTCAAAAAGGAGTACAATTTTCTTTCTCTCGGCTATCCTGCTATCCGGGTCGCCGGTTTTTGCGGCAGTGAGTGTTCCCACTGTCGCAGGCCTTCCTGCCGGAGCGACTGCGGCCGAACTTGTGGCCTATTTTTTCAATCTTGCCGTCACCGTCGGTTCATTCATAGCTGTGGTTATGATGGTTATGGCCGGAATCGATTATGTAATGTCCCAGGGAAATCCGGCAAAAATAGAAGACGCTAAGAAAAGGATACAGAATACTTTTTTTGGAGTAGTGGTCCTTATGGCTTCCCTATTGATATTGAATACGATAAATCCGGATCTGGCCGTAATCAAGATAAACGAATTGAGCAAAGAGGAGCAGCCGGGAATCAATATTGAAGAATTGCAGACAATCGGCGTTTATCTGTACAAAGCCGATGGGAAGAGCCTCAATTTGAAAACATCGGCTCCGTCCCTTGTAAGCCAGGACTTCCAGAACCAGACCCAATCGGTCAAGTTCGAGAATTCAGAATCATACAGGTTCGGGACGATTCTTTTTTCAGACGACGATTTTAAGGGAAATTGTGCTTATGCCTTGAATAATGTAGATAATCTTGGTGTAGCTAACGGAAGAGAAAACAACCCGCCGGTCGGAATTAATAATTTATCCTCGATACAGGTTTTTAGAGCACTGAATGGATTTCCGACCATCAAGATATTCAATACAATAGATTGCGACAAAAGGAGCGATGAGTACGGAGCTGTTGATGAAAAGACCAGCGTATGCACGATAAAAGGCAAAGAAGGGTTCGAGAACATAAAAGATGTATGCCCAGACTTTGAAGGCAGCGTAGTTTCGATTTTAGCGACGACGGACACGGGAGTTCTACTAAAGGCGGCAGACAAAGATTCTGCCGGAAGATGCCAGTATTTCGTTGCAGGCAATTCCCAGTGCATCAACACGTTAAAATATAGCTATGTTTACACCCAGGATGGTTCAATCAAGCCGATATCTCTAGTGCTCTTTCCTCTATATTCTAATCAATGAGAATAATTTTAGCCTCAACCTCTCCCCGAAGAAAAGAGCTCCTTTCAAGGACGGGGCTCGTTTTTGAAACGCAAGAGAGCGGCTATCAAGAAGAGATGCGTCCTGATTTGAGCCCTGAGAAGCTGGTGGAATATTTATCTTTCAATAAGGCGAAGCCGGTATCGGAAAGCAATCCCGATGCGATCGTCATCGCCGCCGACACTTTCATCGTTTTTAACGGCAAGTATCTGGGCAAGCCCGAGACCGAAGAAGAGGCCGGGAAAATGTTAAAGTCATTGAGCGGCAGGAGCCACGAAATCATAACCGGAGTGACTGTCATGAGCAAAGACAAATCAGTTTCCTTTATAAGCAAAGCCACAGTCTATATGAAAGACCTTTCCTCGGAAACAATAGAGAGATACATAAAGACGGGAGAACCCATGGACAAGGCCGGAGCATATGCCGTCCAGGGAAAGGGAGCAGTTTTAATAGAAAAGATGGAGGGGGATTTCTTCGGAGCGGTAGGCCTTCCCATAGGAAGATTGGCCGAAGAGCTCAAGCAGTTCGGGATAGATGTCTTGTAAGATCTTCCCATTGTTCTAAAGACAAAACTTCCGCCCTCTCCCCAGGCTTGAGACCGTTGTTCTCGAGCCAATTTTTAATAATCTCCCTTTCTATCCCCAAACCGCTCGAAAGGTTGCTGATCAATTGTTTCCTCGGATGGGAGAATCCTGTTTTTACAATTTCAAAGAATTTATCGTTCTTTTTGATGCCTTTGGGAGTTATCCTTATCAAAACGCTGTCCACCTTGGGAGAAGGCACGAAGCATCCCCTGGGAATCTTCATCAGTATATCGGGTCGGGCATAATACTGGACTGCGACCGACAATATGGACATATTCCCGGGCTTAGAACAGATCCTCTCCCCCACTTCTTTCTGAATAATCAGGAATATATCTTCCGGAAGGTTTTTTATCTCCAGCAGGTTCCTGATAAGGAAAGAAGTCAGGTAATAAGGGATATTGGCTACAACCTTGTATTTTTTGAGTCCGGGAATATCGAGCTTTCCCTTTTTGAAAGAAGAAAGGACATCCCCGTTGATGATTTCTACGTTTTTAACCTCGTTTTCTTTAAGGATCTTTTCCAGAGAAGAAGCCATCTCTCCATCCTTTTCTATGCAAGTGACCTTTTTGATCTTGGGAGCCATCTCCAAGGTCAATGCTCCCAGTCCGGGCCCTATTTCCAGAACCGTGTCCTTTTTCCCTATACCGGAAAAAGCCACGATCTTCCCGATCTGGTTTTTGTCTTTGAGAAGGTTCTGGCCTAGCGATTTTTTAAGCTTGATTTTCATTGCTTAAAATAATTCTGGCTTCTTTAATGAATTTTTCAGCCGCTTTTATCAATCGTTCGGCATCTTTTTTGCTGAAATCACCGTAATAATCGGCATTCTCGCGTAAAGATTTTCCCAGTCTTAATGCTTCCAGAAATTCAAAACTCAAGATGCCTTTTTCGATATAAAGAAATCTTATCGCCTCAATCAGGCAGAAGTGGCTCTTTTCCCGGTAATTTTTAGCGTAAAGAAGTGCCCTTCCGGTATGGAACATCGAATAATAAGACTGGATGGTTGACCATTTATATCCTTCTTCTCTGAAAGTGTCTTTAGAAAAAGAAAGGTCGCTTTCCGCTAATTCAAGTTCTCGCGGAACCAAGGTTTCGGCCTTTTCAAGTATTACAATTTTGTCTTTTTCTAGACATTTTTTGAATTCATTGTTTTCCATGGTTTTCCCAGATTATTTTGCCCTTTTCTATTTCCTGAAAAAAGAGGGGCTTTTGTTCGTTTATCTCGAGCATTTCTTTGGGAGTTTTGGCTATCAATTGTATTTTGTCCCCGAATTCCGAACCATTGACGATTTTCCTTATTTTGTCTATATCATTTCCTTCTACGAAAAGATCAATGTCGCTCTCGGGAGTGTTGGTTCCCCTGGCTGCGGATCCGAAAAGGATCACTCTCTGGCCCTCCGGTTTCAATTTTTCGATTAAGGGATATATCAATAGAATGTTTTGGAGCACTTTCAATTCTTTGATCACCATATTGTCGGTTCCGGCGCTATACAGCGATGTGCGGCCGACCTTTCTTTTTTTGACTATCCCCTCTTCGGAGAGGGAGCGCAATGCTAAATTGACCGCCGATTTTTTTGTTTCGGTCAGGTCGCCTATTTCCTTCTCTGTATATTCTTTGTCCGCGTTGGCGGACAAGAATTTTATCACTTTTTGTTCAACGGTGAAAAATAGTTGTTTTTGAATGTTTTTCATATTCCATTATATTGGATATATTTCCATTATAATGGAATAAGGATTTCTTGTCAATTTTGATTGATATGGCCGGGATAAATTTTCGATTTGTCTCTGTGGAGAATCACCTTGACTTATGCATATAGAGGTCTAAAATATATAATATCCGGTGGAAAAGACTGGATTTGAGAATTGCTTAATAAATGCAGGATTTTTAACAGAAATGCTGCAATTCCGACCTATTCTTATCAAAGATAAAATTATAAATATTGTCAACAAGGCAGGCAGGAAAAGGCTGTTTTTGGCTTTTTTCGTCGCTTTCTGCGTGTGGGGCATGTTCTTCTCGAACCAGGGAGGAAACAGCGGGAAACAGGCCGTTTCTACCCTCAAAGATAGCCTTTTGACGCTTGATTCATCATTCCAGCCCATAACCAACAACCTGATCTTGGAAAGGGGCAATGTCTTGTCCGCCCTCCCCTCCCCCCTGTTCGTCTCTTCGGAAACATTGGGGTCAATATTGGATGACGACACGGCGAGCAAAGACATTATCAAGCACACGGTGGAGAAAGGAGAAACCCTTTCGAGCATAGCCGACCAGTACAACATATCTGTAGAAACAATACTCTTGGCCAACGAGCTTTCGGACAGCAGGATCCAGCCCGGCCAGGAGCTTTTAATTTTACCCGTTAATGGAATCATCCACATGGTGGAAAAGGGAGAGACGATCGATGCCATCGCCAAGAAATACGGCGCCAAGAAGGATGAAGTTATAAGCTACAACGATCTTTCTTCTGACGGAGGAGTATATGTCGGAGACGTTTTGATCGTTCCCAACGGAAAGATGCCCAAGCAGAGCACTCCCTCGACGACGAACACTTCCCAGAACTACGCCCAGGTCACTTTACCCAATTCATACTTCATCGCTCCCGCCATGGGAAAAGTCACTCAGGGAGCCCACTACTCATACAGCTCTAATGGCAAGGCCTATTATACCGCTATCGATATTTCGAATGCCATCGGCACGCCAGTCGTGGCTGCCGCCGGAGGAACGATTCAGATCGCCAAGAACAGGTGGCCGTACGGCAACTACATCACCATTCTCCATCCCAACGGAGTCATTACTTTGTATGCCCACTTGAGCTTCTTTGCGAGCGGGATATCTGCGGGCACGCAGGTTTCCCAGGGCCAGGTCATCGGGTATATCGGCAATACCGGACATGTTATCAGGGGCGCTGGCGGAAACGGATCCCACTTGCACTTCGAGACGAGAGGGGCAAGTAATCCCCTGACCGCCGTCTATGGCCGGGGAAGCACGATAGCTTCATATTAAAAAAGGACTGAACCGGGGTTCAGTTTTTTGATACAAAATGCAAAAAGATTACGCCACAAAATTCATAGGTAAGGAAGTTGAAATTGAGATTGACAGGCCGGTTAATTCAAAGCATCCCGAGCACGGATTTGTATACGGGGTCAATTACGGTTTCATTCCGGGGACGATCGCTCCCGACGGAGAGGCGGTCGATGCTTATTTATTAGGAATCGATATGCCAGTCGAATCTTTTAAGGGAAAATGCATTGCTGTTATCCATAGGGAAGAAGACGATGATGATAAGGTTATCATCATCCCTTCCGGATTGGAAAATATTAATGACGATGAAATCATGGAAGCAGTCAGTTTCCAGGAAAAGTTTTTCAAGGCAAAGGTAGTGAGGAAATAAAAAAGAGGGGTTATTTCCCCTCTTCTCCGCATTCACATTCGTCGCATTTGATACAGGTTTTTGCTTCGGGCAGGGCGATAAGGCGTTCTTCGGGAATATCGCACTCGCATCCGCAGTTCTCGCATTTGCCGTATGTTCCTTTCTCTATCCTCTCCAACGCTTCGTTCACGTCCTTCAAGCTTTCTTCGAGGGAGTGCTCCACCGGGATTAGGTTTTCGTATTCTTCCACCTCGTCGACCTTGTCCTCGGGAGATTCGTTCATCTCCGGGTATTTGGTCTGCCAATCATCCTCCCCTTTCTTTTCGGCGAAGGTTTTCAATTGTTCTTCTAGGTCTTTTTTCTTGTTCAAGAGGCCCTGTTTCCTCTGTTCGATGAATTCCGGTGTCATATTATTTTTATTAATTTAAGAAGGCCGAAGACGACAAGCAGGATTATCAGAACGATAATCAGGCGCACCGCTATTTTTATTGTCGGCGTCTGTTTCTTGGCCATGCTGATTATTTTATCTTTTCTTCTATCTCCAGGAGTTCGGCTTTGATCTGTTTAGCCTGGGTCGCCACTTCCTGGTACTTTTCCTTGATGAGCTTCCTTCTTTCTTCAAGGTCTCCCATTTTGTCTTCCTGATCCCAGCGGTCTTTCTCCAGTTGCCTCCTCGATTCTTCAATCGTCCTTCTCCTGTTTTCTATGTCTCTCGAGATTGTTTCGTCCTTGGTTTCTGCCTGCCTCCTTTCCAGGATTTTTATCTCGTCTTCGGTTCCCTTCTCCCTCATTCTTATATCGTTCAAGGACTTTTCCAGCTTGTCTTTCTGCTTGGTGTTCTCGAACATCTCCCTCTTGATGCTCTCTATCTCTTGGTTCAAAGGCTCAAGCCTTTTTTCCAGGTCAATCTTGGTCTGGCCCAGAATTATCCTGTCTTTGTCCCTTTTCAGTATCTCCAGTTCCTGGATTACTTCTTTTTCCTTGGCCAGGGTCTTTTCGGCGTTGATCTCACATTCCCTCATCTGCAGCCTCAAAGACTTTATCTCGTCTTCCCTGCCGTCTTTTTCTTTTTCGATAAGGTTGCGGTCGTCTTCGACCTTCCATCTTTCTTTCTCTATGGACCTTTTTTCTTCCGGAGTTGCGGTCGCTTCCCTGCTCTCCAAGTCTTTCTTCATTTCGTCAACTCTGGCTTTCCTTTCGAGGATAAGGTCGAGCTTCTTCTTGATGTTGTTTATCTCCTCCCCTATCTCGGCCTTCCTCTTTTCGAACGGGGCCTTGTCTTCGTTGACCTTTCTTAATTGTTCTTCCAGTTCAAAGGTTTTTTCGGAAATCATGGCCAGTTTCTCTTCGTTTTCATCTATCTTTTTCAATTCTTCTTCCGCCACCTTGTCTTCTTTCGGCTCTTCTAGGCCCAAGTCTTCAGCACTCGGAATCTTTTCCGGCTCAGCGTCTTCCAGTCCCAGATCTTTGGCGCTGGGCAAAGGTTCCAGGTCGGGAACCTTTTCTTCAGCTTTTTCTTCTGTCTTGACTTCTTCCGGTTCATGCTCCGGCTCGGGTTCGGCTACCGGTTCGGGGGCCTCCTCCATCTGGGGTATTTCTTCGAATTTGAATTCCGAATCGGGTTCCGGCTCCGGAACGGAAACGGAGTCCAATTCGGGAGCGGAGAAAATCGCCTCGTCTTTCCTTGGGGCTTCCGGTTCTTCCTGGAGCACTTTTTCTTTTATGTTATCCTCGCTTTCGTTGGTCGAGATGGCCAGTTCGTATGCCAGGTCTTCGGCTTTTTTCTTTTCTTCTTCAATGGTTTCGGGTTCGCACGATTCGGGAACGGTTCCGTTTTCTCCGAGACCTCTGGCAATGCATTGCGTCAAATCAACCGAATCTTCCTCCCTGGGGTAGACCAGGACTCCTTCGGCTTCCTTGATATCCTTTTTCATCGTCCTGATTTTTTCTCTGTCTAAAAGAAGTTCTTCCATTGTATAGGAGATGAATTATAAAACGAAAAGGCGAAAAATTCTGAAACTACTTCCTCGCTTCCTTTAATGATAGATTAATCCTCCCCTGTTCGTCAATAGAGATTACTTTAACGGGAACGACATCGCCTATCTTGACTACGTCGGTAACCTTAGCAACCCTCCTTTCGGCCAGCTGCGAGATGTGGATCATTCCTTCCTGTCCGGGAAGTATTTCGGCAAAGGCGCCGAATTCGAGTATCCTTTTTATTTTTCCCTGGTATAATTCTCCTACCGCGACCTCCTTGGTCAGATTCTTCACCCACTCGACTGCTTTCTTGGCTTTTTCTTCGTTGTCGGCTGTAATGTACACTTCTCCGGTGTCTTCGATGTCGATCAATACGTCGCACTCGTCGATTATCTCGTTGATGATCTTTCCTCCTGTTCCTATGACGTCTCCAATCTGGTCGGGTCTGATCTTCAAGATGTATATTCTCGGAGCGTTGGGAGAAAGTTCCTTCCTCGGCTCGGGCAATACTGCAAGCATCTTATCCAAGATCTGCATCCTCGCCTTTTTGGACTGCTCCAAAGCTTCTTTAATTATCTTTTGGGTGATTCCCCTCACCTTGATATCCATCTGCAAGGCGGTCACTCCGTTCTTTGTTCCCGTGGCTTTGAAATCCATATCTCCATAGTGGTCCTCCTCTCCCTGGACATCGGTTAAAACAGAGTATTTCTTGTCTTCGGTGCTTTTGGAATCATTCATTTCCATCATCAGGCCCATGGCTATTCCCGAAACGGGATTCTTGATCGGAACTCCTCCGTCCATTAAGGCCAGACAGGCGGCGCAGGTCGAAGCCATGGAAGAAGAACCGTTCGAGCACAAGACCTCGGAAACCACCCTTATCGTGTACGGGAATCCTTCGGCCTCGGGTATCATTGATCGGAGGGCTTTTTCTCCAAGCATGCCGTGCCCTATCTCCCTTCTGCCCGGGCTCCTCAAGGGTCCTGTCTCTCCCACGCAGGAAGGCGGGAAATTGTAGTGATGCATGAACCTTTTCTTTCCGTCGAGTTCCATCTCTTCGTATATCTTCTGGTCTCCGGGAGAACCCAAGGTCAAAACGGAAAGCACTCTCGTTTCTCCGCGGCAGAACAGCCCGCTTCCGTGCACGCGAGGCAGGACACCTACTTCGCAGGAAATATTCCTCAGTTCGTCAATTTTCCTTCCGTCAAACCTTATCCCCTTCTCGATTACGCTTTCGTGGACCATCCTTTCCGTTTCCGCCTCGAAGAAAGCGAATCCGTATTTCACCTTGCTCCCGTCTTCATGCTTTTTCAAAAGTTCATTGAGTTCGTTCCTCATTTCGTGCATGTCTTCCCCGCTATCCTTTTTCATCAGTTTTTCCAGGCGTCCCTTAAGGAATTCTTTCACCTCTTTTTCGACTTCTTCGTCTCTGGGAGCGGTTGCCGGTTTGATTTTTTCCTTCCCCATCTTGTTTCTGATCTCTTCCATAAAATCGAGGATCTTTTTGTGGTAGGATGAAGCCATTTCCACGGCTTTGACGATTTCGTCTTCGGAAACCTCTTTCATTCCCGCTTCGATCATATTGACCAAAACTTCTTTTTTAGATTCGGATTTCAATCCGGACAATAATAAATCAAGAGAACCTTTTTCTCTTTCTTCGGATGTCGGGAAAGCAACCATTCTTCCATCTCTCATCCCTATCCTCACCGGAGCAACCGGTCCGTCCCAGGGAATGTCGGATGTCGAAAGGACAATCGATGCGGCAATCAGTCCCAGGCAGGCCAGGTCGGCCTTCTTGTCCCAGGATAAGCAGGTAACGATCACCTGCACTTCCCTCCTGAAGTTCTGAGGGAATAACGGCCTCACCGCCCTGTCGATCAATCTAGATGTCAGTATTGACTGTTCCGAAGGCCTTCCTTCCCTTTTCAGGAATCTCGACCCCAGTATCCTTCCCACGGCGTAGTACCTTTCTTCATATGCGACCGTCAAAGGAAAAAAATCGATGCCATCGATTTCATTCTTGCTCATGACAGCTGTGGCCATGAGGCACGTCTCTCCCATTTTAACGAAAACAGAACTGTTCGCCCTTTCGGCGAGGTTTTTGAATTCGACTTCAAGAGTCTGTCCGTCTATCTCGAGCTTGAACAATTCGTTCTTCATGCCTTTAGTCCCGATTTCTTAACCGCTTCCTTGTATGCCTTCTCGTCGGTCCTCTCAAGGAATTTCAAGAGCTTCCTCCTCTTAGAAACCATCTTCAGGAGTCCCCTTTTCGAACTGACATCCTTCTTGTGTTTCTTCAGGTGGCTCAAGAGTTTTTCGATTTCTTCGGACAGCAAGGCAATCTGTACCCCGGCCGAACCGGTGTCGGTCTCGTGCATCTTATTCTTGCCCACTATCTCTGTTTTTTCTTCTGTTGTTAACATATTTTTATTTATTTACCTATTCAAGTGCCCCGTGAGGGATTCGAACCCACGACCTTGAAGTTAAGAGCTTCCTGCTCTACCAGCTGAGCTAACGGGGCTTGCTTCACTCGCCGTTAAGGTTGAAGAATTGCAGCGTGTCGCTTTGTCCTCCCAAAAACTGAACAAAGCTTTCGACTATCCACCAGGAAAGATAGATGATCACCAGCCCGATTGCAATCGCCATCAAGGCGTTCTTTCCTTGATTGAACTTGGCCGGGTCTCCGCCGGACGTCATCATGATGATGGCTGCCCAGACGACTCCCAGTATGGCCAGGGGCGGGACGATGTTCGAAATGACGAAGTTGACCACCCTGTCCATAGTCGTGAAAAGGTCGTTGAAAGTGCAGGCTGCCTGCCCTTCGTTTCCGCACTGGACCAGCCCTTCGTCCGCCAGAGCGGGAACAATTCCGACGAACAAAAAAAACAATATCAAAGCTAACAATATCTTTTTTGTTCTTTTAATCATGTTAAATGCTTTGTTATGTGTCTCAAGCATAGCTTATTTTGATGGAAAAATCAAGCCGTTGGTGCCCCCGGCAGGATTCGAACCCGCACCGCTGGTTCCGAAGACCAGAACTCTATCCGTTGAGCTACGGGGGCAGTCTACTTCTTTTTTATCTGCAGCCTGATCGGCGGAACCGTATCCTGGTCGAAGATGAGTCGGTTTTCCAGGAGTTCCTTGTAGTTCGGATTGTTCTGGAGCTCCTTTATCGGGCTTAATCTTTTGATCAGGACGGGAACGAGGGAAATCAGCATCAGCAGTCCGGCCATCTCGTATCCCTTGAAGGAGAAAGAGAAGACGACGCCGGTCAGGAAAGCCAATAACGTGCCGATCGAGGCAGTCCAGATTATAGTAAAAATCAGGCAAGGAATCAAGGAGAGGGCTAATACCAGAGGAGAGATGACCAGGAGGGCCCCGATCAAGGCAGCCAATCCCCTTCCCCCTTTGAAATTAAGGAAGACGGACCAGTTGTGCCCTATCACAGCCAAAACTCCGCAGAAGACCTGGAACAGTTCGGGGAATCCGAAATATTTAGCCAGGTATGCGGCGAGGAAACCCTTTCCTACGTCGAAGATGAAGGTGAATATGCCCTGCCACAATCCCACATTCTTGAAAACGTTGCTTCCGGAATTCTTTTTCCACCCGATCTCCATCAGGTTCTTGTTTGTCGTATATTTGGTGATCAGGTATCCGAAAGGGATTGAACCAAGGAGATAGGCCGTGATTAGAAGGAGGATTGCTTCAATCATTTAAGTATGTTTTATTCTCTATCTTTTTAATCTGGTCGAATAGTCTGTCCTTGTGGGCGATAACGATCAGGATGGTCGCGAAGAGAGTGGGATAGAAAAGGTTCGGGTCGAGGAGCCAGATCCACCAGACGG
>Ga0265297_10003469_pt1 | contig 28402 bp, 27 predicted proteins | sample Munlanlwell13791_FD_192502 | JGI IMG/M metagenome (GOLD analysis project Ga0265297, IMG submission 192502) | Leachate microbial communities from a municipal landfill in Southern Ontario, Canada - Leachate well 137-91 | ecosystem: Engineered > Solid waste > Landfill > Unclassified | place...
AGAATATCAGGTATTTTTATAACCATAAGGAAAATACGCATGTATATATTAAAGCCATGGATACTACCCTGGATAACCCAGAAGACGAAGAGAGGTTTTACCGGCTTTTTGGAGATATTTGCGATACCCTGGCCATCGAGCATACTGTCCCTATTTATCCGGGCGTGGATTATGAAAAAGTTTTAGGGAGCAAAGACCTGCCGGTTACGCAGTTCGGCCTGCCGGTTTCAGAGGTCAAGATCTGCCCGCAGCCGTTTTTCACCCTGCAGCTCAATCCGGACGGGAAGGTGGTCCCTTGTTTTTCTCTCGCCTATCCGGAGATTATCGGCGATTGTAACAATCAGCCTATAGATGAAATATGGAAGGGGAAGCAGTTTAATAAATTCAGGCGCAGAATGCTGGAAGGGGCGGAGCATGTATGCGCAATTTGCGCGAAATGCAATATAATTAAATACAGGATGTCCCCGGAAGATGTTTTAAATGATTCCGCGGAGCAGCTGAAGAAGTATTTTGGACAAGAATAGAGGCCTAGCCGGACATAAAATGCGAGCCAAAGAAATACCGCAAGTTCATCAGGAAAGATTGGCGTTATGGGAGCATATACCCCTGGTTACGCCCTGGGTAATCTATATTGAACCGTCAGGATACTGTAACCTTAAATGCCAGTTCTGCCCCTGCGGGATAAGCAGAGAGAAATTAAAGAAAGATTTTATGCCTTTCAAAATATTTAAAAAAATAATAGATGATTTATCGGGATTCCCTGATAAGGTTAAATTGTTGCGTATTTGCGGAAACGGGGAGCCGCTAATGAATAAAGATATCATTCCGCTCTTAGAGTACGCACAGAAAAAGGAAGTTGCCGAAAAAATAGAGATGCTTACTAACGGTATCCTGCTTACGAATGAATTAATAGACCGGCTGCCGCAAAATTTAAACAGAATAATAGTTTCCATTGAAGGACTGGGCCCGGAAGATTATGAGCGCATCTGCGGGGTACGCATAGACTTTGCAAGTTTGTTAGGCAAGCTGGACGCCTTATATGCCCGCCGGGGCAACTGTAAGATCCATATTAAGATTCATCATAAAGCTGTTTCTTCTGAAAAAGAGAAAGACATTTTTTTTAATTTATTCAGCCACCGCTGTAACGAAATTTATGTTGAGAAATTAGTCCCTATGTGGCCCCAGCTTGATTCGGTTCATTTTACCAATGAATTTAGATGGCTAGAAGCAGGCGCGGTCCATAAGCGGCGCGTCTGTGTCCAGATATTTAAGGGGATGCAGGTGCAGGCTAATGGCGAAGTTGTGCCTTGTTGTGTGGATTGGGATAGGATCAATGTGTTAGGAGATGTCCAGAGTGACTCCATTCCTGATATCTGGAATGGCGCAAGGTTAAGGCATTTACAAATGGAACACTTATCCGGAAATAAACCCAAGCTCAAGCCCTGCAAAGATTGCACCATGAACGATTATTGCGAATTTGACAATATTGACTTGCATATGCAGGAATGCAAGCAGCGTTTACGCGAAAAGATTAATATTGAAAAAATATGAAAAAGCCAATAGTCGCCATATTAGGTGCTTCTTCCCACATCGCTAAGGGATTAATCAATAATTTCCTTGAAGAGAAAGGGTCTAGCTTGCATCTTTTTACGAGATCGCCTGGCAAAGTCCGCAGTTTCCTTGGCGCTCTGGGGAAGGCAGGCAGGCGGGATTGCCTCATTCATAGTGGTTACAGTGGTTTTAAAAAATACCCCTATGACGCCATAATCAACTGTGTGGGGGTGGGGACGCTGAATAAATTAAAAGGGGATTATACTAAATATTTTACGGTTACCGAGGAATACGATAACCTGGTTATTAATTACCTGCGCAATAGCTACCCCGGTGCCCTTTATATTAGCTTTAGCAGCGGGGTGGTTTATGGCAGGGAGTGTGCGGCTCCTGCGCAGGAGAATACCCTCAACGGTATTCGGGTAAACCATATCCTTCCCGGAGATTATTATGCTATTGCCAGGCTTAATGCGGAAGCGAAGCACAGGTCCTTAAAAGATTTAAAAATTATCGACCTCAGGTTATTTTCTTATTTCAGCAGGTTCATTGATTTAACCGACGGTTATTTTATTTCCGAAATAATCAATTGTATTTTGCATAATAAGGCGCTTCTAACCGATAACGTTAACATTATCCGGGATTACGTCCACCCAAAGGACCTTTTTTCCATAGTCAGAAAATGCATGGCTACCGGAAAGATGAATAAGGCGTTTGATGTAACCAGCTCCCGGCCTGCCGGGAAAAAGGAAATCCTTGAATTCTTCTCATTAAAATATGGCTTGGCGCACAAAATAGGCCGGTCATTAAGCCATCTTAGCGCGACCGGCCAAAAAAATATTTACTATTCAAGATATAGAAATGCAGCCAGTATCGGCTATAAACCGGTATTTAGTTCTATGGATACGATTAAAGAGGAAGCAAAGTATATTTTAGGCTCAGAAAAAGTGTAAGGTTAGAATCTATGGATAGAGCTAGGCAATTGAGGCGCGATATACTTAAAAGAGTAAGGGCGTATTATATCCTGGATAAAGCAAATAAAAAATTCATCCCGGGGGAATCGTTTATTTTTTACTCCGGCCGGGTCTATGACGAAAAAGAAATGGTTAATCTGGTGGATGCTTCCCTGGATTTCTGGCTGACTGCCGGAAGATATGCCCGGAAATTTGAAAAAAATTTAGCGGATTTTTTAGGAGTTAAGCATTGCCTGCTGGTTAATTCCGGGTCTTCAGCGAATTTATTGGCTGTTACAGCTCTTACTTCGCCGCTTTTAGGAAAAAGGCGCGTAAAGCCGGGAGATGAGGTAATTACTACTGCCTGCGGTTTCCCGACCACCCTGAATCCGATAATTCAGAATAATTTAGTCCCTGTTTTTATTGATGTTGAGCTGGGTAATTATAATATAGACACGGAAAAATTAGAAAAGGCGGTCGGTAAAAAAACCAAGGCGATCTTTACGCCGCATACCCTGGGTAATCCGATAGATATAGATAAGGTAAAAAAGATTGTTGAAAAATATAACTTATTTTGGTTGGAAGACAACTGTGATAGCCTTGGATCCAAATACAGGGGAAAATATACCGGGGCATTCGGCGATATCTCTACCTGTAGCTTTTATCCGCCGCACCATATTACTATGGGCGAGGGGGGAGCGGTTTTGACTAATGATCCGCTGTTAAAAAGAATAATAATGTCTTTCCGGGATTGGGGAAGAGATTGTTGGTGCGCGCCGGGAAAAGATGATACCTGCGGAAAAAGATTCAGCCAGAAATTCGGCCATTTACCGTTTGGCTATGACCATAAATACGTATATTCACACATAGGTTACAATTTAAAAGTTACTGATATGCAGGCAGCTATAGGCTGCGCTCAATTGGAGAAGCTGCCCGGTTTTATTGCAGCCAGGAAAAGTAATTTTAAATTCCTCTCTAAGATTTTTAAAAAATACGAGGATTATTTTATACTCCCGCGTGATGAGGAATATTCTGAGCCAAGCTGGTTTGGTTTTCCGCTCCTGGTAAAAGTTACGGCGCCCTTTTCCAGGGCGGATATCGTTAGTTACCTGGAGGATAAAAAAATAGCTACGCGGATGTTATTTGGGGGAAATTTGCTCAAGCAGCCGGCTTATAAGAATATAAAGCATCGGGTTTCCGGGGGTTTAAAAAATACGGATTTAGCTATGCAGAATCTTTTTTGGCTCGGGGTTTACCCCGGGCTTAGCAGGCCCAGGTTAGCCTATATGGAAGAAACTATTGTCAACTTCTTTAAGGGTAAAGAATGAAACTTACTATTCTTATCGGGTGTTTCAATGAAAAACCGACTATCCTTAAAGCGATTGAGCAGGCTAAAGCGATAAATATCGATAAGGAAATAATTGTTATAGATAACTGTTCGACTGACGGGACAAAAGAGATTTTAGAAACGCTAAAAGATGATAAAACCTTAAAAATAATCTTTCATCCTAAAAATATGGGAGCGGGGTATTCAGCCTGCGAAGGGATACGCCTTGCCCGGGGGGATAATTTCTATGGCCCGGGTTCTGATTTGGAGTATAAGATGGAAGATGTCTACCGGATGCTAGGCAAGATGGAAAGCGAAAATCTGGACGCTGTTTTTGGTTCCAGGCTTTTAGAGAGGAAAGAGGTTTCAAGGTGCGAGCTGATTAAGGAAAGGCCCTACTGGCTGGGGACTCTCATCGCGACATTTTTGGTAAACTTGCTCTACCATAAAAATTTTACGGATGTTATAGCCGTCAAGTTAGTCAAAACAGATATATTGAAGAATTTAGCTTGCCAGGCTAAAAACCAGGCTTTTGAATTTGAGCTGGTGAGCAGGCTTTGTCAACGGGGATATAAAATAGGAGAAACTCCTGTTTGGTATAAGCCGCGGACACATAAAGAAGGAAAAACAATAAAGGCCTTGGATATGCTCCCGGCGCTCTGGGCAATCTTGAGGGTAAAATTTTTTCGGTGATTTTTAGGTGAATAAAGAGAAAACCTTAATTATTATCCCCACTTTTAACGAAGCCGAGAATATTCCCGCCTTATATGCCAGGATCAGGCAATATGCCCCGGATAAAGATATCCTTTTTGTAGATGATCGTTCGGCAGACTCTTCCCAGGGAATCATTGAAGGAATAATCCGGGGAGATAAAAATGTCCACATTTTAAAACGCCTGCAGAAAGAGGGTATTGCTAGAGCCTATATTTCCGGATTTTTCTGGGGCCTAGCAAGAGGCTATAACTGGTTTCAGCAGATGGATGCTGATCTTTCCCATGATGCGGCTTACCTGGAAGAAGTTGAGAAGCTCAAAGGCGAAAACCAGGCTATCGTAGCTTCCCGCCACTTAGAAAAGGGCGGAGTTGAGAAACGGAATTTCTTCAGGAGGATGGTAACTTTTTTGGCCTGCCGGTACTTAAAGTTTATTTTACAATGCCCGGTACGTGATTTGACCGGAGGCTTTAACTGCTGGCACAGGGATATAATTTCAAGCTTAAACCTAAACGGATTCGTTTCGCGGGGTTTTCTTTTTCAGGCCGAGCTAAAGTTTATGGCATATAAAAAAGGGTTTAAAATCGCTGAATTTCCTTATGTATTTAAGGAAAGGCAAAAAGGGCGCTCAAAGATTGATTACCGGATTATTTTTGAAGGCCTGGTTATGCCGATTGTTATTTATTTCAGGGAGCTGACTTAATGAAAATTGCCCTCGTTTATCCGCCATCACAGGAGTTAAATCTTAAAGGTTATCCTTTGGGCCTGGCATATTTATCGTCTTCCCTGAAAAGGAAATACGCGGTTGATATATATGACTATAACGGCAAAGAATTTGGGAAAAGTTTACATGCATTTTTTAATTCAATCAAGGGAAGCAAGCCGGATATAGTAGGAATTTCTTTTAATTCTTTTAATCGCTGGGGCGCGTATAAGATCATCAAGAAAATCAAAAAAATAAATAAAAATATAATCGTTGTTTTGGGAGGAGTACATCCTTCAACGCTCTGCTCCCAGATTTTCCAATATTTTTTTGAGTCTATCGATTCCATCATTCAATCAGAGAGTGAAGGCCCGCTTTACAGGTTATGCAATGTTTTAGAGCTCAAAGAGGATTACCGGGGGATAAGCGGTTTAGCTTATAAAGACAGCGCTAAAAGTTTTAAGGTTAATGCTGTTACCGAGAAAGCGGCCAACCTCGATGACCTGCCTATGCCGGATTATTCTTATGCAGCCAGCAGGATCGAAAAGAGCAAAGTAGCCTACCTGATCACCTCCCGTGGCTGCCCGGTAAACTGTTCTTTTTGCTCGACTTCTTCTTTCTGGGGGCAGAATATCAGGGTGAACTCTCCGGAGAGGGTAGGAGCAGAAGTGGATTATGTCAAAAGCCTGGGTTCTAAAAGGATCTTTTTCCATGACGATACTTTTAACCTGGGTATTGACAGGACACTCAAACTGGCAGAGGTATTAAAAGGGAAAAATATAGAATATGCAGTTTCCTGCCGGGTCAAGCCGGTTAATGAAGAGATGGTCGCTGCTTTAGTTGAATCCGGATGCCGGCATATCACTTGGGGCGTAGAGAGCTTAGCGGATAAAATATTGGGGTCAATTGACAAAAAAATCACTAAAGAAGAAGTAAAGAGGGCTTTTGACATCTGCGCTAAGTATACGGATAGGTTAAGCACCGGCGCCTTTTTTTGTGTGGGAGCTCCCGGTGAGACAGAAGGAACAGTTAATGAAACAGTAGATTATTTAAACAAAAACATTAGATCCTCGCATGGCCCAGGCGCCTCTATGCTTTATATCCTGCCGGGAACAAAGATTTACAATGACCTGGTTAGGAAAGGTGAATTTGACGAAAGAATCTGGGTAAAGTCAGATTCAGTTTATTATTATACCCGGGAGAATAATCTTAGGGCCTTGAATAGATGGCGCAAGAGGATCAACCACAGCGGAATCAGGCTAGCCTATCAAGGTAAATATTTCTGGGATTATGCTTTACCGCCGCAAGACGAGAAAAGAAGCGGGTTAAAAAGAGCATTCCAGAAGAACCTGAGGAAAATAGTCAGATTTGCCAATATGCTGCGCAACCGGTATTAGAATATACTTACGCTTGATAGAAAGGCTTGCCTTGGCGGTACTTATTCTACCGAGATTGTTCTTTAGGCAAAAGAGTTGGAGGCCCAGCGGTTAGAAATAATGGTTTTGTCGATCATTATCCCAGCCCATAATGAGGAGGAGAGCATTGTAGATGTAATAACCGGGATAGAATCATCTCTGGAAATCCCTCATGAACTGATTGTAGTTAATGATCATTCTGCGGACAGGACTGCGGAATTAGTCAGAGTATTGGCTAAAAAATATCCGGCTATTCAGCTAGTCAGTAATCCGGGCAAGAAAGGTTTTGCGGAAGCAGTTAAATCCGGGCTAAGCCAGGCGCATAATGAATTAATCGTGTTTATAATGGCGGATTCCTGCGATGACACACAGAGCATTAAGGCAATGCTCAAGAAGATTGGCGAAGGTTACGACGTTGTTTGCGGCTCGCGCTATATAAAAGGCGGCGCCAGGATAGGGGGCTCGAGAGTAAAAGGTTTCTTTTCTTTTCTTGCCGGCATATCTATGTTTCATCTAACCGGGATACCTACTCATGATGTTGTAAATACATTTAAAATGTACAGAAAATCCGTATTAGATTCAATTGAGATGCGGGCGGCTAGTTTTGAAATTTCAATGGAGCTTTCCTTAAGGGCTTATTACGCCGGTTTTAAAGTAACCGAGGTCCCGACAGTATGGAAGGAAAGGAAAAAGGGTAAATCCAGTTTTAACCTGCTTAAGTTATTCCCTAAATATTTAAGATTTTATTTGTGGGCCATAGCGAGGAGATGGGAATTAAATAAGCAGAGAAGGGGAAAAGGGTGAAAATTTTAGTTACCGGCGGATGCGGTTTTATCGGGTCGCACTTAGTGGACAGGCTTGTTTCTGATGGCCATAAGGTAAGAGTTTATGATATTCTTGAACCTCAGGTACATGGGGCTAAGAAGCCGGCTTATTTGAACAAAGGAGCCGAGTACATCTACGCGGATATGCACAATAAGGAAAAGCTTAAAAAAGCCATTAAGGGTGTAGAGTTTATTTTCCACGAAGCTTCCCGGGTCGGCGTAGGGCAGTCAATGTATGAAATAGAGAAGTTTGTCGGGCATAATTCTTACGGGACAGCCGTGCTTTTGGATCTGCTGGTCAATACAAAAAACAAAGTTAAAAAGATAGTGGTGGCCTCGAGCATGTGTATCTATGGAGAAGGCGCTTATCGCTGCGTGTCCTGCGGGGTAGTTTACCCGCAGTTACGTAAGGAGGAGCAGTTAAAGCAAAAGAGATGGAAGATGCAGTGTCCCCAATGCGCTAGGGTTGTAAGCCCTATACCTACTCCTGAAGATAAATCCCTTTTTCCGGCATCTATCTACGCTATGACCAAGCGCTGCCAGGAAGAGATGTGCCTTGGAATAGGCAATGTTTATAAAATTCCGGTAGTGGCCTTACGCTATTTTAATGTTTATGGCCCAAGACAGTCCCTGAATAATCCCTATACCGGAGTTTGCGCTATATTTTTATCCCGGATAAAAAATAACCGGCCTCCCTTAATATTTGAAGACGGCAGGCAATCCAGGGATTTTATTCATGTAAGCGATATAGTAGAGGCGAATATGCTCGCCTTGAAAGAAAAAAAAGCCGATTATAAATTTTTTAATGTCGGCACAGGGATTCCGCATTCCATCCTTGAGGTAGCGCAAAAGTTAACCCGGCTCTGCGGAAAAAAGTTTGCCCCGGAACTCTTAAATAGGTTCAGAGCGGGTGATATAAGGCATTGTTATGCGGAGATCAGCACAATAAAGTCAGAGCTGGGCTTTGCGCCAAAGGTAAGCCTCGCTAAAGGGTTAAGAGAGCTTATGGAATGGTCGGAGAGCCAGGAAGCCCTGGATTTGACCCGCTTGGCTCAAGGGGAACTTAGGAGAAAGGGGCTTAGTCAATGAAAGAGAGGCTTATAGTTTTCTGTAACAGAGTAATTTACTGGTCTATTATCGCGGTTCCTTTTGTGATCAGTTTTTCTTCGGCCGCCGTAGATACCTTTATCGGTTTTATGGTTTTTGCTTTTGTCTTAAAGAAAATCATCAGCCGCGATTTGACCCTTGCGCCAACGCCGATTAACCTGCCCTTTGCCCTGATTATCGGCGTAGCTCTTTTATCGTTTATAAATTCAGTAGATCTGCGCGCCAGCCTCCAGGGTATCGTAAAGCTTTTAAAATACGGTTTTCTTATTGTTATTATTGCAGGAGAAATCCGGGACAGGAAGCACTTTACCAGGATAATCTGGGCTATTTTTATCGGTTTGTTGCTGGCTTCATTGGATGGCCTTCACCAATTCATATTCGGAGTGGATTTTTTCAGACATCGGCCTTATGATTCGGTTATCGGGTTAATCCGCCTGAATGCCGCATTCCCGAACACTAATATTTTTGCCGGTTACCTTGCACTGGTTTTACCATTTTCTATACCATTATTGTTTTATTACTTAAAAGGCAAAAAAAGATGCGTTCTTTTAGTTATTGCCCTATTGGGTGCTTTCTGCCTTGTTTTTACTTTCTGCAGGAGTGCTCTTGGCGGGGTATGGCTGGCTATTTTATTGATGGGTATAATTAAAAAGGATAAAGCAGTTATCTTCTTTACTGTTTTAGCTTTACTTATGGTCCCCCTTTTAGCGCCGGGCACGATAAAGGATTGGGCTAAGACAACCCATTCCTGGGGAGAATTCTTATTAAATAAAGAAAGACCGGTTATTTATGAGACTTCTTTTAACATGATCAAACATCATCCGTTTATAGGAGTCGGCGTAAATACTTATGTGTTAAATTACCAGAAATATAAGCTGCACGATACCTCTCTGGCTACCGCCAATTCCCGATGGTACGCGCATAACAGCTTTTTACAGATGGCTTGTGAAATCGGAATTACAGGCGTGGCTATTTTTATCTGGCTGCTCTTTTTGCTTTTTAGCCGCTGGAGGAAATTTTACCGGAGCACTAAAGATGATTTCTTGGCGCTTTGCGGGTTAGGTATAGTTATGGGCCTGGCGGCTTTTCTTGTCCATGGCCTCACCGGGACTAACCTTTATTACCCTAAGATCGCGGTATTATTCTGGTTCCAGGCCGGTTTACTCATGGGGATTCTATGCCGACGCTTATCTCAGTAATCATTCCGGTATATAACGAAGCCGCTACCGTAAGCCAGGTTTTGGAATTGGTGAACGCGGTAGATATTGATAAGGAGATTATCGTTGTTGACGACGGCTCCAATGATGGAACAGCGAATAAGCTAGGCAGCCTGGATTACTCCCGGTTTAGCCATATAAAAGTCATACACCATTCCAGTAATATGGGCAAGGGCGCGGCTGTCCTCACCGGACTTGCCCATGCTAGCGGTGAATTCGTCGTAATCCAGGACGCAGATTTAGAGTATAATCCCCAGGAGTATATCCCGCTGGTAAATTACGCCAGGGCTAATAACCAGGCGGTTGTCTACGGCTCAAGGTTTTTAGGCGGCCGGTGCTCGATGTCCCGGATGCAATATTTGGCCAATAGGCTGCTTACTTTCGCGGTTAATTTCCTTTTTTTTGCCTCCTTAACCGATATGGAGACGTGTTTTAAATTAGTCAAAAGGGAGGTTTTAGCGGATTTAAAATTAAAAGCGCGGAAGTTTGAGTTTGAATCGGAGGTTACCATTAAGCTGCTGAAAAAAGGGTATAGGATCAAGGAGATGCCGGTTTCCTATACAAGGCGTTCGTATCCCGGAGGCAAGAAGGTTAAATGGAGCGACGGGGTATATAGTTTGTACACTATTCTTAAACTAAGGCTCTTTAGTTTATGAAAAACAGAAAGAGTAAGTATTTTATTATTATTGCCTGCGCCGTAGCAATCAAGCTTCTATTATTGGCTTTTTTAGCCGCGCATGCTCCGCAAAACAGGTTTCAGAATGATTCGCGCGATTACCTGGAAACCGCGCAGGTATTATCCTCACGGGGGGAATTTGCCAGGGTTGATAGCGACGGCTCGCTAAGGTATGAATTATACCGGACGCCGGGCTATCCTGTATTCCTAGCGTTTTTGCAAGGGTGGATGAAAGTCCCGCTTAACGGCGTTTTGCTCTTGCAAGTCTTCCTGGCCATATTCACTGCCTGGATTACTTACCGGGCCGCTCTCCAGATTGATTGCCGGATCGCTTTCTTAAGCGCGGCGATTGTTTTATATGACCCTCCGGTTTCCATCTTTTCCTTGATCATCTTAAGCGAGACATTATTTTTGTTTTTAATGTCATTATTTATGCTTAATTTTGTCCTATACCTAAAGCATATTAAAGCCGGCTGGGTTATATTATCCGCTGTAACGCTGGCTGCAGCTACCTATGTGCGGCCGATAAGCTATTATCTCGGTGCGGCAGTAGCTCTTTTTATTATCTACGCGAATATCCGCGGCAATATTAAACGGGCCTTTATCCACGCGTTGATTTTTTTGATTATTGTTTATGGGTCCCTCGGCGCTTGGCAGGCAAGGAATTATCAGCAGTTCGGAGAGAAAACATTTTGCAGTATGATTAAGGGCAATTGCGATAATCAGGGGTTAGCCGGCAGTTACCTAAGACACAAGAATTCTATTGCTAAAGGTATGGGGCCGATTCACTATTATACTAGCGCTACCTCGCGTTGTTTTATGTCGTTGATGACCCGGCCGGGCCCTTTTAAATATTTCAATTCAGCCGCCTTATCTGCCGCAGGGAGGGTATTAGCCTATCTTTGGCTAGGTTTTTGGGTGGTAGGATTTTTTGCCGGGATCAGGCAGGCAAGGCGCAATATCTACTACCAGTTTATGCTTTTTATCTGCCTGTATTTTATTGCCGCTTCAATCGCAGGCGTCTCCTGGCTAGTGGGAGAAAGGTTCAGGATACCAATGGTGCCGTATATAGCGATTATTTCCGCGGCTGGCTGGGCAGCTTTAAGACGTTTTGTAAAATGAAAGCTATCAAAAAGATCTTAGCTGTGCGTAGTGACAGGTTCGGTGAGTTTTTACTCAATATCCCGGCATTGCGGGCGCTAAAAGATACTTATCCAGATGCCAGGCTTACCCTGGCGGTAGCTCCAGGCGTCCGTAAATTAGCGGAATGCGTTGAATGTGCCGATAGGGTGGTAACATGGGATGATGATTTTAAGAAAAACTTAAGAAAGCAGCATTTTGACGCCGGCATTATTTTAAACCCAACAAAAGAAGCGCATTGGCTGGCATTCTTTGCCGGGATTCCTGTGCGCGTTGGTTATGGTAGGAAGTGGGGGATTTTATTAAATTGCAGGATGCCGGATAATAAAAGTTTAGGCTTAAAACATGAAGTAGAGTATAATTTAGATTTAGTAGGCTTAATTGGCGCGAAAACAACCAATAAGTCTATTTCTTTAGGGAGGTTGCCTGCGGATATTAATCCTGAATACGCCGGAGCGGTGGCTATCCATCCTTTTACGAGCGATAAGGCAAAAGAATGGCCGATTGAGAGGTTTAAGGAACTGGCTCAGTGTATTGCGGGAGAACTAAGGTCAAGAGTCTTGGTAGTTGGGGCAGGAGGGGTAGGCAAGGAAAAGTTTGATAATTTAGGAGACGGCATAATAAATCTAATTAATAAGACCTCTTTAGTGGAACTGGCTCAAATACTAAAACAATGCCGGCTGCTTATTTCCTGCGACAGCGGGCCGATGCACCTGGCTGCGGCAGCGGGGACGCCGGTTTTAGCGTTGTTCAGGAATGATCTACCGGGTAAGACCGCTAAGCGCTGGGGCCCATGGGGCAAAGGGCATATAGTGATAGAAAAACCCTGCTTATCGGATATTATCATTGAAGAAATACTTGACAAGGTGTAAAATATCAGGTATAGTTAATTAGCATTAATGTTAACTAACTATACTCAAATGAACTACTTAAAAATTAAGAAGATAGGAAAACCGTATTTTGGATATGAGGATATTTCAAGGGCCCTTGGGATATCCCGCGAGTCGGCCCGTGTAGCAGCAACAAGGCTGGTTAAAAGCGGCGTACTTGTCAGGGCCAAAAGGAATATCTACGTATTAAGCGAGAGATGGGATTCTCTGTCGATAGAAGAAAGCTTTATCCTGGCTAACCTGCTGCAGGTTCCTTCATATATATCACTTATGACAGCTCTAAGCTATTATGAAGTTACTACCCAGCTACAGCGCGATTTTGTGGAGTCAGTTGGGCACTACAGGACAAAGCTTGTAGAAATCAATAAAAGGATTTTCAATTACAGCAAAATAAATAAAAAATTATATTTTGGCTTCTTAAAGAACAGGGGGTTTTTTATTGCCAGCCCCGAAAAGGCGTTCCTTGACGCCTGCTATCTTACATCCTTGAAAAAGTATAATTTTGATCTTACTTCCATTAATCCCGGTAAATTAAACTTCGTTAAAGTTAGGGCGATGGCAAAAGTTTACCCGGCCCCCGTGAGAAAACTACTGGTGAAATATGGATATATTAAAAAGGCATGAGATATTTGAGATAGAAATCCTTGAAAAGCTGAAAAACGGCGATTTCTTAAGGCCGCTTGTTTTTACCGGCGGTACAATGCTTCGGCTTTGCTATGAACTGAACCGTTACTCAACGGACCTTGATTTTTGGTTCGTTAAGAAGGTTAAGCAGAAGGATTATTTTAACGAGATTAAGGGTTATTTAGGCTCAGCATATGAAATTACCGATGCCCAGATTAAGTTTAATACTTTATTGTTTGAAGTGCGCAGCCCTAATTTCCCTAAAAGGCTCAAAATTGAAATCAGGAAAAGACTTAGGGAATGCGATTTTCAGGAAAGGATAGCTTTTTCAAAATACAGTACTTCTCAGGTTATTTTAAAAGCGGCTACCCTCCAAGAAGCAATGAAGAATAAAATCAAAGCGGCCCTGAATAGAAAAGATATCAGGGATTTCTTTGATATTGAATTTCTGCTAAGGCAGGGAATTATCCTGGATTGCGGCAAAAAAGATTTATTAGCTTTAAAGGCTGTTATCGCGGGGTTTAAGGAAAGGGATTATAAGGTAACCTTGGGTTCATTATTAGATGTTGATGCGCGGAAATATTACATAACGAATAAATTTGATTATATTTTTAAAAAAACAGGATAAATAGGCGGATATGAATTACGCGGTAATTTTAGCCGGTGGAGTAGGGAGCAGGTTTTGGCCGTTTTCGCGCGAGCTTGAGCCAAAGCAGTTTATGCGCCTGATCGGCCAGGAGAGCCTTTTAGAGTCAACTATCCAGCGTTTAAAGGGCCTTGTCGAGCCGGCGCGCACCTTCGTCATTACCAATAATATTTATTTTTATGAGGTCAAGGCCCAGGTCGCTAAATTCGGCATCCCGGATAGGAATATAATTTTAGAGCCGCAGGGCAAAAATACCGCTCCGGCTATCGGCTTGTGCGCGAAGCTAATCAGCCGGCTGGATAAAGAGGCGGTTTTAGTGGTTTTGCCGTCGGATCATTACATCAAAAACGTCCCGAATTTCAGAAGAGCGATTAAGGGCGCGCTTGCGGTAGCAAAAGAAAATCTCCTGGTGACCATCGGGATTAAGCCGGATAAGCCTTCCACGGCTTATGGGTATATAGCAATAAAAGATAAGCAGGCACCGGCCCGGCTAAAGGCAGGGCAAGGCGGAAAATGTTATTTAGTAAGTAAATTCCTGGAAAAACCAAGCTTAAATAAGGCAAAAAAGTATTTTAAAGATAAAAATTATTACTGGAATAGCGGGATGTTCGTTTGGAAAGCGGGTATATTTTTAGAGGAATTGCGGAAATATTTGCCGGAATTATCCGGGCAGTTAAATTCTATCCGGTCAATTCAAGATGTTGAAAAAATATGGCCGAAAATCAAATCTATCTCCGTTGATTATGGCATAATGGAGCATTCCAAGAGGATTACGTTAATTCCGGCAAACTTTTTCTGGACGGATTTAGGAAGTTGGGACGCTTTAGCGGAAATATTCCCCAAAGATAAGCAAGGCAATGTAGTAAACGCCGATGCCTTAAACCTGGATAGCCGGGGGGTATGCGTGTTTTCCAGGAGTAACCGGCTGGTCTCCACAATCGGGGTCAATAATCTGGTTATCGCGGATACCCCGGATGCCTTGTTAGTTTGCGCCAGGGCCAAGGCCCAGGAGGTAAAGCAGCTGGTAGAGTGTTTAAAAAAACTTAAGCGTAAAGAGCGCCAGGCGCATTTGACTCAAGCGCGGCCCTGGGGTTCGTTTACGGTTTTACAGGAAGGGGCAGGTTTTAAAATCAAGGTCATTGAGATCTCCGCGCGTAAACGCTTAAGCCTCCAGCGGCACAAGAACCGCGCTGAGCATTGGGTAGTTATTTCAGGAGTGGCTAAGGTTACCAGCGGTACGCAGGTTTCTCTGGTGCGCAGTAATGAGAGTATCTATATATCAAAAGGCAAAAAACACCGTTTGGAAAATATCTTAAACCAGCCGCTGAAGATCGTGGAAGTGCAAACCGGAAATTACCTTGGTGAAGACGATATAGAAAGATTTGCAGATGACTTTAAAAAAGAATGCCGGCCAGCCCTCTAAAAGAATACTAATCATCAATCCTTTCGGTATCGGAGATGTCTTGTTCACTACTCCGCTGCTCAGGGCTTTAAAAGAAGGAAACCCGGATTGTTTTATCGGGTATTGGTGTAATCGCAGGGTCCGGCCTTTATTGCAGGCAAACCCCCGGATCAACCAGTTTTTTGATCTAGCGCGGGGCGATCTTAAAAAAATATACCAGGGATCATTTTTCAAGGGGCTGCGGGAAACTTTAAAACTTGGGCGGGAAATAAAAAAAGGCAACTTTAATATTTGTTTTGATTTTTCCCTGGATTATCGCTATAGTTTCTTAGCGAAAATCATAGGTATACCTAGAAGAATCGGTTTTAATTATAAAAATAGGGGCAGGTTTCTTACGGATAAGGTAGCTATAGCCGGCTACAACGACAAGCACGCGGTAGAGTATTACCTGGATTTATTGCGTTTTTTAAAATTAGAAGTCCAAGATAAGTCTTTAGAGCTATGCCTGCCCGCAGGCGCAGAAGTAGAGGCGCGGGATATCCTTGCTTCCCGGGGTATCCAGGTTAATGATAAGCTAGTCGGTATTGCTCCCGGGGCCGGTGGGAGCTGGGGAAAAGACGCTGCCTATAAGCACTGGCCGGCATTAAAATTCGCGCAGGTTGCCGATAAACTGGCCAATGAATTCAAGGCAAAAATAATAATTCTGGGCGATGAAACCGAGCAGCCGATCTCCGAAACAATCATTAAGGCTATGCTCCATAAGCCGGTAGATCTGACCGGTAGAGTTAAGTTAGAGCTGCTTCCGGCAGTAATTAAGAATCTTGATCTTTTAATATCTAATGATGGCGGCCCGATGCATATAGCTTCTGCCTTGGGGGTAAAGAGTGTTTCTGTTTTTGGCCCGGTGAGCGAACTGGTTTACGGGCCCTACCCTGAACACAGAAACCATCTGGTTTTAAAATGGGATCTGGAATGCCGGCCATGTTATAGGAATTTCAGGCTGCCCCTTTGCCGCAAAGATAAGGAATGCTTGAGGGCGGTTAAGGTGGAAGATGTGTTTACGGCAGCTAAGGCGTTATTAAATTAAGAGGGATCGTATGAAAATACCGGCTTTGGACTTAAAAAAACAAATAGCCCCCTTGAGGGAGGAATTGGATTCGGCAATAAAAGAAGTAATTGACCAGGCCAGTTTTATCCTGGGAGAGCATGTGGAGAAGTTTGAAAAGCATATTTGCGAATATTGCCGGGTGAAGTATGCGCTAGGCGTATCTAACGGAACAGACGCGCTTACTTTGTCTTTATTAGCGCTGGGGATTAAAAGCGGGGACGGAGTAATTTGCCCGGCGTTTACTTACTATGCGACCGCGGGGGCTGTGGCGAGCCTGGGGGCCCGTCCGGTTTTCGTGGATATTGATCGGGATACCTATAATATTTCTGTTGCGGGTGTTGAGAAAAGCTTACTTAAGAAAAATAAACTTAACATAAAAGCGGTTATCCCGGTGCATCTTTACGGCCAATGCGCGGATATGGATGGAATAATGAAGCTAGCGCGCAAATATAAATTAAGGGTAGTAGAAGATGCTGCCCAGGCCTTTGGCGCAGAGTTCCGGGGTAAGAAAGCCGGCACCCTAGGAGATTGCGGGGCAGTCAGTTTCTATCCTGGAAAAAATTTGGGGGCATTCGGAGACGCCGGAGCCATCCTTACCAATAATAAGGCTTTAGCTGAAAAGCTGTTAATTTGGCGTAACCAGGGGAATGAGGATAAATATTACCATTCAGTTTTAGGCCGCAATAACCGCCTGGACGCGCTGCAGGCGGTTGTCTTGAATGTCAAGTTAAAGTATCTGGATGAGTGGAACCGCAAAAGGCAGGCGGTGGCCCGGTACTATAATGAAAAGCTGGCGGGCCTGGCGCTAAAGACCCCGTTTGTCCCTGGCTATACTACGCATATTTATCATCAGTATACACTGAGGACATTTAAATCCAATAAGAAATGCATGGACTATTTGCAGGGCAAGGGAATTGATTCACGCGTATTCTATCCGCTGCCGCTGCATTTACAAAAATGTTTTAAGTATTTAGGGTACAAAAGAGGGGATTTTCCGGAAGCCGAGCAAGCGGCAAAGCAGGCCTTTACTTTGCCTGTTTATCCGGACTTAACCCGGGAAGAACAAGATTATATTATTCAGTCAGTCAGAGAAGGAGAATATTAATGGGTAAAATCAATTTAACGGTAGTGACCCTGACCAAAAACAGCGAAGCGATTATTGAGGATTGTTTAAGGAGCGTCTCTGATTGGGCGGGAGAAATAGTGGTGGTTGATGACTTAAGTTCGGATAAGACGCTGGAGATCGTTAAAAAATATACGGATAGAGTTTATATTAAAAAATGGGAAAGGGAGGGCAGCCACAGGAATTATGCGTATGCTCTGGCTAAATTCGATTATATTTTAAGCCTTGATTCTGATGAACGGGTCACGCCGGAATTAAGGGATGAAATCATCAAGATATTCCAGGAAGGACCGAAATTTGCCGGTTATAATATACCGCATAGGAATTTTATCGGCGGTTATTGGATTAAATACGGAGGCTGGTATCCTAATGCCAAGCTTAAGATGTACGCTAAAAAAGAATTTCATTATGAGGAAGAGGCAGAGTATCACCCCAGAGCTTTTTTAAACGGCCCGACCCATACTTTAAAGTCAGATATAATTCATTACGCTTACCGGGATTTCCGGAACCTCTTTTCCAAGCTTAACCACCAGACCGATTTTGAGGCCAGGAAATGGCTCAGGGACAAGCGCAAGATGAGTTTCGGGCTGGCTATGGTCAAGGCGATCTCGCGGTATATTAAGTTCTATTACGTAAAGAAGGGCAGAAAAGACGGGTTTATCGGGTTTATGATGGCCCTTGCTTCCAGCGCTTATCAGTTAATGACCTACGCGAAATACTGGGAGATGAAAAACAAAAAGGATTAACGTGCCGCAAAAAGCAATATTTTTAGACAGGGATGGAGTGATCAATAGGTACCCGGGGGATAAGCTCTACGTTACTTCGTTAAAGAAGTTTTATTTTTTACCCGGGGCAAAAGAGGCAATCGCTCAATTAACCCGGGCAGGCTTTAAGATATTTATTGCTTCTAACCAGGCAGGAGTAGGCAGGGGGATATATGCTCGCCGGACGCTGGAGGCGATTACCCGCAAGATGCTTTTAGAAATAGAAAAAGGGGGGGGAAAGATCAGTAAGGTATATTATTGCCTGCACCGCAGAGACGCGGGCTGTTCCTGCCGTAAACCCAGGCCCGGCCTGCTTAAGAAAGCTGCCCAGGAATTTAAATTTAATTTAAAAAATTCCTGTTTTGTAGGCGATACGCTCCGGGATGTGCTTACTGCCAGGGCTGCCGGATGTAAATCCGTCCTGGTCCTTTGCGGCAAAGAAAAACTGGCAAATAGAAAGAATTGGGAAGCGTCTCCGGATTTTGTGTTCCAAAACCTCAAGGCAGCCGCAAGTTTCCTTATTCAAAATCAGGGACGGTTCTCAACTCAATCTGAAAGTGTCCCCAGATAGGGGACGTTTTTGCTTTGGCTTGAGAACCGTCCCTAACTAAAAGAAGATGAAATTACTGATCACTTACGCTTCGGCCGGGGCAGGGCATCGCCGGGTAGCCGAAGCAATATATAATTATTTTAAAGAGCAGCGGCCGGAAGTCAGCCTGGAGATGGTGGATATACTGGCTAAAACCAATGCTTTATTCAGGTTTAGTTACGCCAAGGGCTATTCTTTCCTTGTACACTACGCGGTTAAACTCTGGCATTTTTCCTTTTGGCTTACGGAATTAAGGGTTTTGAGGCCGTTGACCCGCTTTCTCGCTTCTCTGGCCAACCGGAGCAATACCCAGGGTTTTGCCGCCTATTTAATCCGCCAGAATCCCGATTACATTATTTCCACGCATTTCCTGCCTTCGGAGGTAGCCGCGCATTTAAAAATAAAGAAAAAAATAAACCCTAGGCTGGTTACTATAATTACTGATTTTGGCGTGCATCCGTTTTGGATCAGCCGGGGCACGGATTTTTATATCGTTGCTTCGGATTTTACCAAAGATAGGCTTATCGCCGAAGGCATAGCGCGGGAAAAGATAAAAGTATTCGGCCTGCCTTCTGATGCAAAATTCCTGCGGGAGTTTGACCGGGCTAGCCTGGCCGGTAAACTCGGGATCAGGCCGGATAAGTTTACGGTCTTGCTTATGACCGGCTCGCTGGGCATCGGGCCGCTGGAAGAACTTGCCGCGCTGCTCTGCCGGGATGTGCAGGTCTTGGTTGTCTGCGCCGCTAATAAAAAGTTATACGCTAGGCTGAATAAAAGAAACCTGCCTAATGTCAAAGTCTTCGGCTTTGTGAATAATACGGAAGAATTGATGGGGGCTTGCGATATCATTGTAACTAAGCCCGGGGGCTCGACCATCGCCGAGGTACTCAATATGGAGTTAGTCCCGATATTCATTTCGGTTATTCCCGGCCAGGAAGAGGGTAATGTGGAGGCGCTGAAAGAGTTTGGCCTAAGTTTAACCCCGAAGACAGTGGATGCGATCAAAGGGATGATCCTGGGCTTTAAAAATAATCCTGAAAAGCTGCGGGAGATGCAATTAAGGATCCAAAAGATAAAAAAACCTTATAGCTGCCAGGAGTTAGCCGGTGTTATACGCTAAAATAGTCGTGGGCCTGCCGGTCAGCGGCACGTTTGATTATATTGTGCCGGAGCCTCTAAAAAAAATGATCAAACCCGGTGCGAGGGTCTGGATTAATTTCGGGGCCCGGCGCATTGTTGGCTTTGTAGTGGCCCTGGCTAAAAAGAGCCAGGTTAAGGGCCTCAAACCCATCTTAGAGCTTATCGATAAGCATCCGTTATTGGATAAAAAAATTCTTTTGCTTACCGGAAAGATCGCACATTATTATTGCTGTTCCTGGGGGGAAGCAATTGAGACAGCCCTGCCTGAGGCTTTAAGGAAAGGGAAAAAGATTGATTGAAGTAATCCATGATTTGGACGGCCGGCTGCGCTGGGACAGCTATTTTTTAGAGGTAAGGAATGCTTTACATAATAAAGCTTCGGTAATAATTCTCTTACCGGATATCCCGGATGCTTTAAAAGCGCGCGATCTGCTGAATAAACAGTTAGGGATAGCGGCCCAGCTTCTTTACCGCAAGCAGCCTAACGAGCTGGAGGAATGGTTAAAAATAAAATCCACGGAGCCTAAGGTTATCGTAGGCACGCGTTCAGCTGTCTTTGCCCCGTTAGTCAATTTAGGCCTGATGATTATTGACGAAGAAGAGAACTCTGCCTATAAGCAGGACCAGGTGCCGCATTATCATGCCCGGCAAGCAGCTATTCTCCGTTCTAAGCTGGAGGGTTTTAAACTTATCCTGGGAAGCAGGGCTCCGTCGTTAGAGAGTTTTTACCTGGGCAGGGCCAAGGGTTCCCGCTATACGCTTATCCCCAGAAAGAAAGAATATCCCGAAGTTAAGGTTATTGATACCCGGCACCTGTCTTTTGCGGAAAACAGGAATAAGGCTATCCTCTCAAAATTACTAGAGGACGCACTCTATGCTGTATTAAACGCCAAAGGCAAGGCCCTTCTGTTCCTGAACCGCAAGGGTTTTGCTACTTCTGCGGCCTGCCATAATTGCGGAAAGCTCCTTAAGTGCCCGCGCTGCAACCTAAGCCTGGTTTATCATTATAAAGAAGATATTTTAAGCTGTCATTATTGTAATTTTAAGATGCCGCCGCCGAAAATCTGCCCGCAGTGTAACGCCGGGTATATTAAGTTTTTCGGCACGGGGACAGAAAAGATTGAAAGCGAGCTTTCCAGGATCTTCCCGCAGGCGCGGATCAAAATACTTGATGATCAGGATCTAAGCGCGGAGAATACGGATATAGCCATAGCTACAAGCGGCGTGATTAAACGGGTGGAGCTGGATTTCGACCTGATTGGTGTCCTGGGCATAGATAATACCTTAAATCGCGTGGATTTCCGGGCTGCGGAAAAGGCCTTTGGGTTATTAGCCGGGCTTATGGCTCTTACGCCTAAAAGATTTTTAATCCAGACCGGTTTTCCCGCGCACCATTGTTTTCAGGCGTTATTAAAAAAAGATGTTAATTTTTTCTATAGCGAGGAATTGCGGCAGAGAAGACAGCTGGCTTTTTCTCCCTACAGGCATTTGGCTGCCATAAGGCTGCGGGGAAAGAAGGAAGAGCGGGTTCAGGAAACCGCCGGGCTGCTTTTTAATAAATTGAAGGAAGCCGTTCCGGGCAAGGCAGTAGAAGTTATTTCCGCTAATCCGTCTAACCCGCCTAAACTGCGCGGGAATTTTTACTGGCAGGTTCTGCTGCGCTCTAAAAATGCGCTGAGCATCAGCGCATTTTTAAAAAATAGCTTAAAGGATTTCCGGCATTCAGGTATAATAGTGACGGTAGATGTAGATCCTGTTTAGAGCCGGATAGGTATAGCTAAAGATAGAGGTAAAGTGAAAATTATATTTTTTGGCAGTGCACATTTTGCGGTTCCTGCGCTGGAAGCTTTGTTAAAAAGCCCTTACCAAGTCTGCTGTGTGGTGACGCAGCCGGATAAAAAAAAGGGCCGCTACCTGCGCCTTGGGGTGACAGATGTAAAGAGCGTTGCGCAAAAAGCAGGATTACGTATTTTTCAGCCTAAGGATATAAACACCCCGGAATCCGTAAAGTATATTGCTGAATTCAACCCGGATTTGCTGGTCGTAGTAGCCTACGGACAAATATTAGCTCAAGGGGTATTGGCCCTGCCGAAGATTTTTGCGCTGAATATCCATGCTTCGCTCCTGCCGCAATACCGGGGAGCGGCTCCGATAAATTGGGCGATAATCCGCGGAGAAAAGACTACCGGTATAACCGTCATCCAGCTGACCGGAAAAATGGATGCCGGGCCGATGCTTTTGCGAAAAGAGATAGCTATTGGTGGGTCCGATGACTCGCTAATCCTGGAAGATAAATTACGTTTGCTCGGCGCGGATTTATTATTAGAGGCAGTTAAGGAAATTAAAGAAAAAACTTATACCTTAACTGCGCAGGATGAGGAAAAAGTAACCCTGGCGCCCAAGTTAAAAAAGAATGACGGTTGTATTGATTGGGATAAGCCCGCGTTTGAAATTTTTAACCTGGTAAGGGGAAGTTTGCCCTGGCCAGGCGCCTTTACTTATTATAAGGGCAAGCTGCTTAAAATAAGTAAGGCCGGAATCGGGCCGTTAGTCCCTCGAAAGACGGGCCTCCAGGGAGGCCTCGTTTTAAATGCGCATAAAGAAGGCCTCGAAATTATGGCTGAGGGCAGTTCCTTATTCATCCAGGAACTGCAGCCGGAGAGTAAGAAGAAAATGTGCGCCGCAGAGTTCATCAGCGGTTATAAAGTTAAGGCCGGGGATATCTTTGGTAAAAAATAGTTGCATAATAGTATTCTTGTGTTATAATTTTTTTCTATGCCAGAACTAAGAAAAGACCCCGTTATAGGCAGGTGGGTAATTATTTCTACCGAACGCGGCAAGAGGCCGGACCAATTCAACGGCAGACAGGAAGAAGCCGCTGCGGAAGAGGGCTGCCCTTTTTGCGAAGGCTTCGAAGCGCAGACTCCCCCTGAAATCACTGCCGTACGGCCGGGTAATACCGCGCCAAATACCCCGGGTTGGGAAGTAAGGGTTGTGCCGAGCATCTCCCCGTTTTTAAGGATCGAAGGGGAACTTGACCGCAGAGGTAAGGGCCTCTATGACCTGATGAATGGGGTCGGCGCGCACGAGATTATTATTGAAACCAGCCAGCATATCGCCAATATGGCGGATTTAAGCGCTGAACAAATCTCTAAAGTGTTAAAGTGTTATGCCGGCAGGATCGCTGACCTGGAAAAAGACAAACGTTTTAAATATGTCCTGGTTTTTAAGAACTACGGTAAGCGTGCCGGAGGAGGCACTTTAAGGCATTCACGTTCCCAGCTTATCGCTACGCCGGTTAACCCCAAGCGCGTAAAGGAAGAACTTAGCGGTTCCCGGCAATATTTTAATTATCATGAAAGATGCGTCTTTTGCGATTTAATCCGGCAGGAGATTGAACAAAAAGACCGCCTCATCCTGGATTTAGACGGCTTTATTGCTATTAGCCCGTTTGCCGCGCGTTTTCCTTTTGAAACCTGGATCTTGCCCAAAAAACACTGCGCGGATTTCACCTGTCAGGATTCCGAATCTATAAAATACCTGGGTAAGGTAATGAAGATAGTCCTTTCCAAGCTTAAAAAAGGATTAGATGACCCTTCCTATAATTACGTTATCCATACTGCGCCTTTTCGCAGGCAGAAAGCGGGTTACTGGAAGACGATCGAACAGGATTACCATTGGCATATTGAGATTATACCGCGTTTGACGCGCGTGGCAGGTTTTGAATGGGGCACGGGTTTTTATATTTGCCCTCTGCCTCCGGAAGATGCGGCTGGTTTTTTAAGAGGAGTAGAAATATAAAATGGCGGAATTAAGAAGAGACCCGATCGTCGGCCGATGGGTGATTGTAGATACTGACCATCCTAATGCGCCTGGCGATTTTCAATATGAGCAGAATATTCAAAAAGGAGGGACCTGCCCTTTTTGCTACGGTAATGAAGCGATGACTCCGCCTGAAATAGATACTTTCCGCGAAACCGGCACAGCCCCGAATAGTTCCGGCTGGCAGGTGCGCGTGGTGCCGAATAAATTCCCGGCGCTGGGAGTGGAAGGCGAATTAAACAGGAGGCCGTTAGGGCTTTATGATATGTCTAACGGCGTAGGCGCGCATGAAGTTTTGATTGAGACGCCCTACCACGCTAAAGATATCTGTGATTTATTGCCGCAGGAAGTTGAGAATTATTTAAAGATGTGCTGCCGCAGGGCAGTAGATTTGGCCAAGGATAAGCGTTTTAAATACCTTATGTTTTTCCGGAATTTTGGTTCGGCGGCAGGCGCTTCATTAGAGCATCCGCATACCCAGATCATCGCGCTCCCCATGGTGCCGAAGAACGCGTTAGAAGAGATACACGGGGCTAAGAGCTATTTTGATTACCGCGAGCGCTGCATATTTTGCGACATTATCCGGCAGGAGACGCAGGAAAAAGACAGGATCATCCTGGAGAATAAATACTTTATTTCTTTTTGCCCGTTTGTTTCGCGCTTTCCGTTTGAAATCTGGATAATGCCCAAAAAACACAACGGGCATTTCTGCTTTATGCCGCCCGAAGAAATAGCGGCCCTGGCCGTTATCCTCAAGGATACGATCGCCAAAATCAAAAAAGTATTCGTCAACCTCTCTTATAATTATATAATTCACTCTGCACCGATCAATGGCGATGGGGAAGTAGAGTATTACCATTGGCATATTGAATTCATGCCTAAGCTGACCCAGACCGCGGGTTTTGAGTGGGGCACAGGTTTTTATATTGACCCTACCTCTCCGGAATTGGCCGCGCAGTATTTAAAAGCGATAAAAGATTAACAATTTTTCAGGGCCGGTTCTATTCTTATGGCTATTTTAATAGAACCGTCCCTCATGAAGAAAAAGGAGGAGTCAAATGGCAGTAAAAGTTGGTATCAATGGTTTTGGCAGGATCGGCAGGCTCGTTGCCCGGGCAATTTTAGAAAAAAAATCCAAAGATTTAGAACTGGTAGCGGTTAACGACTTAACTGACGCTAAATCCAACGCGTTATTATTGAAATATGACTCGGTGCACGGCAGGTTCGGCGGCGAAGTTGCGGCTAGCGGGACCGAGGCGATTTCAGTGAATGGTAAAGAAATCAAGGTCCTAAGCAAGAAGGACCCTGCGGAATTGCCCTGGAAAGACCTGGGAGTGGACATTGTTATTGAATCCACCGGTTTGTTTACCATTAAAAAAGACGGGTTAAACAAAAAAGGCAAGGAAGTCAAAGGCGCGGAGAACCATATCACCAAAGGCGGAGCCAAGAAAGTCATAATTTCGGCTCCGGCTCAGGGAGAGGATATTACTATTGTCATGGGGGTGAACGAAGATAAGTACGACCCTAAAAATCATAACGTATTATCCAACGCCTCCTGTACTACGAACTGCCTGGGGCCGGTAGCTAAGGTATTGAATGATAAATGGGGGATTACTAAAGGCCTGATGACGACTATCCATGCTTATACTAATGATCAGAGAGTGCAGGATATGGCGCATGCCGATCCGCGCCGCGCCCGCGCAGCTGCCCTATCGATGATCCCGACTTCTACCGGCGCAGCCAAAGCTTTAGCCCTAGTTATCCCGGAGTTAAAAGGCAAGCTGGATGGTTTTTCCATGCGTGTTCCCGTGCCTAATGTTTCAGTTGTGGATTTAACCTGCCTGTTAGGCAAAAAAATTACTCCTCAGGATATCAACGCGGCGATGCAAGAGGCGGCTGCAGGGAAAATGAAAGGTATCCTTGGGATTACGGATGACCCGGTAGTTTCGGTTGATTTCAATCATTGCCCGTTAAGTTCTGTTGTGGACGCTTTAAGCACTAAAGTTATCCAGGATGATTTTGTGAAGGTACTTTCCTGGTACGACAATGAATGGGGTTATTCCAATAGGGTGGTTGACCTGTGCGAGTATATTGTGAAAAAAGGGCTATAAAGGCCTAAAAAATATAGGGGACGGTTCTCTTCTAAAGAGAGCCGTCCCTTTTTCTTTAGTATGATATTTCTAGCGGCCATTTTTATTATCGGGTTAAGCGGGATCACCGCGCAGATTATTGTTTTGCGCGAGTTGCTGGTTAATTTTTACGGCAATGAACTGACTATCGGGATTATTTTGGCCAATTGGGTCATGCTCGAGGCCCTCGGCGTTTTTACAGCCGGTAGGATTGTTGAGAAGGTAAAAAATAAATTAAGCGTATTCGTTGCCGCAAGCCTGCTCTTTGCGCTGATTTTACCTTTTGCCGTTTATTTCAGCCGTGCCTTTAAAGGGATGAGCGGCATACCTTTTATAGAGGGAGTATCTTTAAGCGTCATTTTCATCTCCGCGCTGATTATCAACCTGCCGCTGGCTTTCCTGCATGGCGCATTATTCAGCTCCGGGTGTAAAGTATATTCTTTGCGCTCCGGGGAGAACGCGCGCGCCATAGGCAGAATGTATGCCTGGGAGATGTTGGGAACGATCGCCGGCGGAATTAGCCTAGCGTATTTATTTATTCCGCGCTTAAATTCATTTCAGACAGTTTTTAGCATCTCTATCTTAAATATAGTTTTATCCGCATTTTTAATTCCCGCGAAAAAAATAAAATATGCTTTTTTAAGCCTGGCCGTATTGTTTAGCCTAGCCTTTAACCCGCTGGCAAGCTATTTACAGGAGTTGTCCCTTAAAAAACAATGGGGAGCCCAAGAGGTCCTCGCTTACCGTAATTCCAACTACGCCAATATTGCCGTAACCAGGAAGCTAAACGAGTATACCTTTTTTTATAACGGCATTCCGGTGATTACGACCCCTTTTCCTGATCGGCAATTTGTAGAGGAATTCGGGAACCTTCCGTTATTTTTCCATCCCGCGCCGGCGGATATCCTGGTTGCCGGGGCCGGCCTAGGAGGATTACTCCGGGAGGCGCTTAAGCACCCTATTGAAAGCCTGGATTATGTTGAGGTCGACCCAATGATTATCCGGATGCTTAAAAAATACCCTACGCCTTTAAGTGAGGCTGAATTTGGCGACAGGCGGTTAAATATTATGCATACCGATCCCCGGTTGTTTTTGCAAACGGGCAGCCGGCCTTATGATGTAATTTTAATCGGATTGTCCAACCAGTCGGATTTAGCGTTTAACCGCTTTTTTACGGAGGAATTTTTTACGTTGGCCAAAAAAAGATTAAAACCCTCAGGGCTGGTTGCTTTATGGATGCCGGGTTCGTTAACTTACCTGAGCCGGGAGTTAAGGGATTTAAACAGCAGTATATTCAACAGCCTTAAGGCTGTTTATGGGTATGTGCGCGTAATTCCGGGTGATTACAATATTTTTATCGCTTCTGACTCTAGCGCTATTCTGCAGGTTAGCCCCGCCCTAATCTCCAAACGCATGGCTAAAAGAAAAATTCCCTGCGCTATGCTTATCCCGGATTACCTGGAATACCGCTTAAGTAAAAAATGGGTGGATTGGTTTAGCCGGGAATTGAGCCAGGCCACGCAAGAGCTAAACCGGGACCTACGGCCGGTAGCGGTTTATGAGAGCTTAAAGATTGCGAATAAGAAATTTTCTCCGCGCCTTAGCCGCGTATTCAATTATTTTAATTACCTGAATTTGAAAGCAATATTCTTTTTGGTATTATTGGTGAGTAGCGCGCTAATGTGCATCTGCCGGTTAAAGAGGGGCCTGAAGATTCCCGTTGCCTACGCTATTTTTACGACCGGTTTTTTCGGGATGACGGCTAACCTTCTTTTGATTTTTGCCTACCAGATTTTTTACGGTTACCTCTACCAAAAAATCAGCCTATTGGCGGCGGTATTTATGGCCGGGGTCGCCGCGGGTAGCATTGTACTCACCTTAAACCTTAAAAGAATTAAAGAGGACGGGAGGTTATTTATTGTCTTGGAGGCGTTAATAGCCGTATTTTCCCTAAGCTTAGGATTTATTATTGCGGGTTACGGTAGGCATTTTAACCAGCCGGCTTTAGTTTTGTATATTTTACTTTTTATCTCCGGCCTGCTTATGGGCCTGGAATTTCCTTTAGCCGGGAAGATTTACCTTGGCCGGAAGGATAACGTGGGAAGCGTCTCAGGCATACTTTATGCCGGCGACCTGGCCGGCGGCTGGCTGGCCGGAATATTAGCCGGTGTGGTATTTTTGCCTATCCTGGGTTTTTTCCATACCTGCCTGCTCGTGGTTATTTTAAAACTAAGCAGCCTGTCCTTGTTTTTGTTTTCCAAAAGAAGTTGACAGGCAGGGGTATTTAATATATATTATAACTCTATATTTTTAAAGAGGAGCAGTAAGCATGCCTAAGTTAACAGTTAAAGACATTGGCCTTAAGGGAAAAACAGTATTAATGCGCGCGGATTTTAACGTGCCGCAAGACGCTGATTTAAATATTACCGATGATACGCGAGTACGCGCAACCCTGCCTACGATAAGGTATATTTTAGAACAGGGCGTTAAGAAGTTAATATTAATGAGCCATTTAGGCCGGCCGGATGGAAAGGTTGTGGCTAA
>Ga0265297_10003470_pt1 | contig 28401 bp, 12 predicted proteins | sample Munlanlwell13791_FD_192502 | JGI IMG/M metagenome (GOLD analysis project Ga0265297, IMG submission 192502) | Leachate microbial communities from a municipal landfill in Southern Ontario, Canada - Leachate well 137-91 | ecosystem: Engineered > Solid waste > Landfill > Unclassified | place...
TTTGTAATTCTTGTTGGCTCATAACAATAGCACCTTCGAATGTCATATTTTGTCCTCCAATTTTCGGTTCCAAAATGTGACATTTTAACTTTGCTAGAAGGTGACATTACTACTTTGCTCTGACATAGGGCTTCATTTCTTTGATAAAGTCATTTTTTAATGCGATAATATTAGAAGAAATCGATGATCTTGCACCACAAAGATTAACTTTTTCCATGAGCTGCAAAATATTTCTATGGTTTCTCAATAGTGGCTCTCCACCGTTCATATCAATAATTTTTACTCCAAGCTTATTTACCAATGGATCGATGTATTTTAACATTTCATCGATAGGAGAATCTTCTTCAGTTCCTGTTTCGCAACAAAAAATACATTTAGCATTGCACTTGACAGTTGTTAAAAACAAGGCTTCAAATAAATTTTCGCCATTTAACGTATATTTTTTCATGAATCACTCTAGCTACATAATGGTATGAAATGCTTAAGTCGCGCAGAAACGTTCTCTAATATGTGCTTATCTTATAAACCTATTTTTTACGAGTTTGCTTTTATTTATCAATATGTTATTCTTGAGTTACCAGTAGTTATTAGCCCTATATGGAGACTATTGTAATGCAGTTTATCGGAATGTTAAAACATTTTAGTCCATTATTATTTGGTCCAAAAGATACAACAATATTGTTATTACGTCACGCTGAAAAAGTAGTGGTAAACGATCTTTCTTTAGATATGTCACAGCCACTTACAGAAAATGGTGTCAATAAAGCGAGAGAATTAGGACGCTTTTTGAAAACGGTTTGTAAAGAGGTTGCTAGACCCAAATCTAGCCATGTTGGTAGGTGTGTTCAAACTGCTAAAATGCTCATGTCGAGCTTTGCATCGGTCTCAGAAGTAGAGATAGAAGTTGACTCCTCTAAAATCCTTTCTTATGAAGGCGCCTACACTACTAATAATCATGAACAAGTAGAAAATTTTAGAAAATATTCGATTGATGATATGTTTACAAGATTATTTTCTGGTGAGATATTACCAGGAATGAGGCACGCTGCAGAAGGAACTGCAATATTATTATATGAATTACTACATGATTTCGAAACGTTACATGCCCCTACTTGCTACATTACCCATGATTTTATGTTGGCCTTGTTCGTTGGAACATTGACCGGAACAAAAGTTGTTACAGAAAATTGGTTTAATTATCTTGAGGGTGTCGCCTTTAAGAAAACACCTGACAACAGATTAATGTTGTATTGGGGAACGTCATGCTTTGATGTTACAGAAAAAAGCAATTCCTTAATGCAGACGTTTTCTCTTACCTCATCATCATATATAACAAGGAGAGTAGCTAACAATCCTAACGAGGAAGCAGACCATCCAACGACATTAGCCTCAACACATCCGTCCACTTAGAGATTTTCCTCATATCCAGTCTAAAAGTGATGTTGTTTGCGCTAACTTACCTTTTTTTGTATATTGAATCATCGCATATTCAACATACAAAGAGGGTCTTATGCATACAAAAAAAATATTAGAGTTAGCCCGTAGCGAACACATTGCATTCGTCCAAATGCAATTCATGGATATTTTGGGCGGACTAAAAAGCATCACCCTACCCGCTTCGCAGCTGGAAAAAGCTTTAGAAGAAGGGATTGCATTCGATGGCTCTTCTATTCTTGGATATGCGACTATAGATGAATCGGATATGCGTCTTTGTGCTGATCCAAATACTTTCCTAATTTTGCCTTCTTTAAATGGCGAAGATAAAACAGCGCGCTTGCTTTGCAATATTTATGATCACGAAGATAAACCGTTTAGTGGCGATCCGCGTGCTATATTGGCCAAGCATTTAAACGTGCTTAAAAAGCAAGGCTGGACTTTAAATACCGCTCCGGAATACGAATTTTTCTATATGCGGCAAGATCAAGAAGGCAATCCAACCAATATTCCAGCTGACAATGGCGGTTATTTCGATTTGATGCGTGATGCGAGTGATAAAGCTCGAGAAGAGACGGTAAATTATCTCGATGCTTTAGGTTTTGAAGTAGAAGCGTCTCACCATGAAGTTGCTCCAGGTCAGCACGAAATAGATTTAAAATATACCAATGCGCTAGATTCTGCCGATCGTGTAGCTATGATGAAGCACGTAACCAAAATGATCGCTCAAAAACATGGTCTTTATGCTACTTTTATGCCTAAACCAGTTTTTGGTTTAAGTGGTAGCGGCATGCACACCCATATTTCCATTATGGATCAAAAAGGTAAAAATTTATTTTATGACAAAACCAAACCCTATCAACTCAGCCAAATGGCACTCTATTTTGTGGGCGGAATTTTAAAATATGCACAAGAAATTTGCGCCATTTTATCATCTTCGGTCAATTCCTATAAGCGCTTAGTTCCTGGTTACGAAGCTCCTGTTTATATTTCCTGGGCTAACAGAAATCGCAGTGCTTTTGTGCGTATTCCGGCTGGCCGTGAAAGCAAAACGCGTATAGAAATTCGTAGCCCCGATCCAACCGGGAATCCTTATCTACAATTTACTGTCATGTTGGCAGCGGGTTTAAAAGGCATCCAAGACAAGATTAATCCAAAAGAACCTATGGAAAAAGATATTTACCACATGGAGTCGAAAGAACGTGCTAAAGAAAATATTTTATCATTACCAGATAATTTAGGCTCGGCGCTAGATTTTATGGCTAAAAGCACTTTAGCTCGCGAGGCTTTAGGTGCACATGTGTTCGAACATTTTCTCTATATTAAACGTAAGGAGTGGGGTAGTTATATTAAACATGTAACAGATTGGGAACTTAAGCATCTTTTGCCTATTTTATAATAAAATGAGCCAACTTCCTGATCCAATTCCGCTTTTTGACACTTTGGAATACATGCATGAATTCCAACTTCCTAAATCGCATAAGGAATTGCCTTTTTTTCAAAAAGATTTTCGTATTGCCAGTGAATTTTTGCGCCAATACGATGGAAGTCTTGCTACTTTTAATAGCTATCGCCGTGAGTTGGAGCGCCTTTTGCAATGGTCTTGGTTTTTAGAGAAAAAATCTCTTTTAGAATTAAAAAGAATAGACATTGAGGAATATTTGCAATTTTGTAAAGATCCACCGCTTTCTTGGATCGGCATAAATAAAGTCCCGCGTTTTATTAATCAAGAAGGCGTACGTGTTCCTAACCCTATTTGGCGGCCATTTGTAGCAACTTTAAGTAAGATCGCTACAAAAAGCGGCGCGGAACCAGAGCGGAAAAATTATCAGCTTTCGGAAAAAGCCTTTCGTGAAATCTTTGCTGTATTAAGCAGTTTCTATAATTATCTTCTACAAGAAAATCTTACAGAAGCTAATCCTATAGCGCAAATCAGACAAAAAAGTAAGTTTTTGCGTCGCCATCAAAACAAAACTCGCATTCGCCGTCTTTCCGAGCTGCAATGGCAATTCGTCATAGATACAGCTGAAAAATTAGCTAACGAAAACCCGGAAGAACACGAACGCACGCTTTTTATAATGACAGCACTCTTTGCTATGTATTTACGTATTTCCGAGTTAGTTGCCTCCGAACGTTGGCTACCCAAAATGAATGATTTTAAGCGCGATCAAGATGGCAATTGGTGGTTCACTGTTGTTGGTAAAGGTAACAAAGAACGCCAAATTGCTGTAAGTCAGGCCATGCTAGAGGCACTAAAGCGTTGGCGTAAACATCTGGGATTCTCGCCACTTCCTTTAGCTAACGAACAAATTCCTCTTATTCCTAAAAATCGAGGTAAAGGACCTGTCGTTAGCACTAATCAAATTCGAAATATTGTGCAATTATGCTTCGATCATGCCGCCATAAGAATGGAAAGCCAAGGATTAGGCGAGGAATCTGCGGAATTACGCGTTGCTACTGTACATTGGCTTCGCCATACTGGAATTTCGGAAGATGTCAAAATCCGTCCGCGAGAACATGTGCGCGATGACGCGGGCCATAGTTCTGGCGCTATCACCGACCGCTATATCGATATAGAACTCCGCGAAAGACACCGCTCTGCGCAGCAAAAACCGTTAAAATAAATAGAAAATTACGGCTCCTACTCCCAATGTATAACTTAAGACACCCTCTTAATAATTTTATTAATAGCCGGAATGCGTTTAATTAGACAGTGTGGGTTGTGACAAATAGCAGGCTAACAGCAATAGCAAAGAATGGATTGGTTATAAAATTAAAAACCAAGAAACTATGTAAAACGAAGTGATGTTTTCGCTCCAAAAGTCGAGGAAGCGTCTGATTACATCTGGCAATAATTCCTTCTTCAAAAGAAAGTAGCTTGCTGCAATTAGCAACAGTTGTGATAACCATAACTACTCAAAGTCGTGATTCCTATCTGAGATCCGATAAAAGCAGGTAAAAGATCGCGAAAGAAATTAAGCACATAACTAAAAATGTAAAAAGGACAAAGAGAAAGGCCGCCTTGGGCGTAAGGATTCTCTTAATGTTCCCTTAAAGATATATTGCTCTTTTTCTGCTAAAATGCGTGGACTTTTGGCCATTTATTTAAAAAAGAGCGAAGATTTATGTACGAAATACGAATACACCAGCCAGCTGGACCTAGTACTGCTAGCGATCCAAGCTACCCTTTCCCTCATTTGAATTTTGCAGAAATAGACCGTTTGATAAGCGAAATGTTAAAGCGTTTTCGGTATATGGTACCTGACTACAGTCGATCTAAAGCACCATTTGATGAAAAAGATAGCACCAATCAAAAGATGGAATATCCGACTGTAGACAAGCTGTTAGATAATGAGGAGGAAGACTTCCTGTTACTTTCTACTCATCAGCTTATAGCAAGTTTTTTGGAAAAAAAAGCAGAGGAATTTGAACCTGAATTAATGTTGGCAGCTTTCAGTATTGCTCAAAAACTGGCTTATGATAACCCCTATGGCTTAAATAGACTTTTCTTACTTGACCCACCACACAAGAAGAAGGTGATAGATTTGGAGAGAAAATGTTTAGATATTGTTGTATTCAAAACCGAAACAACAACTTTACAAACTCCAGCTTTACTTGAACCAACTACGGCATTAACTAGCCTTTCTAGTGAGGATCTATCAGAGAAAGAAATAGCCCTGAGAGCACAAAAATTAGCAAAGATACGTGATGAACTGTATAGTTCTTTATCAACATCGTTAGCGAACATAACAACTAAAATAGACAATCCTGCATCGCTATCATCGAATCAACTAGAAAACCTAAAATATGCATACGATTTTGCATTAAATTTAGCCGATCTATACGAGCCGGATACAACAAGCAAAACGAGAATATCTTCGAGTGTTGCATCGTCGCCGGCTTTAACCGTAATCGACCTGGAAACACCTAATAGCTGGCAAGAGTCGATACAATTATCGACGCTAGCAGCTTCTTCTCCTAGCCTAATTACACCATGGCCAGCTGTCACAAATTCTAGCATGGGATCATCGCCATTATCACCTACACGGAAAGGAACAAGGGTTTTGGCAGAGCAACAATTAAATGTCACCATTAATGCAAATTTTCGGAATAAACCTGCAGATCCAAATTTTGCAACTGCAGTATCTGAGGTTAGTCCAGAAAGATTGATTTCTAAACAAACAGAACATATTTTGCCTAAACCAAGGCCTTCTTCACCTAAAAATGCATATTGTTGCCGTTACTTTTGGCCATTTCGACAAAAAAAGAGCGCAGTTACCCCTGCTGCAACTCAAGATCCGAGCTTAAACTTGTAGCTTATCTTGACAAATCAACTAGATAATCTCAAAATCGGGCAGCGTTAATAATGGAATTTTACAAGAACTTAACTTAAAATTATAAGCTGTTGAAATATAAGGATTCGTTGTAGACATGTTTTAGATAGAATTGTAAATCTGGTTGATATTGTTCTAATGCTAATCACCGCACAAATTGCTATTTTCTCTGCCCTAGCGGCAGCAGTCTTAGCGCTCCTTCCGAAGCGATTTATAACTGTTGCCAAATTTTCCAGCTGCTCCTTGTTATTTTTATCAGGATTAATTGCTGTCTATGCCGGCGCCTCTGCACTTATAGGCGGAAAAATATTTTCTTGGTATTTTGATCCCGGGTTTTTTGGCATTGTTTGGCACTTCAAAATCGATTCTTTAGCGGGATTTTTCCTTGCAATAACTGGTCTTATTACGACGTGTGTTGCTATTTACGCGCCAGGATATTTGCGTAACTACGAAAAGAAAAGATCGCTAACAGACGTGTTATTTTTTACAGCTCTTTTCGTAGCTGGTATGTATTTAGTTATACTTGCCAACGATGCCTATTCTTTCATGCTCGCTTGGGAACTCATGTCGATTTCCAGTTATTTTCTTGTGGCCTATAAACACAACGAATCCGCCAATTCTAGCGCTGCCTTTATTTATTTACTTATGGCGCATGCAAGCGGATTATTTATTCTTTTAGGTTACAGTGTTTTAATTAAGTTTAGCCACGACTATACATTTGTTGCTTTAGCAGGGGCACATCCTACACCGACCTTCGCAACAATTGCATTTTTATTGGCTTTGACTGGTTTTAGCATTAAAGCTGGTATTATGCCTTTGCATGTTTGGCTGCCGCGAGCGCATCCTGTGGCGCCATCGCATGTTTCAGCTTTGATGTCGGGAGTAATGCTAAAAGTTGCGATTTATGGTTTACTTCGATTCACTTTTTCTCTGCTTGGAAATCCAACTTGGCAATGGGGCGTTATAGTTCTTTTTCTTGGAACTTTAGCAACCGTTCTTGGCGTGCTCTATGCTTTGATGCAACACGATTTGAAAAGACTCCTGGCTTATCACTCCATAGAAAATATTGGCATAATATTTATTGGCATTGGTTTGGCTATAATATTTTACGCAACCAATCATCCCATCATAGCTGCCTTAGGTTTAATAGCGGCTTTATATCACTCTTTAAACCACGCTATTTTTAAGAGTCTTCTTTTCTTGGGAGCTGGTGCTATAGTGGAGCAAAGTCACGAACATGATCTAGAAAAAATGGGTGGACTTATTCATAAAATGCCTTATACAGCTTTGTTTTTTTTAGTAGGATGTATAAGCATTTCCGTGTTGCCGCCTTTCAACGGTTTTGTTTCGGAATGGCTGACTTTTCAAACGGCCCTGCAAGCGCCGCTCCTTTCGAGCGGAATTTTACGCACTTTAATCCCGGTTGCTGCCGCCCTCCTCGCCTTAGCTGGTGCTTTAGCTGCCGCTTGTTTTGTCAAAGTTTATGGTGTGGCATTTTTAGGCAAAGCTCGTACCAAACACGTCAAACATGCCAAAGATCCTGCTTTTGGCATGTGCTTTTCTATGGGAATTTTATCTTTTCTTTGTTTAATTTTTGGCCTTTTTCCAACTTACTTAATCAATGCTCTTAATAACATATCGCAAAATCTTATTGGATCCACTCTGACAGCGAGCAAAAGTTGGCTATGGCTTACGCCGATTTTACAAAGTAATACATCTTACAATGCAGTATTTTTGTGTTTAGGGCTTGTATTGCTGCTAATTTTAACTTCTTTGCCGCTTTTGTTATCTTGTAAGCGCAAAAAAAATCAAGAGGTGAAGCCCTGGGCTTGTGGATTCGGAGATTTAAATTCTCGCATGCAATATAGCGCTACAGCCTTTGCTATGCCAATTAGAAGAGTTTTCCGCGGTGTTTGGTCGGTTTCAGAAAGTGTCGATAAAAATGGAGCAGCGCCACATTACACATTACATGTTGAGGATTGGACCTCAAGATATTTCTATGATCCAATTGCTAAATATAGCCTTCCTGTGGCTCGCTTTATAGCACGTATTCAAGGTGGAAACGTTAGGGTTTATCTAGCTTATGTATTTTTTACTCTAATATTTCTTTTGTGGGTAATCGCATGAAATTGTGTCTTATGACAATTTTGCAACCTCTTCTCTTCGCTTTGTTGGCGCCGCTTCTTATGGGTGTTGTAAAGCGTATAAAATGTCGTCTGCAAAATCGTCGTGGTCCTAGTATTTATCAGCCTTATCGGAACCTTATTAAATTATTTCGTAAAGAAAATTTAGTCTCATCCAATGCTTCACCTATCTTTCGCTTTACGCCCTATATAGTTTTTAGTTCGACGCTTTTAGCTTCTGCAGCGGTTCCATTATTTGTATTGAATACAAGCGGTAGCATAGTTACAGATGGTATAGTTTTGGTTGGACTTTTCGCTTTGGGGCGCTTTTTCTTGGCTTTAGCTGGCATGGATATTGGAACCGCGTTTGGTGGAATGGGATCCTCAAGAGAAATGTTGATAGCAGCAAGTGCAGAGCCGGCGTTACTTCTAACATTTTTTACTCTTGCCATGATAGCTGGTAGCACAAATTTAAATGTGATTGTCGCACACTTTGCTGGCTCTCTTGTCTCTTTGCAACCGTCTTTGATTTTTGCTGCAATAGGGTTTGTTTTAGTTGCTATAGCTGAAACTGGGCGCATTCCTGTTGATAATCCAGCCACACATTTAGAATTAACTATGGTTCACGAAGCCATGATTTTAGAGTATACCGGTAGCCATTTAGCTCTTTTAGAATGGGCAGCACAGATTAAATTCATGATTTATAGCGTGCTCTTAGTTAATTTATTTTTTCCTTGGGGAATAGCGAATACACTAACTTTTTCGGCTTTGGGCTGGAGTTTTTTTACCCTGGCTTTGAAAGTTTTAGTTTTTATGCTTTGCTTGGCTATAGCTGAACTAAATCTTGCTAAATTGCGCCTCTTTCGAGTGCCATATTTGCTTAACTTAGCATTTCTGTTGTGTTTGCTTGGGCTTTTAAGCCACATTATTTTAGAGGTGGGCTAATGATTCAACAACTGGAGCTCACAACCTCGGCATTGATTTTGCTTATATCATTTCTATTTTTAGTGCAAAACCGCATAAACACTATGATTGCGTCGTTTGCATGGCAAAGTACTCTGCTAGTTGTCATAACTCTGTTGCATGCTTTTTCAAATAAACAGCCTGAGCTTTATTTTTCTGCTGCCATAACTTTTGCGTTGAAGGTGATTTTAATTCCCTACCTTTTAAGACGCGTAGTAAAGCAAATGAATATCCGTCATAAAATGGCCAGTATCAAACACCCTTTCTTACTTTTACTTGGCGCTGCGATTTTAGTGCTTTTTTGCTACCATTTGATCATTCCAATCCGCAATACAGCTTGGTTTATAACGAGTAATGCTATTGCGGTAGCTATGTCGGTAACGCTACTCGGTATGCTACTTTTTATTACGCACCGGAAGGCTGTATCGCATATCATCGGATTTATGTCTATGGAGAATGGTATTTTCTTTGCTGCACTAATGTCAACGCAAGGAATGCCGATGATAGTTGAGCTTGGAGTTGCTTTTGACGTTTTGGTCGCAAGTGTTTTGTTCGGATTATTTTTCTTTCACATGCGGAGCAGTATTGATTCGTTGGATGTGGATAGACTTAATTTATTGAAAGAGGACGATTGAAAATAATTATAAATTATGGATGATGAATTATAAATTTAACTCTTTGATTTATAAGGTTTTGTTATAGACATATTTTTTGGGCTAAGAATTTAAAATGATATTTTTATTATATACAATTTTAAGTTTGCCAATTTTAGCTGCGATGGTGCTGTTTTTTGTCGGTGCAAAACGCGCAGCTGGAATTTGCAATACTATTTTTAGTGCAATTAATTTTATTTTGGCTTTTGGGTTGGCTGTTCTATTTGTCCAGCACGGTTCTCTTTTGCCGGCAGACCAGTCATTTTATATAGATGCCCTCAATCTGATTTTGATTTTACTTGCTACGTTTCTTGCGACTACATGCGCCTATTTTTCGCAAAAATACATGTGGCAAAGCTTACAACTTGGAGTAATCGGTAAACGGAGACTTCGCCTTTACCACGTCTTATATCAGCTTTTTATGTTCATGCTTTTACTTGCTCTATCCACTAACAATATTGGTATTTTGTGGGTTGCAATGGAAGGAGCAACCCTTGCTACTGTGCTATTGGTTAGTTTATATCGCACTCCCAAAGCCATTGAAGCTGCTTGGAAATATTTTATTTTGTGTATCGTTGCTATCGCCTTGGCGCTTTTTGGCACTATTTTGATTTATGCTTCGGCTCTGAAACTATCTTCGAGTAGCAATTACGCCATGCTTTGGAGTGTTTTACATAGAGAAGCTAATTTTTTAAATGTTCCAATGATTAAGTTAGCTTTTGTTTTTCTCATAGTTGGTTATGGAACAAAGATGGGGCTTGTTCCTCTACATAATTGGCTACCAGATGCTTACACCGAAAGTCCGGCTCCTGTAACAGCCCTACTTTCCGGGTTGCTTTCTACTGTTTCTTGTTATGCCCTACTTCGTTTTAAAATGTTGGTTGATTTGACTATCGGTAATCATCTGGCCGGCAACATAATGATGGCTTTTGGTTTGCTGTCTTTTTTGGTTGCAGGGCTTCTTATGCATAGGCAACGCGATATTAAACGTCTTTTTAGCTACTCTTCTATCGGTCACATGGGCCTTATGACCTTTGCCTTTGGAATAGGAACGCCGCTTGCTACTTTTGCAGCTTTATTTTACCTTGTAACGCATGCACTGACTAAATCAGCGATATTTGTTGTGGTTGGTAATGTGACGCGTTTTAGTTCGACACACAAGCTCGATAATATACGCGGCTTAATTCAAGCAGAACCGCAGATTGGCTGGATGCTATTGTTTTCCTCTATAGCAATTATTGGACTACCACCTTTTGGAATTTTTATTAGTGAATTAATGTTACTTATTAGCACAGCACAAAACTCATTATGGTTAGCAGGTATCACCTTGTTTGGCTTAATTGTTGCTTTGGCTGGTATTATGCGCCATATTCATTTGGCAGTTTTTGGACATGCTTCTTCGTATGTAAAAAGCCAAATTAATCTTTTGCCAGCTTATTTGCAGTTAGGTTTGGTCTTGATTTTAGGGCTTTATTTGCCAACAAATTTGGCAAATCTTTTACAACAAGCAACAATATTGATTGCTGGTAAAATATGAGTGATTTAATAGCTACACTTCTAAATGTTCCTCCGAAATACTGGTCCGCTAGTGTTTCCGGTTTAACTTTGCAAAAAAGTCGCTTTGTGGGACTTTGGGGACAAGACCTAGATAAAGAATTGTCTCTCACAGCTTGTTTTGAACTGAAAGGTAAACATTTTTTATTACGCACTAAAGTATTGAGTAACGAACCGGTTTTGCCGTCTATAACTCCATTTTATCCGGCTGCGAATCGTCTAGAGCGTCATGCCAGTGATATGTTTGGCTTTGTTTTTAGCGATCATCCAGATCCTAGGCGATGGACCAGGCATGCTGCTTGGAGCAAAAAAGAATTTCCTCTGCGTAAAAACTTTCCAGCCGTTTTGCCACATGAAAAGGTTACTCCTGGAGATAGCAATTATCCCTTTGTGCAAGCCACTGGCAGCGGAATTTACGAAATTCCAGTTGGTCCGGTACACGCTGGAATTATTGAACCGGGGCATTTTCGTTTTGAAGTAGCTGGGGAAGGTGTAATTAGTTTAGAAGAACGTTTAGGCTATGTGCATAAGGGTATCGAAAAAATAGCCGAAGGAAGAAATCCAGAAAGCTTAGTAAAATTATCTAATAGAATATCGGGAGACAGCTCTGTTGCGTATTCTTGGGCAACTTGCCGAGCCATCGAAAATGCTTACAAAATTCAAGTTTCCAAGCGCGCTTTATTTTTACGGGCAATTTTATTGGAACGTGAGCGTATCGCTAATCATTTAGGAGATTTTGCGGCAATTTGTAATGATGTTGGTTTTGCCTTTGCTTATTATCAACTTATGCGTCTCAAAGAAATTTGGCTCAGGCAAAATATGGAGTTTTTTGGCCATCGTCTTTTGATGGATCTCATAAAAGTTGGCGGAGTTACTCTAGATCTAGACGATAAAAGCATAGACGAGCTGAAAAAACAGGGATCGAGCTTAAAAAAAGAATTGAAGGAGCTTTATCCGCTATTAGAAGAAAACTCTTCTCTGCACGACAGACTGAAAACCACAGGTGTTCTTAGCCCAGAACAAGCCGGTGCTTTAGGCGTTTTGGGTTATGTTGGAAAAGCAAGTGGATGTAAATTTGATTTACGTTCGGATGCGCCATATTTTCCGTATGATCAATATGAAATTCGAATTCCAGTCTACAACACTGGAGATGTTCTAGCGCGTCTACGTGTGCGTGCACAGGAAATTTTGATTTCTTTGGAATTATTATCCAAATTAATGACTGATTTGCCACAAGGTTCTATATGCGAACCTGTAGAAAATAAACCCAAAAAAGCAGCCGAAGGTATTGGCCTTATAGAAGGCTGGCGTGGCGAAGTTTTGGTTTATGTGAACTTTACTAAAGATGGTTTAGTCGATCGCTATTTTCCACGCGATCCTAGTTGGTTTAGCTGGCTAGCCCTAGAAGAGTTAATTCATGGTAATATTGTTCCAGATTTTCCAGTTTGCAATAAATCGGTTAATGGATCGTATTCGGGGGTGGACCTATAAATAATTATGCTAAAAACTTTAATTAAAACTTATAGAACTGGGGTTGTTACCGAAAAAATTCCAAAAGCGGAAAATCCTCAGCTGGAATTCCTGGGTGCCAACCTTAAAAAAGAAATCGTAAAAAATTTTTCTGGCAGCTTGGCTATTCGCCAAGTTGATGCTGGTTCTTGTAATGCCTGCGAGCTAGAAATCCATGCTTTAAATAATCCATTTTACGACATCGAGCGCTTTGGTATTCATTTTGTTGCATCTCCGCGTCATGCGGATTTACTTTTAGTCACGGGCCCGGTTTCTAAACATATGGAAGAAGCTCTAATCGCAACTTACGACGCCATGCCTGGACCAAAACTTGTCATTGCATGTGGCGAGTGCGCCTATTGTGGTGGTGAGTTTTGTAAATCTTATGCTTGCGTCGGTGCAGTTTCTAAAGTTATTCCTGTTGATGGTATTATCCACGGCTGCCCTCCTACGCCACTTTCCTTGTTGCAAGGGATTTTAGAGCTTATCTCGCGTTAAAAAATGTTCTCTTACAGTATGATGCAATTCTTGCAAAGTAATTATTTACTGTACATACTGATAATAAATTTTCCCGCGGCAAGCCGGCGGAGTATTAAAAGAGGCGCAACTGCGCATCCTGTAAGTTCTGTCCCTGATTCTTTATATATTGTTCTACAATTCCCCAATTGCCTCTCTCACCAACTGTAGCCGCATAATATCCATCTGACCATTGTTCTCCGCCCCATAATTCTTTCCTCAGCCACAGCAACTTTTTGAACAATTCTCGCGCTGTTATACTTTTAAATACTTTAACCCTTTAGACACATTTGTTTTGACAACTCTCCTTTTGGTTTTGGACTATTACGGATTTATATGCGAATCTTTCATTAAAAAAGCAAATGTAGAAGCATGGAATGTTTGTAAAAAACAGATAAATGCGAAATTTTTTAAAATCTGGCTATTCAGGTTGAACTAAATGAGTTATAAAATGGAATGAGAGCGAATAATGGATATGTATGTTTTCAGTAAAACCAGGAAGAAAACAATGTTAAAAAAAACATCTCAAATAGAGGACCAAGTTTCAATCCCAACTTCTGCGTATTCAGGCGGTGGCTGGAGCACTTGGTTTTGTCGTCATACGACGCAAATTATAAAAGGCAGTGCAACTTTGGTTGGGCTAGTGGCGCTCGCTAGCTTTGGTTATGTAGCGCGTGGGTTGTTTGGGCAGAGACAAAAGGGTAATTCTACTCTTAATGAAACCACTCCACATGCACATTCTTCGCACAGCTCTTTAGAAGTACTTGAGGCAGTCGAACAAAACTTGTTTCAGGCAGCCCTGATTACAAAAAGCGAAGAACAGCGTGGAAATAGATTTAGGTTTGTTAGTGAAGCAATTATGCCTAGCGCCCCATCTCAAGCAAATTTTGCCAATGGTGCGATTGATTTCATATCAAATCCGGCAACAGTACAGCCTACTTTAAAAAAGATAGTCAGTAATGAGAACTCCGTCGAAGAAAGTATAACACCAGAAGCACAAAGGTCTTTTGGGCAAGCATTATCTCTAAAAACTAGTATAGGAATCCCAACTGATGGTTTGGTAGCTTATTATCCTTTCAATGGCAATGCGAATGATGAAAGTGGGAATGCGAATCATGGAACAGTCAATGGGGCAATTTTAACTACGGATAGATTTGGCTATCCTAGTAGCGCCTATTACTTTAATGGCACGACTTATGTTAAGGGCTCTGCTTCTAGTTTTCCTACCACGGAACGTACTGTGGCTTTGTGGTTTAAGGCAGCTAATTTAACTAACAACGGAGTTGGAGTGACTGTATTTGGATACGGTGGAAGTGGCGTTTGTGGCACAAGTTATATGATGACTATAAATCTACCGGAACGCACTAATTCTTATGATGTTCAGTCACATTGTGGTATTAATGAATTAGCATATAAATATTCTACTCCGCCGATAAATGCTTGGCATCATTGGGCGATAACAACCAATGTGTCCGGAACTATAATGTATGTTGATGGTTTAAAATTTACTTCTAATTCTATTTTGATTAATAATACTTATGTACTAAATAGTAGCTTTGGATTTGGAACTGTTTCCAGTTTGACTGGAGGTGTGCCATTCTCGGCCAGTAGTTACTATATGTTTATTGGCGCTTTGGACGATATAATAATTTACAATCGTGCTTTAACCGCTCAAGAGATAGTTACATTATATCATATTGAGCCACCACCAATTCTAACTGCAAATCAGCTTACTATTAACGAAAAACAATCGATAATTTTGAATACGAGCAATCTTAACGCCAGCATTAGTAGTGGTACGAGTGTTATACGTACACTGAGCGCATCTTCTGTAAGTTGGGTTGGTGGCGTGGCTTTCAATTCTGATGGCAGCAAAATCGTTTCTGGAGCTCAGGATAGTTCCGTTAAGATTTGGGATACTGCTAGCGGTACTTGTTTACACACATTAACAGAACATACGGCTGGCGTTGTTAGCGTAGCTTTCAACTCTGTGGGAAATAAAATCGTTACCGGAGGATGTGATAACTCAATAAAAATTTGGAATGTTACCAGTGGGTCCTGCTTGTGTACTCTCACAGGTCATACACAGTGTATTCGAAGTGCGATTTTCACTTCAACGGGAGATAGGATTATTTCAGCAAGTGACGATCATTCTATTAGGATTTGGAATGCTACAACCTGTTCATTTTTATACATATTAACAGGGCATACAAGTGCAGTTTGGAGTGCAGCTTTAGACTCTAGCGAAGAAAAAGTCATATCTGGCAGTAGCGATACTTACATCAAAATTTGGGATTTAGCTAGTGGCACTTGTTTACGTAATTTAACTGGGCATACAAATATAGTAACTAGTTTAGCTTTTTCGCCAAAAGATAATATAATAATTTCAGGAAGTTACGATACATCGATAAAAATATGGAATTATACAAGCGGTACTTGCTTGCGCACACTTACAGGGCATACGAATGCAATACGTAGTGTAGCATTTAATCCTAATTACGACAGAATCATTTCCGGTAGTCATGATAACTCTATTAAAATTTGGGATGTTGCAACTGGTATTTGTTTACGAACCTTTACGGGACATACTTCGTATGTTCTCAGTACGGTATTTGATTCCAGTGGCTATAAATTTGCTTCAGCTAGCCTTGATAGTACAGCTAAAATTTGGTGGGCACAAATCCCAATTTTTATAATTTCTGATCTAAATCACGGTAGTTTCGAACGCATTTCATCACCAAATACAACTATAACAACTTTTGCATTAGAAGAAGTGCAGAAAGGGCAGATTCGCTTTGTGCAGGATGGTGGTGAATTTACGCCAAGTTATAGAGTTACAGTAAATGACGGTTTTGTAAGCACTAATGCAACTTCTGCTACCGTTAATTTTACAGCTATACCAAGACCAGTTTTAACCACTAATCAGCTCACTATTAGCGAAGGGCGATCAATAATTTTAAGCACCAGTAATCTCAATGCCACAACCCCTCGCGATCCTGATGGGGTGGGGTTGTTACAGATGTTAACTGGTCATACAGGGTATATTTTGGGAGTTGCTATTACACCAAGTGGCGACAGAATTATTTCTGGTAGTTATGATCATACAATTAAAATTTGGAACACAACTAATGGTTTTTTAATCCGTACATTAACGGGTACTACGTCCGATGTACGTTGTGTTGCTGTCAGTCCAAATGGTGATAGAGTTGTTTCCGGTAGTTCTTCTGATTTACCTATTCGAATTTGGAATGCCACAGATGGTTCTTTAATCCGTACGTTGCCAGGGCATACATCCGCTGTGTGGAGTCTTGCTTTTAGCTCGAATGGAGACAGAATTGTTTCTGGCAGTGGAGATCAAACAATAAAAATTTGGAATGCTACTGATGGTTCTTTGATGAGAACTCTCACAGGTCATACTAACGCGGTTCGTAGTGTCATATTTACTTCGAATAATGATAGGATTATTTCTGGTAGTGCTGATAATTCTATACGAATTTGGAATGTTACCGACAGCTCTGTTATACAAACGCTGATGGGACATACAGCTTGTGTTTATAGCATCGTATTAAGTCTAGATGACAATACAATCATATCTGGTAGCGAAGATAGATCTATACGGATTTGGGACGGTAACAATGGTACTTTAATTCATACTTTACTAGGGCATACAAGTGATGTTTTGAGTGTTGCTATTAATTCCCAAGGAGATAGGCTCATATCTGGTAGTTTCGATAACTCTGTTCGTATCTGGGATGTGGCTTCTGGAGCTTTGCTTCGTACATTACTAGGGCACACAAATTATGTTCGTAGCATCGTTTTCTTTCCAAGCGGTGATAAAATTGTATCGGGTAGTTATGATCGATCCGTGCGGATTTGGACATCCGTAGCTCTTTCTTTCACCATCTCTGACCTCAAACACGGCCAGTTTGAACGTATTTCTGCTCCTGATACAACGATTACAACTTTTTCTTTAGAGGAAGTACAGAACAACCAAATACGTTTTTTGCATGATGGTAGTGAATTTGCTCCAAGTTATAAAATTACAGTTAATGATGGATTTACAAGTACAACTGAAATTCCAGCAACAATTCAATTTACTAATGTTAACGATCCGCCAGTTGTGGTAGTGCCCTTACAATCACAAGGTGCATGCTGCACTGCTACAATCAATCAATCTTATAACTTTACTTTTTATGCTAATACTTTTTTCGATTCTGAATACGCTCCGCTAACTTATACCGTATCTCAAGCAGATAATAGTACCCTGCCCGCTTGGCTCAATTTTAATAATGTTACTCGCAGTTTTAGTGGCACACCAACACAGGTCGGTATTATTAGTATTAAAGTTATTGCTACTGATCCAGGTAACCTCAGTGTTTCCGATACTTTTACAATTCGTACTGCGTTGGCACGGTCGATCTGGCCGATGGGAATGGATATTACCAGCTTAAACGGACAAAAGGGATTTAAAATTGAAGGAGAAAAAGTTGATGGCGGAAGTCGAATTACAGGAGTTTTGGACATTAATGGCGATGGTATTAATGACCTAATCATTAGCGCACCAGGACAGATAAATTCTCGCGCTAAAGGTATTGTTTATGTGATTTTTGGAAAAAACGAAACATGGAATAACACTTTTTCTTTGAGCAATATTAACGGAAGTAACGGTTTTAGGATTGAAGGCATAAATGATTCAGATTATATGGCTGCCCAATTTGCAGGTGATATAAATGGGGATAGCATAGAAGATTTAGTCCTTTATACCTGGCCTGGTATCGGATATGTAATATTCGGCCATAGAGGTATGTGGAATAGCTCTGTATTGTTGACAGCTTTAGATGGCAATGATGGTTTCAAAATTACAGGAGGAAAAGCTTGTCCTGATTTTAACGAAGGATTTTCGATTAATTCTGCCGGCGACATTAATGGTGATGGAATAGTGGACCTAATAGCGGCTTCACCTTGTCGTAGCAATGGAGACTTGAATCAATTGGGCAGGGTTGATGTAATATTTGGTCAAAAAATATGGAATGCTACTTTTTCCCTGACTACTTTAGATGGAACAAATGGCTTTAGCATGTGGGGAGAAAAAGCCGGTGAACGCACAGGAATGAATCCTATAGCAATTGGAGATATCAACGGGGACGGTATTGGCGATATAGCATTTGGATCAAGAACGTTTTCTACCCCAGATAAAATACATGTTGGTAAGATCTATATAATCTTTGGAAAAAAACAACCTTGGGATAGTACATTAGTTTTAACAGATTTAGATGGTTCTAATGGCTTCTCCATATATGGAGAAAATACCGAAGATCAATCTGGAGTATATTTTAATGGCATTGGGGATATTAATAATGATGGTATAGATGATTTCGCAATTGGGGCTAGTGGTCTTAGTCGAAAAGTATATGTTATATTTGGAAGCGTAGAAAAATGGAATAGCGCTGTAAATTTAACCAGCTTAAATGGTATAAATGGTTTTCAAATTCCTGGTGTGGATTCTCAGAACAACTATATAAGCGTTGCAAAAGCCGGAGATATCAACGCTGATGGCATTGCAGATTTTGTTATTACAAATTACTATGTGAAGAAATCTTATATAATATTTGGTAGCAGTTTCCCTTGGGCTAGTACATTTAACTTACTAAATTTAAATGGATTAAATGGATTTTGTGCAAGCAGTGGCACGCATTCGAGTGCAATAGGAGATGTTAACGCCGATAGTTTCCATGATTTGGGAATTAGTTTACCATCCGCAGTTGTAGGAGGAAAAGCAAATGCGGGAATAAGTTATGGATTGTTCGGAGGTCATAACTTGGCAATATGGGCCAATCAACTATCCATCGACCGATGTAATACAGTTGTTCTAAATAGTTCTTACCTAAATGCAACTCGATCCAACCAAGAAGATTTTTCTTTACAATTAAGTATAAGCGGTGTATCGCACGGAAGATTTGAGTTCAATACTAACCCAGGGATAGTATTGACTAATTTTACGCAAGGACAAATTTGTAACCAAGAAATTCAATTTGTACACGATTGCTCTATTTCAGCACCAGCTTATCAAATTCAAGTTAACAGCGAAAAAATTGCGTACATTCCACCGACATCGACGAACGTTACTTTTTTCAGTGATCCAATAGTGGTTAACATACCGCTTGCATCACAAGCACTTTGCTGTTCTGCAGGAATTGGGCAAGCATATAATTTTACTTTTTTGGCGAATACTTTCATCGATCCTGCTAGTAGTTCTGTAATTTACCTTGCAAATACGAACAATAGTACTTTGCCGCAATGGTTGAATTTTAATGCAACAGCGCGTGCTTTTAGTGGGACTCTAAATAATAGTAACTTACTTGGAACTTTGAATATCACTGTTACGGCAAGTGATACAGGTACTAGTGTAGCAGATACTTTCGCACTAACGATTTCTCCAACACTTTTCGCTACTCATGCTACAAAACCAATAACTTACATCGAAGACACCCAATATAACTTCACCTCCCCCATTGTAATAACTACTCCCAGCAGTACTGTAAATACTGCTTTAACATTGAGCAATCCCGCTGCTGGAAATTTATTGACTGGAACAAGTGGCAAAATTACATCGACGTATAATTTAACTACTGGAACTTGGCAAGCAAGTGGGGCACTAGTCGATGTTAATGCATTGCTTGTTGCATTAAAGTTTCAACCAGTACCATACTTTCATAGCAACTTTACAATAGCAGTTAACGTCAATGATATTTACAACCAAAGTATTAGTGAGACGCTAAACGTTACGGGAATTCATGTGAATCATCCGCCAACTTTTAATGCATCGATTTTGTTGCAAGCAACTTGTAGCGCTTCTTCAAGAATGAAAACCGGTATTGCGGATGTTATAGCATCAGCAAACAGGTTTTCCGGGTTAGTACCAATAGATCCTAGTCCCGCCATGGCGGGACTAGGCGGCGACGAGCCGAGCTTGAGAGGTGTATTTGGCATACATGACTCAAGCGAGCGAGGAAGCCAATTACGCCAACGGCGTGACGGACAAAATTGCAAGGAGCAAACTGTGAATAGCGTAGCTAGCTCAAAGGGCAGCAAACAGGAGTTTGCTGAAAAACCAAAACGCGAAGGGTATATAAAAAGCAGTATATCTTTGGGATTAGGCACTGCTGGTTTAATTGTTGGTTTTGGAATTTGGCAATGTCGAAAACCATTGCGTCAAAGGGTGCATGAAGATGCTGAGAAGGCACACAATTTACAGGCGCATGATTTATAAGATTAAAGGATGGGACGCTTAAAAAACATGTCTAGGAGATGTTTTTATTTATAAATGGGTTATAAAATGGAATGAGAGCGAATAAGGGAATATGTATGTTTTCAGTAAAACTAGGAAGAAAATAATGCTAAAAAAAACATCTCAAATAGAGGACCAAGTTTCAATCCCTACTTCTGAGCATTCAGGTGGTGGTTGGAGCTCCTGGCTTTGTCGCCATACAACGCAAATTATAAAAGGCGGTGCAGCTTTAGTTGGTTTAGTAGCACTCGGAAGCTTAGGGTATTTGGTGGGAGGAATATTGGGGCGTGGAAACAGTCCTGCTTCCCCTAAAGATAAGTCTTTGAAAAAAACCGAAGTGCAACTAAATCTATCAGAAATACCCAAAACATTACAAACTAGCATAAATATTCCAAGCGAAGGCCTAGTAGCCTACTACCCTTTCAATGGAAATGCGCATGATGAGAGTGGGAATGGACATGATGGAACGGTTCATAGTGCAACTTTGACTCCAGATCGTTTTGGCAATTTAGATAGTGCATATTATTTTAATGGAAGTAGTTGTATTTCAGTACTTAATAGTCCGGAATTAAATCTTGTTAAAAGTTGGACGATAATTTCTTGGATAAAATTACTAGAAAATGTGGACCAATATCGTTCTATACTAGAAAAACATAGTCCATCTAACGATAGCGACGGTTCTTTTGGATTCCGAGTTGTTCCAGAAAATCGGGTTATTTTTATGAATTGGAATGATCCTCATCCTCCTTACGATGCGATTTTTACTAGAACTACCAACAATCTATTAACTCCTGGAATCTGGCATCATTTGGCATTGGCACATAATAGAACGAGTTCCCAATGTACTTGGTATGTAGATGGCAATGTTAATACCATAGTTACTGGTATATTATTCAATATATCTTATACTGAATTACCGGTCACAATTGGATCTTCAGGGGGTTGGAATATCGATACTCCTTTTGTCGATTTTTTAAAGGGTATGATAGATGATATAGGAATTTACAATCGATCTTTAACGACTTCTGACATAAGTAATCTATGCGCTCCACCATCAGAATACTTAATTGCGTCTTATCCTTTGATGGGTGATGCACATGATGCAAGCAATAACCATAATGATGGCACGTTGCACGGAGCAATTCCAACTACCGACTTTTTTGGTAATACCAACGGTGCTCTTTATTTTGATGGCAACAGTTATGTTGAGGTTCCTAATAGCGCCACATTAGATTTCACTGGGAGTTTTACAATAAGTTTACAGCTAATACTCAAGGAAGATGTGTCTTCAGATTGGAAATGGTTAGTAACAAAACATCAAGTAGGTGTTGGGGGAGATGGTTCTTTTGCGTTAGGTATCTTTCCTGGAAATACCCCTGAGTTTTTTTACTATTCCGTTGGCTTTGCTCCTCACCCTGCAATCAGAACACTATACACTAACCATCAGCATTGTATGGCGGTATCCTACGACAAAACAACTTCATCGTTTACTTGGACTATAGATGGCATAGCTGAGAATAGTGTCACAGCAACTTTAAATTTAGCTAACACTACTATACCTCTTGTTATAGGCGGAGAGACATATGGTAGTTTTTTTAAGGGCAAAATATCCCATGTTAATATTTACAACAGAGCTCTTCCACTTGCCTCTATTAGATCATTATGTACACCAACTACAACAGATGGCTCGGTCATTAATTATAGATTAACTGGTGGAGTAAATGGTGATACCAATGGTGTGGCAGGTGTAAAGGATTATAGTGGTTATCAAAATTTTGCTACAGCGACAAATGTTGATTTTACAGCTACTGATAGATTTGGTAATCCTAATAGCGTTGCGGGTTTTCCTGACAGTTCTACTAACTCTACGCTAAATCCAGTAATAACTATTCCTTACAACCCGCAAATTAATGCAATGGAGGTTAGTAGTACATTTAGCTTTTCTTCGTGGATTTATATTTCGCAATGGTATCCTTACCCATCGGGAAGTTTACTTTTTCCGATCATCGATGGTGGTAACCATCATTGGTTATTAACTACGCGGAATAATGGAGAGGTTTATTTTTCGTCAGGAAGTTCGTATGGTACTTGTCAAAAATCTTTGCAATTGTTGAGATGGTACCACATTGCTATTACCTCTACTTTTCCAGGTACATATTCAATTTTTGTTGATGCTAATTGTATTTGTTCAGGAACGATAGGAAGTGGTTTCCCAATAACAAACGCGCCAATAAACATTGGTTATGGACCGTCAGATTTAAAAGAATGGGCCAACGGTAAATTCGCTGATCTGCGCTTTTACAATAAAGTTCTTACTCCATCAGAAGTAGCAGCACTTTATGCTCCCTACCCTACAATTAATAACTTAGGCACAATTGTTAGAGGCGCTGCTGGAACTCTTAACGGCACTCATCTTGACGCCAGTTATGATGGTGCTCTTACTCCAGATCAAATAACAATCACAATTAGCGCTGCAGAACATATTACTTTTACACCTAACTCATTTTCTTTGTTAACTATGCTGAAAACAGGTATTCCGTATGTTCACGATTGCACCCTAAATTCAGCAAATGCCACAATTACAATATGCGATCCGTTTGCTTGTGGTAATCCATTTCTCCCCAATATGACTTTCACTCCATTGCTGCCAAGAGTTAATATACCTCTAGCATCTCAAACATCTTGCTGTAATATCGGCATCGCTCAAACATATAATTTTGTTTTCGCCGATGATACTTTTGTTAACCAAAATTGTGGGGCATTAAATTATATCTTGACTAACACCACTTTGCCTTCCTGGCTTAGCATTAATAATGCTACGAGATCTTTTAGCGGCATGCCTATTTCTCTTAGCTCTCTCGGCAGTTTTAATATTACAGTTACAGCAACAGATACCAGCAACGTTAGTGTTTCTGATACTTTTACTTTGAATGTTTTGCAATCTTTAACTGCAAGCAATACAGCGCAAACTATTATTTATCTAATAAATGCTGCTTATAATTTTTCTACATCAGGAATCCAAATTAATACACCAAGTTCTAATCTAAATGCTCAATTGATTTTGAGCAATCCTAGCGCCGGATTTCTAACTGTTGGTTCCAGTGGAAGTGTTACTGCTAGCTATAATGCTAGTAGTGGTATTTGGCAGGCAAGTGGAAATAAGTCTGATGTAAATAATTTGCTTTCTGGAATTATTTATCAACCAGCTCTAAATTTTCACGATTCATTTAATATTACTTTGAACGTCAGCGATGATTATCTGCAAAGTTTAACGACGACTATTGTGGTAAAACCAGTAGTACTACCACTCGCGAAGCGAATTGGAGGGATTGCTAACAATTTAGTATCATCTATCAGGCAAACTAGTGATTATGGCTATGTTATGGCAGGATCTACTAATAGTACTTCTGGTAACTACAATATAATGATCCAAAAACTTGATATTTTTGGCAATAAGATTTGGGCGAAATTTTTTAATAGCAGTCAAAATAGTTATGGCGGAAGTATTCAACAGACTGTCGATGGTGGTTATATTGCTACAGGAGTTCTTTATAATGTAACTCGTGATAGTTACGATTCTCTTATCTTTAAATTTGATGCTTTTGGTAATAAAGTTTGGGCAAGAAGTTTTGGAGGGGCAAGTGTTCCTGACTCCTATTCTATTCAGCAAACTTTTGATGGCGGCTATATTACAGCTAGTAGTATTAATCAAGTGGGAGGAGCAGGTGCTAATGAATTTATCATTCTAAAAATGAACAGTTTGGGAGAAAAAGTTTGGGCCAAGACTTTTGGTTATACTAAAGACGACAGAGTGTTTTCTATTAAGCAAACTACAGACGGTGGATATATTGCGGCGGGTTGGACTCAGAATACAGAGATAGCTAGTACTTGCGTTTTAATATTGAAACTTGATAGTTATGGCAATAAGATTTGGATAAAGAACTTAGGAACTACCCAACCTAGCTATATTTATGCTATTCAACAAACAAAAGATAATGGCTATATCATGACTGGCAGATCTTTTGGTTGTTTTGATGCTGGGTGTTACTACAAAATCCCTATTATTAAGCTTGATCCTGAGGGTAATATAAGCTGGAAAAAATATTTTGGTGGTCCAGACAATGGTTATCATGCTGCTGGTTTTATTATAGAAACCAAAGATAACAACTATATTGTAACAGGGCAGGTTTACAATAAGAATACAAATTTACTTGATGCTTTGTTACTGAAAATCAATGCTACGGGAAGTAAAGTTTGGGCTAAAGCTTTTGGCAATTCTTACAATAGCGCATCTAATTTTGCTGATACTTTAGTTGATGGTGGATATATTGTAGCTGGAAATACTCCTGGGATAAATAGTAATACTGATGTTTTTATCATGAAGCTTGATCCTTATGGTCAACTTAGAGATGGTTGCTGGGGACAAGATCTTTCTTGGCAAACAGAAAATAATGATTGGGTTAATGGTACAGTTACTTGGCCATTACAAGACGCGACTTTAACTTTAGCTTCAGAAGATTCCTTGATGTTGCAAGATTGGTTGCCTACCATAACAACTATATGTTCCTATCCACCGATTATAAATGCTAATATACAAACCCAAAACCAGTGTTGCATAGCTAGGTTTGCATTACCTTATTCTTTTACTTTTCTTGAGAATACTTTTTTAAGTCCTTACGGTGACCCTCTTACCTACAATTGCACTCTATCCGAAAACTTGGTCGGCTGGCTCAATTTTAATTCTATATCCAGAACTTTTAGTGGTACGCCGATTTCTCTTAGTAGTCTTGGAAGTTTTAATATTACAGTCACAGCAACAGATCCCAACAATGCTAGCATTTCTGATACTTTTACTTTAGATGTTATTCAATCTCTAATAGCCACGACAGCTCCAATCGTTTATCCATTTAACACTGCTTGTAATCTAGCACCGATTGTTGTGGATACGCCAAGCAGCAACATAGCTACTAGCTTAGTTTCAAGTGATTCTAAAGTCGGAATTTTTAATAATGGAACAAGTGGCTATGTTACTTCTACTTACAATGCTACAACCGGTATTTGGCAAGCAAGCGGCAACAAAACTGATGTTAACTTTTTACTTGCTAATTTAATTTACCAACCGGCGATTAATTATAAGGATCCGTTTAATGTAACGTTGAGTGTTACAGATGATTATGGTCAAAGTTTAGTGACGACGATGCGAGCGAATGTACTTATTCCTTCATTTATAAAAACTTATAACGCAGAAAATAATTCTAATGCACGTTCTATAGAATATACAACAGACAATGGTTATATAATTGCCGGCTACACTGCATATAACGCAACCAACAACAAGGGTGTCATTTTAAAACTAGATAGTACTGGCAATAAAATCTGGGCTAAAATTTTTGGTGGTGCAAATAGCGATGGTGCTACGTCTATACAACAAACTACTGATGGTGGATATATAGTTGCGGGCGGCACTAGCAGTTTTGGTATGGGGAACGGCGATTTTCTAATAGTAAAATTTGACAGTCTTGGAAATGAAGCGTGGATAAAAACTTTTGGCGGGATAAGCATCGAAGGAGTTGCTTTTATTCAGCAAACTAGAGATGAAGGTTATATCGTTTCTGGAAATACCCAAACAGATTTTAACGCATATGACTTTAGTACTTATAAAATTCTGAACCTTAAAATCGATAGTCTAGGAAATTATGTATGGGCTAATATCTTTAGTATTGGTGGTTCTGCTGTATATTCTATACAACAAACACCAGATAATGGCTACATGGCAACAGGTTTTACTTATGATTTTGGAGCAATACAAGAAGATATTTGGGTTTTGAAATTAGATAATGGAGGAAATAAACAGTGGGCAAAATTATTTGGAAGACACATATTGTGTCCAGCTGGTAAGACCTGTTCTGAACGAGCTTATGCTTTGGATCAAACGAATGATTTGGGTTCTGTTATTGCCGGTTATACGTATGTATCCGATGTGGGATCAGATATTTTTGTGATGAAGTTAGATGCAATTGGAAACGTACTTTGGGCGAAGACTTTTGGTGGAATACACTGTGAAGAAGCTATGGCTATTCAACAAACTGCAGATGGTGGTTATATTGTAGTTGGAGATCGATATCGATGTTCCGCTTTTATAGGTTACGATGCAATTGTTGTAAAACTGGATGGCGCAGGAAACAAAGAATGGGCAAGGATATTTGCTGAAAATATTGATGAAATAGCACAATCAGTCAAACAAACTGCAGACGGTGGATATATTATTACTGGTACCACAACACAACTTAATAACAGCAGAACAGACTTTTTGCTCATAAAATTAGATGCTAATGGTAATCCTACTAACGGTCATTGGGGACAAGTTCTTACCTGGCCAGTCGTTGATGTTACTTCAACAATAGTTGTCCATAATATATCGCAAAACGTACAAGTCCCGACTGGATTTAATTTAGCTTCAGTGAATTCATTAAATATTACAGACTGGAATCCAACTATGACTACCATTTGCAATGCAGATGGTTTAGTAGCAAGTTTCCCATTTAATGGCAATGCCAATGACGCCAGTGGTTTTGGCAGCCATGGTACGGTTGTTGGTGCTAGTTTAGCTATAGACAGATTTGGCAAAGCTAATAGCGCCTATTATTTCAATGGTAACACTTATATATCTGGTTCTGCTAGTAAATTTCCTAATGCAGAACGCAGTATTGCTTTATGGTTTAAAGCCGATGCTGTTAGTAACAATGGTGCGGGAGTTGAGTTATTTGGTTATGGCGGCAGCGGTGTTTGTGGTAGCAGTGCTATCGCTATGATCAACAGTCAAGGAAATCCCCATAGTTATGCATTCACCGCACATTGCGATATTAGTCCCTGTATTTCTCCAACCTATGCCGTTAGTCCTGTTGGTGCCTGGCATCACTGGGCATTAACTACCAATGCAACTGGTACGGTAATGTATGTTGATGGCAAGCAAATAGCTTCCAGTATGTATTTTGTGGATAATACTTATGTTAGTGGGGCTAGTTTCGGTATAGGAACTATAACTAATCCTAGTGGTAGCGTGCCATTTACCAATAGCGACGTTAAAATGTTCATCGGTAGTCTTGATGACGTGTTGCTTTACAATCGTGCTTTATCCGCACGAGAAATTTTTGGTTTATATACTTCACCATTTTTATCAATAAACAAACTAAATATTTTCGAAGGCCAAACATTAACACTAACTACAGCTAATCTCAACGTTGGTGGCTATAATGACGATTCAGAAAAATTGTATTTTATAGTTAGCGATGTGCGACACAGTCAAGTCGAACGTATTTCTGCTCCTAATACAACTATTACAACTTTTTCTTTAGCAGAAGTTAAAAACAGCCAAATTCGTTTTGTGCATGATGGTAGCGGACTAGCACCAAGCTACTCTGCTTCTGTATACTACGGAACAACAAGCACATCACCAATTGCTGCGACAGTTATTTTTAACGCCAAGCCTGTTTTGGTTGTCAATCAATTAAGTATTCATCGTTGTGGTACTGTTCGTTTAAATAGTACTTATCTTAATGCAACTATCTCTAATCAAGATGCCCCTTCCTTAATGTTTAGCATTAGCGAGATATCTCATGGTAAATTTGAGTCAGTTGAAAATCCTGGTGTGATGGTCAATACTTTTAACCAAACACTTGTTTATAACTCACAGATTCAGTTTGTGCATGACTGTACTTTAGTTCCAGCCTATAAGGTTAAAGTTAGCAATGAATATTTTCCTAATATTCCACCGACATCCGCTAACGTTACTTTTTTCAGTGATCCAATAGTGGTTAACATACCGCTTGCATCACAAGCACTTTGTTGTTCTACAGGAATTGGACAAGCATATAATTTTACTTTTTTGGCGAATACTTTTATCGATCCTGCTAGTAGTTCTGTAATTTACCTTGCAAATACGAACAATAGTACTTTGCCGCAATGGTTGAATTTTAATGCAACAGCGCGTGCTTTTAGTGGGACTCTAAATAATAGTAACTTACTTG
>Ga0265297_10003471_pt1 | contig 28396 bp, 28 predicted proteins | sample Munlanlwell13791_FD_192502 | JGI IMG/M metagenome (GOLD analysis project Ga0265297, IMG submission 192502) | Leachate microbial communities from a municipal landfill in Southern Ontario, Canada - Leachate well 137-91 | ecosystem: Engineered > Solid waste > Landfill > Unclassified | place...
TCTGGATATTTTATCGCGTTTTTTATTAGTTTCTCCTCGATGATTTGTTCGGGATCAAGTCCCATATCCGCAATCATTGCAAGCGTATAAATTAAAACATCAGCTAATTCTTCTTTAACATTTTCCGCATCAGGAACCTGTCCTGGCCATTGAAAGTTTTCAAGTAATTCGGCCGCTTCGATAATAATAGATTTTGCCATCGTTTCCGGTGTGTCATGTGATTTCCATCCGCGAGCGTCACGGAAAGAAGTGATTTTATTCAATAGGTTCTTCATGCGTTTCTTCCTCCAGTATTTTCTTGATTGCTTTTCTGAGGTCCATCCGTTCAATTAAAACAATTCGCCCACACCCTAAGCATTTAATTTTACAATCCACGCCAAAACGAATAATTTCCCATTTGTTTGCCCCGCAGGGATGTCCTTTTTTTAAAACCACGACACTTCCTTGTTTTATTTCATTTATCATGGTCGGCTTCCTGGCTAATGGTAACCGCTTGAAACGGAAATCCCAATCCGTTATTTTGACAGTATTGTATCAAATCCTTTCGAAGCGTTCTTTCAACTCCGAAGTGTTCGGCCGGACGACATTTTGCCGTGATTCGAAGGGTGGTATGCAAATCAGCCATTTCTGTCATTCCTACAATTGTTGGAGCTTCTACCATCTCGGGAAGTTTAACCCCATATTCGTTTATAAAATTATTGATGCTTTTAACCACGTCGTCAAAATCATTTTCATATCCTAAAATAATATCGACAATCGCGATTGAATAATCGCGTGAGTAATTGATAACGGAGCTAATATTACCATTATTTATAATTAAAAATGCCCCTTTCCAATCCTCAATTTTTGTAGTTCGAAGGCCAATTTCCTTAACCGTTCCCGTAAATCCGTCGATTTGAACTAGTTCGTCAACCAAGAATGTTTTTTCGACGATGAAGAAAATTCCGGAAACAAAATCCTTGATAATTGCTTGTGTTCCAAAGGCGATCGCCACGCCGACGATTCCAGCCGATGCAAGAATCGGGGTTACATCGACATCAAAACCAATCAAAACAAACATAAGAACAATAAACCAAATTACAAACCGCACCAAATTATTCAAAGATCGCGCAATCGTCTCTCCGCGTTTATTTTGATCAACAATGGCAAATACTTCATTGTTTTTTAATGCCATTTTTTTTGATATTTTGCGATTAAGTTTAAGAAGATGATAAATCACCGGCTTGACAATAATCGTCAAGATGATGGCAATGATTATCCAGATAACGACGAATAATCCTTTGATGATAATATCAGTTATAATCGCTTCACTTCCGAAAAGTGAGTCCAACCATGGACGCATTAATTCCAATAAAGCCATCATCCTTTCTCAGCTCCTTTACCCTTCGATATCAGCCCAATAAAACTTGTGATTTCGTCATCGGATGCAAAAGTAATGATGACTTTGTTATTTAATACTTTTATGGGTCGCTCGAGCTTTAAAACGATATCTAATGCTAGCTTAGCATCTGATAGGCCTTTGGCCAATTCAACAGATACTTCCTTTTGTTTAATTACTTTCCGTTTTTTTTCTTTTTTTACTAGTGCTTCAATGTCACGAACCGTCATTTTATTGCTCACAATCATCGCTGCTATCTGTTGAATGCGGTTGCCATCTTCTAATTTACTTAACGCGCGTGCGTGCCCCATCGAGATTCGTCCATTATTAATTTCATTGATAATCGCGTCTGGAAGTGTGAGAATTCCTAGCGTATTACTAATATAGGACCGGCTCTTTCCAACTTTTTGCGCCAATTCCAAATGCGTAATATTCATCGAATTAATTGCATTTCGATATGCCTCTGCCTCTTCAATAATCGTCAGATCTTCGCGCTGAATATTTTCTAATAACGCTAATTCAGCTAAATACCTAGTATTGTAGTCCCGAACTATGGCTGGAATCGCCGAAAAGCCAGCCATTTTGGCTGCCCTAACTCGCCGTTCACCTGCCACAAGCAGATATCCGTTTAAAACTTTTTTGACTATGATTGGTTGTAAAACACCGTTAATCCGGATGGATTCAGCAAGTTCTTTCATTGCTTCACCATCAAAATGCTTCCGCGGTTGGAATGGATTGGGTTCAATTGTTGCTAAATCAATTTCGACTACTTCTTCTTTCCCGATATTTTGAATTTCGTTTTCCACAAGCAAATCGGAAAGTCCGCGTTTCACGTAATTAGGTTTCGTCATGACGCATGATCACCTCTTTTGCCAATTGGCGGTAACTTAGCGATGATTTGCTTTTCGGAGAAAACTCAGTAACGGGAACCCCATAAAATGTCGCGTTGGAACAACTGACATTTCGGGGAATAATCGTTTGAAAGACTTTTTCTCCAAAATAAGTCTTAACTTCATTGATAACTTGATATCCAGCATTTGACCTAGTATCAAGCATTGTTAACAAAACGCCAAAAACCGTTAACGTTTCCATGTTGACTTTCTTTTTGCCTTGAACCATACGAATAATATTAAGCAACTGTGTCAACCCATCCATGGCGAGAAACTCACATTGGACTGGGATAATGATACCATCCGATGCCACCATGGCATTGATAGTAACAAAACCAAGCGATGGCGGACAATCAATTAAAACGTAATCAAAATGATCTTTTATATCTTTTAATTTAGTGTGTAAAATAAAGTCGCGATTAGTATTCGTAATTATTTTTTCTTCGATTCCTTCGACCATCGTTCGTGCTGGTAAAACATCAATCAAAGGACTGTCGGTATGTAATATTGCTTTTTCAATGGCAACATCGTTGGCAAGACAATCAAACACGCTATACTCAAAACTGCCACGGTTAATTCCTAAGCAAGTAGTGGCGTTTGCTTGATAGTCTAAATCGATTAACAATACTCGCTTGTCTACATAGCTTAATGAACTAGCCAAGTTGATAGCCGTAGTTGTTTTTCCCACTCCACCTTTTTGATTAGCAATCGAAATAACGATTCCCATGGGCTTCACCCTTTCTTCACGATTTTCTCCGTAAATGCTTTTCAAACAAATCGCTGTTGTCCTTATAAAACGCTATTTGTTCCGCGTTTAGGAATTCTTCCATCTCTGGAGACGTCAACAACTCGGATATTTCTTGATGGGATAGTGGCTTGTCACTAGGATCCCAATGATCTTCTTGACAAACCTCGTTTGCCAAATACTGGTATATCAATGCCATGGCTATAATCTGTTCATCATGGCTTGGAGCCAAGCGACTTAGATTATACTCATAGCGATTGTCTCGATAGGGCGCTGTCTCACGAAATTTGGTATAAAAATTGAATATCATGGATATCATATCCGTCCGAGAATTAAGCAAATACTTATCTAACCGATTCGCAATCTTCTTCGTTGAAACACTGAATTCGTCGTTGTCTAAAACCCGTTTTAACCCACGCTCGTGAACATAAATGTACAAATCGCGGACATTGAGAATATCTTTTCCATCTTCGCGGAAATGTTCCGCAAGGAATATGGCAATTTCACCAAGGGCTTTTTGATATTTAACATCTTCATATGCCGGTGTCCGTTTCTGCCGTTTATCAAGTTCAACTAAGTAAGTAAGTGAACGATCTTGATACTTTTCAATTAGACGGTTCATCTTAACCCAATCATAATTCAAATCAATGTAGAGCTTTTCATTGTATAAAATTTGGACTAAAAAGATTAAATAGAACAACACGAGAATGCAGGCATAGACATAGACCGATCCAACAATGTCCTGAGCGGATACTAATTCAGCCTGATTTGTAAAGATATAGTATACCCCGATGGCGACCACCAAGGTTCCATATGTTAAATATGAGAACAGTTCTTGATAGAAAATGATAATCGTTAAGGCAATGAAGAAAAATAAATACGCATAAAAACTCCCGGTTCCCAACGTGTAAAACACTGTTAATGCCAATGTATAAATAATGGAAATTTGTCCGGCAGCCAAAATTTTATTCCATCGAAAAAGCGCAAAAATTAATATGAACCCCAGGATTAAAACAATTAGGACAATTATTATGGTTAACAAGTTGTATTTGAAGAAAAGCGAAAATGGAATCGTCACGGCAGTGATAACCAGCAAAAAGGCCATAACAAGGATAATTTTAATTTTACGCACTTCACTCATTGGTAAAAATTCGGTGTTGGATACTTTTTGGAAAAAGTTTTTCATCATTTCACCGGCTTTCCAAGAATGTCGGTGACAATATCGTCAAATACTTGATTATTTTCTTGATAGATTCGAATGATACTTGGATCAATATAGTAGTAATAGTCTGTATAGACCAAAACATTATAAATTTCTTCCTCTGTCAAAGGACGCATTGCGGCATTTCCTCGTCTTAAAGCTGTGTAAAAAACCGCAAACGCCAAAATCTTGATTTCCAGGCTATCAGACTGATGATTGAAACTTTTGAATTGTGTTTCCGAGAAGATTTCGCGTTTCTTGATTTTAATATCTTTAGCATAATTAATCTTCATTGCTAGTTTCAATAATTTTCGATGATTTCCCAACAACAAATCGTCCAAACGATCAAATTCCTCTTTTGAATAGTTGGGATATTTTTCGTGCATGGTTGGATACGGAGTGTTGTTTTCTAAATCTTGCATGATATGGATCTTTTCAACGAAGATATTATCCATCTGAATTTTATTGGTAAAAGCATCCGTGAAAGCTAAAATGTTATCATAATATTTCGATAAAGATATTGTCCGTCCGGTTACTTGTGTTTCTAAATCAATTAATAAGTCAATATTACGAAACTCTGTTTCTTTAGATAACGCAATCTGATTGTAAAAAAAGCGTTTTTGTTTGACAATGATGTACGAGGAAATGGATAAAACTAAAATAAATACCAAAAAGAAGAATGGTACGGCAAAATCACTTTCCTGTGAAGCATTAATAAAATCAAGATATTCCGGAAATTCCGCCATAATCATGATGGCGGAAAACAAAAGAAAAGTATTACTGATGAACATCACTTTTAAGTCTTGATAGAATGCCGCAATCGCATAGGCAATGAAAAGAGAGGCGACCATTGAAGGTGATTTAAAAATGAAGATCATTGCAATTGCTAAACAAAAAATACCAAAGGAAGTAACATATTGATTCAATTGGTAAAAATAATGGTTTTCATACCCGAATGCTAAGCAAGCCACATTTACTAACATTAACAATAAAAATCCTGCCATTAAAGAAAGCGTTGTTTGAAGCGGATATTTTGCCACAATCATATATGTCAAAACTGCAACACCTAAAATAGCAGAAATGGTTATAACAAATAGGTTTTTTGACCGTAAATGTTTGGTTTCCAACAATTCACGATAATCTTCAATTTCCGCAAATACGTATTTTTGACGGTTAGGCATAATATCGCCTCCTTTATAATGGATTTTTTTTGATTTTGCTAAACGGCCGCGGATACATTGGCCCTGTTAATTGACTTTTTTGGATTACAATCAAGGCACGATTTGTCGTTTCGTCAAGTGAATAGACTTGATTTTGGAGTAAGGATCCGCCTAGTATGGTAATCGCTGTTTGTGCTTCGGCAAGTTCGGTTTGAAAATTGGCAACTTTCATTGCCACGAAAAGTCCGTTTAGTTTGACAAACGGCAAACATAATTCCGTCAAAATATTAAGCTTTGCAACCGCTCTGGCAGTAACAATGTCGTAACTGTTTTTTATCAGAGAGTCTTCAACTCGACCATGAATCAAAGTCACGGTTTGAAGACCTAATAAATTGACTAATTCTGCTAAAAATTTGATCCGTTTCTCTAAAGCATCAATGATGGTAATTTGTAGTTTCGGAAAAATAATTTTTAGTGGAATTGACGGAAATCCAGCCCCGGATCCAACATCAAGTAGAGTTTGTTCTTGCGGGGCAAAGGCTTTGCTTAAGAAAAGCGAATCCAAAAAATGCTTTTTGTAGACTTCCGATTTATCGGTAATGGCAGTTAAGTTCATGACGGTGTTTTTTTGTATCAAAAAATCGTGATAAAGCGCAAATTGCTTCATCATCGTGTCAGAAGGGGTAATATTAAGCATTTCCAACTGTTTCTTGAACCATGAATCCACGATATCGCCTCGAAAGTATTTTATCATATCAAGGTGAATAATCATATCCTTTTCGATAAATGGCTGGGATTTCACGATTAAAATCGTGATGAATTTCCGCGTTAAATGCAAGGATGATTTAGAAAACCATTGACCATCATTGTCAATGGTTAGTGATTGTACTTGCCCGATTTGATTTGGACAGCCAATGATGATAAGTCAGCCGGTGTTATTCCGCTGATGCGTGAAGCTTGCCCAATTGTACAGGGACGAATTGTTTTTAGTTTGGCGCGGGCTTCCAAAGCGAGATTATGAAGTTGATCATAATCAATAGTCTTTGGAATCGTAATGCTTTCTTCCTTGATTAATTTTTCCGCTTCCTTTTTTGCTTTTTTGATATAACCTTCATACATAATTTCGATTTCGACTTGCTCGTATATTTCTGGCGAATTTATCCTTGTTTCTTTCGCGATGCTCATTGCCAATTGATAAGTCATTCCTGGCCGTTTTAACAAGTCAAAAAGGCTCAATTTTTCATTTATTTCGTTAAGATTTCTGGCTTTTAACTCATCATTTATGGTCTTCCCTGGATTTACATAAAGTGTTTTCAACCGGTTTATTTCTGCACTAATCGCTGCTTGTTTTTGTAAAAATGTTTTATGTCTGTTTGTGTCGATTAAGCCCACTTGATATCCGTACTCGGTTAATCGCATGTCAGCGTTATCGTGCCGTAACAAAAGCCTGAATTCCGCTCTTGAAGTTAACATTCGGTATGGTTCTTGTGTGCCTTTAGTAACCAAATCATCGATTAACACGCCGATATATGCCTCATCACGTCGTAAAACCAATGGCGGTTTTTGATCTTGTTTTAATGCAGCATTTATCCCCGCCATTAATCCTTGAGCAGCAGCTTCTTCATAGCCGCTAGTGCCATTTACTTGCCCAGCAAAAAATAAGTTGATGATTTTTTTAGATTCAAGGGTTGGCCAAAGTTGCGTTGGGTTGATTGCATCATACTCAATAGCATAAGCATATTTGGCTATGATTGCTTTTTCTAAACCAGGAAGCGAGTGAACCATCTGATCTTGAACCTCGTGTGGCATCGAAGTTGAGAATCCCTGCAGATAGACTTCGTCAGAAAATTGACTTTCCGGCTCAATAAATAATTGATGTCGTTCTTTGTCGGCAAAACGAACGAACTTATCTTCAATTGAGGGGCAATATCTTGGTCCTATTCCCTTGACTAATCCACTATACATGGCCGATTTTCGAAGATTATCAGAAATAATATTCTTGGTGGCTTCCGTCGTGTGAATCAAATAACACGGCCACTCATGATCAATTGGCTTAAAGTACGAATCATCAAAACTAAAGTGGTAGATGAAACCATCGCCGGGCGATAACTCCATCTTTGAAAAATCAATTGAACTTCGAATTAGTCGTTGCGGAGTTCCCGTTTTCAAACGAAAAGTTGTGATTCCCAGTTCTCGTAAGTTTTGCGATAACCCAATGGATGGCTTTTGTTGGTCCGGACCTGAAGATATCGCTGTTGAACCGACCAAAACGGTGCCTTCCATATAAGTACCCGTCGTTAGCACTACCGTTTGCGAATAAATCAACTCTCCGGACTCTAAAATCACACCTTGACAAATGTGGTCGTTGACAATTAATTTATTAACATATGCTTCACAAATTTCTAAATTAGGTTGGTCAAATAACGTTTGTTGCATCTTCTGAGGATAAAGCACTTTATCGGATTGTGCTCGAAGTGCTCGCACGGCCGGACCTTTGGAGTTGTTAAGCATTTTCATCTGAAGATATGATTGATCGGCATTTTTTCCCATCTCACCACCTAATGCATCAATTTCACGCACTAGTGTCCCCTTTGCCGGACCTCCAATTGATGGATTACATGGCATCGTCGCAATCATTTTAATGTTTCCGGTTATCAATAATGTTTTTTTATTCAGTCGAGCGAGGGCAAGGCTGGCTTCTGAGCCGGCATGACCGCCACCTATAACAATAGCATCGTACATAGTAATCACTTTCTTCCGTTATCTATTGTAATTCATCGTATCAATTTAGTAAAGTAAGCGATCTATTCCTGATAAAAAAAGAAACCCGGTTTGTCCAGATTTCCTCATATCAAATCAAAATGACGTAAGGCGTTAGCAACCCCTTCATCACCAACAGCTGATGTCACATAAGTCGCAACCGCCTTAAGATCAGGGTGGCTATTTCCCATCGCGATTCCATGCTCAACGGCCTTGAGCATCGAAATATCATTCATCCCATCACCGATAGCATATACTTCACTGGTTGGATAATTAAGATAGTTCACCAGCCATCTAATCCCATCAGCTTTTAAATCGCCTTTTAGATTTACATCGAAACCATAACGACTGGATTGTACAAACATCAATTCAGGAAAATCAATTCGGAGTTGATCAACTTTCCAAGCGTCAAAGACAATAAAAGAAAGAATCTGATTTTCAAGGTGAAACGAACGGTTAATAATGGGACGTTCAATCCCAAAGTTATCTGAGAAAGCATCAACATATTCCGTTTGTTTTGAATAAGCAACATAACCAAAAACGCCTTCTAAAACCAAGTCAGATCCGATTCGATCACAAGTGTCTATCATCCTTTGAACAGTATCTACGGGAATATACTTTTCGTATACTACTTGTCCTTGATAGTTGATATAATTCCCGTTGGCACAAACATAAGAGTCAATCCCTAATACTTTATCTACTCCATAAAGCAAGTGCGGAACTCGACCCGAAGCAATGATGGGAATGTGCCCTTTGGCCTTTAATTGTGTAATTGTATTGATTATATTTTTGGCGGGTTTGCCATGATCAAGCATTGTTCCATCTAAATCAATAAAAATCAACGCCATGACAAATCACTCCTTGTTCGATATTTTCATTCAAAAGAATCTCCCATGAAGCATCTCCACCCACATAAACACCTTACTTAAGGCTGCTTCCGTCAAGACCTGACCTAATTCGTGGGCACTTATTGAGTGAAGATGCTTCATAAGAGATTCTTATTATATTTTATCATATTTACTGGCAAATAACAATTACTTATCAGCCCGTAGTTTTCGAAAAAACGTTTTCATAATTGTGCTTGCTTCCAAATTCAAAACACCGCTTTCAACTTCTACATGATGATTGTAGTCATAATCAAAAAGATTTACTATTGATGTATGTGCCCCACTTTTAGGCTCAAATGCACCATACACAAGTCGTTTTAACCGTGCTTGTATCATTGTGCCTGCGCACATCACACATGGCTCGATAGTAACATATAGTGTGCATTCATCAAGTCGCCAAGAGTTTAATAATTGACAAGCTTGATCCATTGCCATCATCTCAGCGTGATTGAAAACATGTTTGGTCGTCTCGCGCTGATTATAGCCTCTAGCAATAATTTTATCATCCTTGACAATGACGCACCCAACTGGTACTTCACCGATATCAAATGCCTTTTGTGCTTCTTTGAGAGCCTCTCGCATCCAGCGCTCATCAAGCTCATTCATGGTCTTCAAATCGAGTGTATGTCGCTGGTTTTCCTGGCACTTGATGGCAGTGTCGACAGCGAGCTTCATATGAATCTTTGGCTCCTACCAAAATAATTGGATCATTATAACTGGCCGGTTTGCCATTAACAATTCTTTGGGTTCTGGTTGCCGGTGTATGGCAAACAACACAAATCGCTGATAACTTTGTGACATCTTCAGCGATGGCTAATAATCTTGGCATAAAGGAAAATGGTTCGCCACGGAAATTGCGGTCCAAGCCTGAGACAATGACGCGTATACCGTGATCAGCGAGATATTCGCAGATTTCAACAGATTCTTCATCAAGGAATTGAATCTCGTCGATGGCGACGACATTGGTATCGTTATCAACGTATTGCATTATTTCTGAGGCTTTACGAATATTAATTGACTTGGTGCGGTTATTGTTATGACTAACGACTTCATTATTGCCATAACGTGTGTCAATCGATGGTTTGAAGACAAGTATGTTTTGTTTTGCATATTCGAGTCGTTTAACTCGACGGATTAATTCTTCGGTTTTTCCGGCGAACATTGGTCCCGTTATTACTTCAATCCATCCTTCGCGTTGTCTCACATACATAGTGATTCCTCCTTTGATTTTTTACAAAGTCTATTATAACCAAAGTGCAAAAAAAAAACCATATCATATGGTTTCTTTTGTCATTATTTATTTTCGATGCCGTAACGTTTGTTAAATCTGTCGATTCGTCCGTCCGCAGCGGTGAATTTTTGTTTGCCGGTAAAGAACGGATGACAATTGGAACAAGTGTCAACGCGGATTTCTTTTACAGTGGAGCCTGTGATAAATGTATTGCCACAAGTGCTGCAAGTAACCGTCGTTTGATTATATTTCGGATGAATACCGTTTTTCATTTTGTTTTTCTCCTTCTGCCATGATTTTTATTTCATAGTAAGTTCTCAAGCAAAAGTATTATAACAAACTCCCATCTAAAATGCAAGAGATATTTATCGAGCTTGAAAATGGTGCTTTTATCTGTTTCTAGCAAAAAAAATGATATAATTAAATTAACATATATTACAAAAGGAATGATAACATTGACAAATTTAGATCAAGAAGCACTTATCTTACACAAACTTCATCCCGGTAAACTTTCTGTTTGTTCGACGGTACCTTTAAAAACCGCCCACGATTTATCAATTGCCTATACTCCTGGGGTTGGAGCTCCATGTCTTAAAATCAACGCCAACCCAGAAACCGCTTACCAATACACTTCAAAAGGTCACATGGTCGCCATTGTCACCGATGGATCAGCCGTTTTGGGTTTAGGTAATATCGGGGCTCTGGCAGCCATTCCGGTTATGGAGGGCAAAGCTGCATTATTGAAACAATTCTCCGGCCTTGATGCCTTTCCTATCTGCCTTGACACCCAAGATCCTCAAGCTATCATTGAAACTGTTGTTAGAATCGCCCCAATGTTTGGCGCAATCATGTTAGAAGACATTGCCGCTCCTCAGTGCGTATTGATTGAGCGAGAATTAAAAAAACGGCTAGCCATACCGGTGTTCCATGATGACCAACACGGAACTGCCGTTGTGGTGGCTGCAGCGGTCACAAATGCGTTTCGTCTGCTAAAAAAGGATCTCGCTGCCATCCGGGTTGTAATTTCAGGGACCGGTGCGGCCGGAAGTGCGATTTGCCGAATGTTAACTAATTTGGGAATTAAAACCATTAACGCCTATAACAAACAAGGCATCGTGACCGATAAAAAATATGATTCTTATGATTTTTTAATCCGTGAATTATTAGACCAATCCATTATATCTTCATATAACTTGACCGGAAGTGACACATTGGGAGAGTTAATCAAAGGTGCTGATTTATTCATCGGAGTCAGTGCCCCCGACTTAATTAATGCCTCGATGATTAAATCAATGGCAAAAGATCCTGTTGTCTTTGCAATGGCTAATCCAAAACCTGAAATTATGCCCGAAATTGCTCATCAAGCTGGAGCTATAATTGTCGGTACCGGACGCAGTGACTATCCTAATCAGATTAATAATGTGCTAATCTTTCCTGGTATTTTTAAAGGCGCCCTTCAAGCCCGAGCCCCACAAATCAGCGAAGCAATGAAAGTAGTCGCATCCCAAGCATTAGCTAGTCTCGTCAAAGATACGGAACTTTCGTATGACTATATTTTGCCAAACGCCTTAGATCGACGCGTTGTTACAGCGGTGGCAAAAGCGGTAAAAAAACAAGCATTAAAAGAAAAGGAATATTCAGTGTAAATCGCTATAATTAAGCGTTTTCATATAAAACGACTGCGAAAATATTTTCGCAGTCGTTTCTGTGTTATAAAAGATTTAGTTCCTTAAGTTCATGATATAGTCGGGCAACGGGAAGTCCCATCACCGTGTAAAAATCACCATCAATTGTTTGTACAAATTTACTTCCAAGTCCTTGAACCGCATACGCTCCCGCTTTATCAAACGGTTCTTTTGATGTTATATATTGATCAATTTCCTGATTGGTCATGGGATAAAATGTCACTTTTGTGGCTTCAAAAAAGGATTTGGAAATCTTTTTTGTGATTATGGCACAGCCGGTTATAACTACATGTGTTTTTCCCGATAGAATTGTTAACATTTCTTTGGCATCTTGAGCGTTCTTTGGCTTGCCGAGCCGTTTATCATCAATATATACCATGGTATCAAAGCCTAAAACAATATCATCCTGATGATGGCGAAATATATCGGCGGCTTTTTGAAAAGCTAAATCCATCACCAGTTCATCGTTAGCTAAATCGGGCCGAATAATTTCATCAACGGAACTAATGATGATTTCATAGTCAATCCCAAGCATTTCCATTAGTTGTTTTCGTCTGGGAGAATTGCTAGCGAGAATATATTTGTTCATAGTATGTACCTCTTTGCTTTCTAAAATTATTATACCATAAACTCTTAAGTCTGCCATATAATTTCCTTTGTCTTGCTTTCATCCGCAATTCTCATACTAAAAGTCCATGAATTACTCACAAATTAATGATAGACTGATACCGATTTATCGGATATAATTGTTATAACGTCAAAAAATTGATACAATATTCAATAAGAGCCATGACTTGAGGTGATGAAAATGATGGCCGGTTTAACTTCAAAGTTGATTGAAAAAAACGACATCATTGTCGTTGCGGTCAGTGGTGGTATCGATTCAATGGTTCTTTTAGATATGTTATGTCAAAAACGAGACGCTTTGCATCTTTCTGTTGTGGTCGCCCATGTCAATCACCGCATGCGATTGGAATCAGAAGAGGAATACGCTTTTGTTGCGGAAAAATGCCAGTCATATAATGTCGCTTTTTATGGCATGATCCTTGATTATCAGGGTGAAGATAATTTTCATAATTATTCTCGTAATAAACGATATCAATTCTTTTATGAAATCGCCAAAAAAGTACATGCAAATAAAATCGCTTTGGCCCATCATGCGGATGATCAAGCTGAAACGATTTTGATGCGGTTAGTTCGTGGTTCGGGTTTCATTGGGTATGCCGGAATCAGCGAACGGCTGGCTTATCGCGATATCGAAATAATCCGTCCATTATTACATACGACTCGGAGTGAAATTGAACTTTACCAAACTAAACACAAAATCATTTTCCGTCAAGATTCATCCAACCTTCTGGATAAGTACACTCGGAACCGCTTCCGTCATCATATTTTGCCATTAATTGAGCAAGAAAACCCGCTCTATCATGAAAAATTTGACCAATTCGCCACTTACATTACCGAAACATATGCGTTAATCAGCCGATTATCGACCGCATTTATTGATGCATCGGTAACATTTGCTTTGGATAAAGCCGTTGTGTCTGTCACGGCGTTCACCGCTTTGGACCGCGCTGTAACCCGCGATGTCATCAAAAGGATCGTCGATCGCTTAACACTCGATGGTTTTGAATTATCTTTTGCTAATATAGAAAGCATTCTTGGTCTGGCAATCAGTGACAAACCCAACGCTCGTCTCATATTAAACAAGAATCTTTGTATCGTTAGAAAATACAATCTGATTAGTTTTGAAACAATAATTACAGAAGCATTTGCCTTTTCCCAGGAAATACCCACTTTCGGAACATATCCCCTACCAAATGGCGATATGGTTGTCATTACGGAAAAACGAAGCGATATTGATGGTATTTCGATTGAATTATGGTATAATAATTTACGTTTCATCTTTCCAATGACATTCAGAAGTCGTCACGATGGCGATCGCATCAAAATTATTGGTGGAACGAAAAAAATCAGTGAATTACTAATTGATATGAAAATCCCATTCGAAGAACGTAACCATTTAGCCGTGGGAATCACTGCTCAAGCGGAAATTTTTTGGGTTCCGGGATTAAAAATTAGCCCTGTTACAAAAACTGGGAAACAAGTTATTTATCTAACGTATGTAAAGGGGAAATAACATGCTGGAAAAAGACATCGACCATATACTGGTCACACAAGCGGATATTATTGCCATTTGTTCCCGTCTCGGTCATCAGATTACCGATGATTATAAGGATAAAAATCCTCTCATCATCGGTCTTTTAAAAGGATGTATTCCCTTCATGGCCGAATTAATCAAACATATTGATTTATATTGTGAGATTGAATTGATGGGTGTCTCTAGTTATCATGGTGGAATCACCGCTTCTTCCGATGTTAAGATCACTAAAGATCTAGAGGTATCTGTTCAAAATCGACATGTGTTAATCGCTGAAGATATTGTCGATACCGGAAAAACATTAGAAGTCATATCGCGACTTTTGTTACATCGTGGTGCTTCTTCAGTTGAGGTAGTCACTTTACTAGATAAACCCGCTGGACGAAAAGTTCCTTTTGTACCTAAATATATCGGAAAATCCATTCCCAAAGCCTTTGTTGTCGGCTTTGGACTTGATTATAATGAAATGTATCGTAACCTACCGTTTGTCGGCGTTCTCAAGCCAGAAGTATATAAGTAATAATCTGAGACATCATAAGGAGGTCTATTATGGCCGAAAATACCAATCAACCCGTCAAAAAGCCTTTAACTAGTCGAACATCTCATTTTGTGATGATTGCCATTTTGATTTTACTCGGAATCGCTGTCATCATCGGATTCGGAAACCTGAATTCCCCAGTTGAGCTGAGTGTAAGTCAATTTGAAAGTGCTTTAAACAACGAAAATATTTCCCAAGTATCCGTCACTCCCATTTCCGGTGATATAAACTATCGCGGTTATAAAGCGATAATTGTTTTCAAACCCGGCATCACAATAACGGGGGTAGACGGAACCACGGTCACTATCACCGCTGATAACATCTCGAAGATCACCGTTTTCACTTACTTAGCTAACGATAATGACCTAAATCGCATCACCACGATTATCGATAATTTAAATGGTGATTTAGATGCGACTAATAATGTCACATATCTACACACTCCTGGCTCTACTTATGATTGGTTAAGTATTCTATTTCCAATCGTTTTAGTAATCGGAGTTGTTGTTTTGCTTGTATATATGATGCGGGGAAACACCAACGCTAATAAACAAGCTTTCGATTTTGGTAAAAGTCGGGCTCGTGTTTCTAAAAACCAAAAGACCACATTTAATGATGTTGCGGGTGCTGATGAAGAAAAAGAAGAATTACAGGAAATCATCGATTTCTTAAAAAGCCCCAAAAAATATATGGATCTTGGCGCTAGAATCCCCAAAGGGGTCATTCTCATTGGCCCTCCAGGAACTGGTAAAACATTAATTGCCCGCGCTGTCGCTGGCGAGGCCAATGTGCCTTTCTACTTCGTGTCTGGATCTGATTTCTTAGAAATGTTCGTTGGTGTCGGCGCCAGCCGCGTCCGCGACATGTTCAAAACCGCCAAACAGAATGCTCCTTGTATTTTATTCATTGACGAAATTGATGCTGTCGGCAGACAAAGAGGCACAGGCCTTGGCGGCGGACATGACGAACGTGAACAGACATTAAATCAATTACTTGTTGAGATGGATGGATTCGGACATAATTCTGGTGTTATCATTCTTGCCGCAACGAATCGCGTTGATATTCTTGATCCCGCGCTTTTGCGCCCAGGCCGTTTCGATCGTCAAATCTATGTCGGTGTCCCGGATATTAAAGGTCGCACCGAGATTCTAAAAGTTCATTCCCGTCACAAAAAAATCAATCCGAATATTACTTTTGAGGAAATTGCGCATCGCACTCCCGGATTCACCGGTGCCGACTTAGAAAATTTAATGAATGAAGCCGCTTTACTTGCCGCCAGAGAAAACAAAAAACAAATCGAACTCTACCATATTGATGAAGCCGTTGACCGTGTGTTAATGGGTCCAGCCAAAAAATCGCGTGTCTTCTCCAAGAAGGAGCGTCAATTTATCGCCTTCCATGAATCTGGGCATGCTGTTGTGGGCATCAAACTTCAGAATGCCAATATTGTCCAGAAAGTCACTATCATTCCTCGCGGACAAGCTGGCGGATATAACTTAATGCTTCCCGAAGAGGAACAAGCTTTCTTACAAACACGCCAAGGATTATTGGAAATTATCACCGGCTTACTGGGTGGCCGCGTTGCCGAAGAAATTATCTTCTCAGAAATCTCCACCGGAGCTCATAACGATTTACTAAAAGCTACTACCATCGCCCGGGCAATGATTACCGAATATGGGATGTCAGAAAACCTCGGTCCGGTTACTTACGAACGGAATACTGGCCCTGTCTTCTTAGGCCGTGATTATGGAAAAGATAAAAACTTCTCCGAAAATATCGCTACCGAAATTGATAAGGAAGTTCGTAACATCATTCATGAATGCTATGAAAAAGCTAAAGTTTTGATTCGCGAGAACGAAGATCTTTTACGAAAAATCGCTCACTACTTACTTGAGGTTGAAACCCTTACGAAAGAAGACATCGATGAAATCGTTAAAACTGGTCGGTTGTCACGGTGGGACGATATTCTTCTTAGTAATCCCGCCGAATCCAAAGAATCCAAGAATCCAGTTATTACTCCTTCTTCTCCTGCCGAAACAGAATCCGTTGTTTCGACAACCGATCCTGAAAAAAAAGTATAAACCATTCAAGGGATACGAGCCGTATCCCTTGTTCTTAAAAAAGAGGTGGTATTCTTGCGTCTTGATAAGTTTTTAAAAGTTTCGCGTTTATTCAAACGTCGCGTCGTCGCCAAAGACATCGCCGCTAACGAACGAGTGTTCATCAACGATCATATGGCGAAGCCTGCAAGTGAAGTCAAAGCAGGCGATCGCATCAAAATCGTGTACGGAAATAAAGTATTGGTCATCCGGGCATTGCTGATTGCTGATCTTACAAAAAAAGCTGATGCCGAAAAAATGTATGAAATCCTTGAGGAAACAAAGAATACCCCCGATTTGGGGATTTGATTGCGAAAATGAAAATTATAGGCTATAATAATAAATATAAACGTATGAATCTAGGTGATTATCTTGAGCAAAAAAATTGCAGTGCTTTTTTTAACAGTTCTCGGATTCTTTTCCTTATCGGCTTGTACTAACAGCCTGGTTACTTACAATATCTATGTGACCGTCTATCCACTAGAATACCTTGTTGACTCCTTACTCACAGACACTGACATCACTTGTGGAATGGTCCCTGGAGTTACTTCCCATAATGAATCAGTCGATTGGGCTCCGAAACAAATCATTGCTATGACCGAAGCTAAATATCTGTTTTATATTGGTGCTTTCTTTGACACCTATATTGATAACCAAATTAGCACAATCTTTACCGATGAAGAAGTGACCCTCGTCAAACTCGAAACAGAATTTGATGTAAACGGGGTGAATTCGTTATTGATTGAAGGGGTGTCTCATCATTCTCACGATGATGAAGAAGACGACGAAGCCACAGATACTGAAATTGGACTGGATCCGCATTTCTGGATAAGTCCAAAACGAATGATTCAAGTTGTCGGTTTGTTATATACGAAATTAATTGATGCCCAAACCGGATACCCCGAACTGGCTTCAACCATCGCCACTAATCGAGATAATCTTCTGGCAATTCTTTCTAGCCTCGATGCTGCTTATGACGCTGCTATCAACCCCGAATCGAAAACAGTTCTTACTTCCACGAATCTATATGGCTATCTAAAGGCTGATTATGGTTTGAAAACAATATCAATCTCGCCAGGATATCATGAAGAAAACGATGTTGCCATTGCTCAAGATCGGGAGTCAATTCTTAGTCAAGCCCAAGCAAATTCTATTCGTCACATCATCTATGAAGTGAATGCCAGTTCGCCGGCATCTGATGATATTTTTACCGCTTTGACCGCTTTAGGGCTTAACCCCGTTAAACTATACTATAATACCATGCCGTCTCTTTCAGACAGTGATCGAGCCCAAAACATTGATTATTATCAAATTATGCAATATACCAACTTAGCTTTGTTAATAACTGCTACTAATATTGAGGAGTAACCCCTAATGGAAAATAAACTATCCGAACAAGAAATCATCCGTCGTGAAAAAGCAACGGATTTATCCGTCAAAGGTTTAGATCCTTATGGGCAGCGGTTTGACCGAACTCACAATACTGAAACTTTTAAAGCCCAATATGGTCATTTAAAACCCGAAGATCTCGAAGCAATGGGATCCTTACCCACAATCAAGATTGCCGGTCGTATAATGACAAAACGATCCAAAGGAAAAGCTGGTTTTGCTCACATTCAAGACCAATATGGACAAATTCAAGTCTATGTTAAATTTGATAATGTCGGGGAAGATGCCTACATTCTTTTTGACAAGGGTGATATCGGTGATATCATCGGCGTTGAAGGTACCCCCATGATCACTCACACCGGCGAGCTCTCAATCCGCGTCACTAAATATACTCATTTGGTAAAAGCCTTGCGTCCATTACCGGAAAAATTTCATGGCTTAACGGATATTGAAGAACGATATCGGCGGCGATATGTTGATTTAATTATGAACGAAGATTCGAAGACAACTTTGATTTTACGTTCGAAAATCATTGCCTCAATGCGTAATTATTTGAATAACCGAGGCTATTTAGAGGTGGAAACGCCAATTCTACATCCGGTACTGGGCGGAGCCAATGCTAAACCTTTCATTACGCATCACAATGCCTTGGATATGCCTTTTTATCTCCGAATCGCTCCTGAATTATATTTAAAACGATTAATCGTTGGCGGGTTTGACTGTGTATATGAAATCGGCCGTTTGTTTCGTAATGAAGGCATGGATGTCAAACACAATCCTGAATTCACAACGATTGAATTATATTTAGCATACAGTGATTTAATGGGAATGATGGATTTGTGCGAAGATTTGATCGTTGCCATCACTAAAGAAACACGCAAAACAACGACAATTTCCTATCAGAATAAAACCATCGAATTAGCTAAAGGCTGGCGTCGGGTTCACATGGTCGATTTGATTAAAGAATATACCGGAATTGATTTCTTTGCGGTGTCTGATTTCGAAACCGCGAAGAAACTGGCGCTTGATCATCATTTAACGGTCGAACCCCAACACTTTGGTATTGGTCATATCATCAATTTATTCTTTGATGCTTTCTGCGAAGATAAAATTATTCAACCTACATTTGTTTACGGTCATCCGATTGAAATCTCTCCATTGTCAAAGAAAGATCCCCTTGATCCTCGTTTTACCCAACGTTTTGAATTATTTATCGATGGTCGTGAGTATGCTAACGCTTTTACTGAATTGAATGATCCAATTGATCAAAGAGAACGTTTTGAGAATCAATTAAAGGAAAAAGCCCTTGGTAACGATGAAGCAAATGAAATGGATTTGGACTTTATCGAAGCGCTTGAGTATGGGATGCCGCCTACCGGCGGAATCGGAATTGGCATTGATAGATTGGTCATGTTACTAACAGACAGTGCTTCGATTCGAGATGTTTTATTGTTTCCCCATATGAAAAATCGTAATCGTTAATTAAAAATCGGCCTGAGAATTTCTCTCTTGGCCGATTTTCTTTTTTTATTCCTGATTATCTTGTTTTTCGGTTTCTTCCGGTTTTTCTTCAATCATTTCCGGCTCTTTAAATTCGCCTTGTTGTGTTTCAACAACCTCACCCGGTTGCGGTTCAACGTAAATATAATCATCCACATTGACTAAGCCCTTAAATATTTCTTTTGCCCTTAATGCCGTGTGGTGTTCTTTGCCATTAGCTATAACAAAAGCCAGACATTTGTCCATTTCCAAATCATTATGGATTTCCTTATAGTACAAAGCCAAACGGTAGTTAAGAATCAGTTTAGTCGAGATAAATCCATCTTCGCGGGAAAAATGCCGTTCGATGACTTCTTTGTAATGTTCGGGATCATCCGAAAGGTTTTGCATAGCATCAAGCAATTCTGTATAACCGTCAACGAAATCGGCATATTTTGGTCCGAGTTTTTCTTTGACATTTTTTATTCTTTCGATACTCTGACGGACAGTCTCCATATCGTCCAGTTCAAAAGAAGCGTAACTGGTATAGGCAAAGATTAAGACTTGGTATCCGGTGATAATTTTCTTTAGTTCAATGGAATTAAAATTTTTGATGGCATCTTCATATCGTCCAGCATTATATAAAGCAATTCCCAAATAAACCTGATATAATGTTTTAAATTGTTTTGTTGGCGCATCCGCAACGGCTTTTTCCGCCAATTGAACGGCACCAGCGACATCAAGATCATAGTCAACCATCATTGAAAATTTGTTAGTAAATAGTTGCCATGGAGCAGTCATTTTGTACTTAATAAACAAATATCCAAACGAAATGATGAGGATATCATAGAGCCACCCGTTATCGCCAAAATATTTGAAGATGGATTCGGTGACAATCAAAGCGACGCCACCGACAGACAGAACAATTAGTGCTGTTATAAATTGTTTTCTATTCATAATTTCTCCTTTTTATATATCTTTTCCGATGACGATTTCTTCGTCTTCGTACAAAGTTATGCCTAAAGTGTCAGCGATATCGGAAAAGATATCGATAATGCCATAAAAATCTAATTCATTGTCACCACAAATTACGCGAATCTGTTCATCAACATATAATCCCAAATTACCATCGACGGGTAGTTGCTTATCAATGATATTTTCTAGTTTGTCACATAATTTATCTAAAGTGTCTTTATCATATTTGCGTTGTTTTTCTTCAAGTTCGTAGCGAACATCTTCGGCAAACAGGACGTAGTTGATGACGCTATCATATTTCATCAGTTCATGTATATCGTTGTGAAAATTAGTGCTCAGGTAAATTTTGCATGATTCAAACTGGTCGTTAAGAAATGCCAGTCCTACATCAAAGATCTTTATTAAATCCGAATCTAGTTTCATTCTTTTTGCGGTTGTTTCTTGTAAAATGTGGTCTAAAACCGTAAAAACCGGGTAAAACCGATCAAAAAGCAAAGATTCGTGGGCTTTTAAATCGAGATACAACGGCTGATTTTCCTTTTTCCATGATTTAAATTCATTCAAGAGAGCATCCAAGTTTTCACCGCCTTATGTATCATTATATCATTACTGATAAAAAAGCCAAATATTATCTTATGGTTTTTTTGTGATGTCAATTACGCTTTATCAACCGAGCCAAATAAAATCATCTTTTCCCTGACGGTTTGTTTTATTGCTTCAACTCCCGGGGCGAGAAGCTTTCTGGGATCATATCCTTTGCCTTCGCGGTCTTTACCCGCTTCGATATATTTGCGAACAGCGGCGGCAAAAACCAACTGACACTCCGTATTGACATTAATTTTAGCAACGCCTAAAGCGATAGCTTTTTTTACCATTTCATCCGGAATTCCAGTGCCGCCATGTAGAACTAACGGTTTGTTATCAACTTTCTTTTTTATATCAGCTAAAACTTTGAAATTAAGTCCTTGCCAATTGGCAGGATATACTCCATGAATGTTTCCAATACCGGCAGCTAAAATTGTGACTCCAAGTCCAGCAATTCGTTGACATTCATCTGGATCCGCCAATTCGCCCATTCCCAAAACGCCATCTTCTTCCCCGCCAATAGCGCCGACTTCGGCTTCCATTGACAAGCCAAGTTTTTTGGTCAGAGCCACGAATTCTTGGGTTTTGGCGATGTTTTCGTCAATTGGGTATTTAGATCCATCAAACATGACCGAAGAAAAACCGGCTTCAATGGCCTTAAATGTGCCTTCATATGTCCCGTGATCAAGATGTAAAGCCACTGGAACTGTTATGTTTAATGATTCAATCATCGAATCCACCATTGTCGCAACGGTTTTAAAGCCAGTCATGTATTTACCGGCCCCTTCCGAAACCCCAAGGATGACTGGTGAATTCATTTCTTGCGCCGTTTGTAAAACGGCTTTTGTCCATTCAAGATTATTGATATTGAATTGACCAACGGCATATCCGTTTTCAAAAGCTTTTTTACACATTGCTTCTAGCGAGACTGTTTTCATATATTTCCTCCTGATAGAATTCGGCTTATATTGATGTTTATCGCTCTATATTATACAAAGTTTTTGTGATAAAGTAAAGTTTTAAGCCAGATACACTAAATCTGTTTAAAAATCGGATTATGTTAATATATTTAAAAATCCCATCATAACTCGATGGGATTTAAACTGCAATAATTATTATAAACCAGAAACCGGCATGGATTTGACTTTAACTGATGGGCATGTTACTCCATAAAAACTCGTCTTTGAATCATCTCCAACCGCAACAATGTCTTTTAATAACGAGATAAAATTACCCGCAACCGTGACTAAAGCCACTGGTGCTCCGATTTTGCCATCTTTGATGACAAAACCAGACGCCTGAAGCGAGAAATCCCCCGATACCGTGTTAGCACCGGCGTGTGACCCTTGCAGATTAGTAATTAATAAGCCATCTTTGATTGATGCTAACATCGCTTCCATAGTATCGTTTCCAGAAATCATTTTCATATTGATGAAAGAAACCGATCCGCTAAAACCATTCCCGGTAGTAGAAAGACCATCTTTTTTGGCGGTGTTTAAATTATGCAAATATGTCGTGAGAACGCCATTTTTGATTAATTCTTTGTATTTTGTGGCGCATCCCTCATCATCAAATGAACGGGAAGAACTAGATTTCTTAAGGAATGGATCATCAACAATTGTGACTAGTTCTGAACCGATTGTTTCACTTAACTTGCCTTTAAGAAGCGACAAGCCTTTTTGGACCGCATCCGCGGAAAAGACATTTTGAAATGTCGCTAGCAAAATAGCTAAAGCATCACGACGTAGGATAATTTCATAATTATTTGAAGCAATTGGTTTGGCTCCCAAAGCGTCAATTCCTTCTTTGACGATTCGGTCCGCAAGCTCGGATAAATTAAAATCCGCAAAATCATTGGTGATATCAAGATCAAACCCAGTCCGTTGATCGGTTTCGTCTTTAACAATAACTTGAGCACCAAGATATGCCGAATTAACCTTGTTATATAGCTTTAATCCTTTGGTGTTTTGTAATAAAACAGTCCTCGTGGTTTCTGAATACATCGTTTCTGCAATTGAGACCCGTGGATCCGCTTTGTGAAGTAATCCGTCAAGTTCTTTTACTGCGGCAATTTTCTCTGCCGCATCTTTCTTTTCTAAAGCTTCTTCAAACAAGCCTTCGACTATTTCATATTTTTTATCGCCCGCATAGATGATTGCCTCATCCGGAGAATCGATGATTTTTGCATTGGCAATCATATTATCAATAATCAAATCGATAATCGAGTCATCCATCACTTCGGTAACAAATGTTCCAAATTTTCCTTGATAAATGCCACGAACAATCAAACTAGATGAATCAGAAATTTCATATTTGTCCAAGTCACCGTTAAAGACTTCAATAGAAAGTTCGTTTTTGTGAGATAAAAACGCCTGAACATCTTCGATTCCTTTTTGTTTGGCTTTTTGGAATAATAAGTCAAGGTTCATATTATTTCGCTCCTTTCTTACCACCAACGGTAATTGAGTGAACTCTTAGCGTCGGTTGTCCGACATCAGCTGGGATTGATCCGGAAGCTGATCCACACATTCCGCGAGCCCGCTCAAGATTGTTGGCAATCATATCAATTTTGAATAAAATATCTGCACCGTTTCCAACTAATGATGCTCCACGGACCGGTTCAGCAATTTTACCATTTCTTACCATGTAGCCTTCTGATACAGAAAAGTTGAAATCACCATTTCCAGGATTAACCGAACCACCACCCATTTTTGCGGCGAACAGTCCATATTCAGTAGCTTTGATGATTTCTTCGAATGTCGAAGTGCCATTATCAATAAATGTATTGCTCATCCGTGATGTTGGCGCGAATTTGTATGATTCGCGTCGTGAAGAACCGGTTGGTTTATGATCCATTCTTCGTGTATTTAGCAAGTCTACCATATACGTTTTCAAAACACCGTTTTCAATTAAAACTCGGCGTTGCTGCGGATAGCCTTCGTCATCAAAATTAGCCGATCCCCACCCGTTTTCAATTGTGCCGTCGTCGATTGCATTAACAATCGGCGATGCAACAACTGTACCCAGTTTTCCACAGAAAACAGATGCGTTCTTCGACACTGATGTGGCCTCTAAACTATGTCCGCACGCTTCATGGAAAATGACACCGCCAAACTCATTGTTTAAAATAACGGCCATAACCCCGCTAGGACATTCGTCAGCGAATAACATTGTTTTTGCTGTTTTGGCCGCCTTAATTGCTGTTTCTTCAACATTGCATTCGGTATCGAAGTACTCATATCCTTGCGCGGTTCCCGGACCCTCGCCGCCCGTTTGCATCATTCCGTCTTTTCCGGCAATAGCACTGACATAGAAACGAATACGAACTCTTTCTTCGGTAACATATCTGCCAAGACTATTAGCAATTTCGACATTCTGAACCCAATCAGAGAGATTAACACTGACCTGTTGAATGACTTCGTCGTATTCTTTAGCGGCTTTATACGCCCTTTGCATTAAAGCAACTTTTGTTTCTTGTTTGACATCACGGGGATTAATTTTTACTTTGTGGTGAGTCCCAACTTCGATTTTTCCTAGTTTTACAGGAACAGTTTTTTTGTCCGCAGAAAACGATTTTGATAAATCGGATGCCAGTTTTAACAAATCATCTGGGTTTTTGCTATTGGTATATCCGTAGACACTGAACAAACCTTGGGCTAAGCGCAACCCAACGCCAAAGGTTTTTGCTGAATTAGCTTTTTCCACATGTCCACCGATTAACATAATTCCCGATGAAATCCGGTCCTCTGTGTAAACTTCAGCGAAATCCGCACCGGTTGCCAATGATTTCGCGATTATTTCTTCAATTAGAGATTTTTCAAGTAACATGTTTTATCCTCCTAACATATGTACAAAATTATAGCATATCTCCGAGTAAAAATAAATAATAATACAATAAATGACTGTTTGAGATTGCTGCTAGTGCTTTTTTTGGGGGTGTTATTGGTTTTTGTATTTCGTTGCCGCGCCGACAAAGTCTCTAAACAATGGGTGTGGTTTTGTTGGTCGCGACAGAAATTCGGGATGAAATTGACAGGCAACAAACCAAGGGTGATTTTTAAGTTCGATAATCTCAACTAACTTTGTCTCTGGGTTAAATCCAGAAAAAACCAATCCAGCTTTTTCCAATGTCTTACGAAATTTACTATTGAACTCATAACGGTGCCGATGTCTTTCATTGATGTGTTCGCTGCCGTATGCTTGAAAAGCTAAAGTGTCTTTGACAACATCACAGCGATATAAACCCAAACGCATGGTTCCGCCTTTTTGCATTCCACTGTATTGATTCGGCATGAAGTCAATAACATTAAATATTGTATCCGCCTCAAATTCAGTCGAATTTGCCTGTGGCAATTGCGCCACATTACGAGCAAATTCAATGGCGGCAAGTTGCATGCCCAAACACAAGCCGATAAAAGGTATTTGATGAGTTCGTGCATATGTTATGGCCGTAATTTTACCGTCAATTCCGCGATTGCCAAACCCGCCGGGGACGATAATACCCTGACAATCCGACAGTAATTCGGTAGCGTTTCCTTCATTTAATTCCGCGGAATTAATCCATTTGACTTTGATTTTGACATGATGATAATATCCCGCATGATTTAAAGCTTCGCATACAGATAAGTATGCATCATGCAAAGTGATATATTTGCCAACCAAGGCAATTTGAATTGTCGCCGATAAATTTTTGATTGTTTTTACTAATTCGCGCCATTCGGTCATATCGCATGGTTCTGTTTTTAAATCCAAATGCTCGCAAATAATATTGTCAACGTTTTGATCTTTAAATTTCAAGGCAACTTCATACAATATTTTTTCATCAAGGCATTGGATGACAGCTTCTTTCTTAACATCACAAAATAAAGCGATTTTTTCGCGCATTGAGTTGGTAATCTCATGACTGGTTCGCAAAACGATGATGTCAGGAGAAATCCCGACACTGCGAAGCTCTTTGACACTATGTTGGGTTGGTTTGGTCTTTAATTCGCCGGCGGCTTCCAAATAAGGAACCAAGGTGTTATGAATATAAAGGGTGTTGGTATAACCATAATCTCGACGGGCTTGACGAATTGCTTCTAGGTATGGTAATGATTCAATGTCGCCAACAGTTCCGCCAATTTCTGTAATGATAATATCGGCATTTGATTCGGCTGCCGCCGCTTCCAACTTAGCTTTGATTTCATTGGTAATATGCGGGATGACTTGAATCGTAGCGCCCAAGTAATCTCCCCGTCGCTCTTTTTCGATAACTGTAGAATAGATTTTTCCGGTAGTGACAGAACTATTTACCGATAAATTTTCGTCGATAAACCGTTCATAATGTCCTAAATCAAGATCGGTTTCTGCCCCATCGTCGGTCACAAACACTTCCCCATGCTGAAAAGGAGACATGGTTCCGGGATCAACGTTGATGTAGGGATCAAATTTTTGCATAAAAACTTTTAACCCACGATTTTTTAACAGTCTCCCAATTGAGGCTGCGGTAATACCCTTTCCAAGACTGGAGACAACGCCACCGGTCACAAAGATAAATTTTGTTTGTTTCATATTTGACCCCCTCGGTTTTATATAAAAAAGAAAAAGTTCCCCGGCCGGAGAACTCTTTTTTTTGGGCTCTGTTAGATTATATCAAAATAATTCCGCAAAATCAATTGTTTTTACCAAATGACACAATGATCGTTTTCATCTTTTTTTTCATGATCGAACAACGGATAAGCAAAGAAAAAATCGCAGGTTCAATCGCGATTTTTTTCTACCGTTCTTAAAAAATTATTCGTCGTACATATCCTCATAATCGTCCATGTATTCATTGTATTTATCATCATCGAATTCGTCATGTTTATCGATGACAGCCTTTTCTTCATCGATGTCGTCTTCTTCTTCATACACGATAGTATCATCATCGATTTCGTCGTTATCTTCTTCATTATCTTCTTCGTTATCTTCTTCATCAAGGTCGATATCGACGTCTTCTTCTTGCTCTTCCTCTTCTAATTCCTCGGCGATATCCTCTTCATATTCAGGGAATTCCTGATAGAAGGCGCCATCTTTGTCCCACATATCGATTGATTGACGACTCTTTAAATCCCACATATCATCGCCCATGTAGATAAACCGTGCTGAGGCAATAAAGTCAGCATAAAATTGGGATATGATTCGGGCCTTTTCTTCGTCGGTCAATTCTTTGGCTTCGCTCAAGGCTTTGAATAATTCCATGAAGGTCATGGGTTGCTTGTTTTTAATTAAGATTCGCTCTGCCACTTCCATCAATGACAGATTTTTTAATTCAACCATGTGCTTAATTTTCCTTTCTTTCCGTGTCTAGTTGCCAGTACAAATGCAAATGATGTTGACTAATAACAACATCTTCATCAAGTAAATCGTAAATGATGTCAATCGTATTGAAAGCGATTTTTAGTCTCTGTGTTTTGATTGTCAAATCAATGTAAGCATCAGCCATTTGGATAATTCCGGTGGTGATGCTTTGATTTTGAAAGACCATTTTAGAAGTAATTGTTCCCGTTTTTGTAATGCTCACTGTTGGTGATATAATATCAATTTGATAGTCGTTATTTTCTGTATCGGTGAAAATCAAACCGTTTGAAACCACTGTTCCGACTACTTCGAAGGCTGTGAATTCAGTTCCATTGATAGCCATTGAAAAGCCGATTTTAGCGTTTTTCATAAATCTCCTGTGAATGCTTTATTATTATATATTACTTTGTATACAAAAACAAGTACAATTTTTTGAATTTTTAGCGATCCTTTTTGGTGATGAAAGTTTCGTCGTGAGTATAAAACTCGCTTAAGACATTTAGAACGATATTATTACAATGATCGCCAATGCGTTCCATGTTGGAAAGGATATCGACATAATACCCCGCTTCAGTCTCAGAACATGTCTGATCGTTGATTCTGCCAATGTGATTTTTGCGATTTCGTTTAACAAGTCGGTCAATTACTTCTTCACGAACATTAACTTCGGTGGCAATTAATTTATTTTGGTCTTGATAAGCCGTCATTGATTCATAAAGGGTTTTTCGTAAGGTGTCATACAGTTCAGTTAATTCCGCTTTCGCTTCCGGATGTAATTCCATTTTTTGTTCGTGACGTTCTTCGAAGAAATCTAATAAATTGTCTAAATGATCGCCGATGCGTTCGAGATCAGAAATGGTATCAATATCTTTAGCCAGTTCTTGAATCTGCGGTTCGTCAATTTCACAAGCGCCA
>Ga0265297_10003472_pt1 | contig 28390 bp, 29 predicted proteins | sample Munlanlwell13791_FD_192502 | JGI IMG/M metagenome (GOLD analysis project Ga0265297, IMG submission 192502) | Leachate microbial communities from a municipal landfill in Southern Ontario, Canada - Leachate well 137-91 | ecosystem: Engineered > Solid waste > Landfill > Unclassified | place...
AACTTTTGAAATCTTGCATATCAAACAAAGCCATAATTACCTCCTTAAAATTTTATCCTTAGCCCTCTTGATATCGGCGTCATCAACAGGCGCTAGCTTTATAAACATTTCGTATGCCTCGACGGCTTCTTTGGCCCTGCCCAGGCATTTTGAAACTTCTCCTTTATTATACCACGCCGTAAAATCCTGTGGGTCTAATTTTAGCGCCTCATCATAATAAGTAAGCGCTTCTTTATACCTACCTAAATCATGCATAACTGTTGCCTTCGTATACCAATCCATAAAAGAATCGGGTTCTTTCAAAGAAAACTCCCAGGTCAAAGTACCATAAGAAGGGCGCGAATTAATTACCAGATTAGCTAGATCATCCAGCGCAGCAACGTCCTTAGCCTTTAAGCGGAGATTTAAAAATGTGCTGTCTACGCCTCCAGAAACTCTTAAAACAGAATCCAGATCTCCATAAATATTATTCAGCCCCTTGACCCTCTCGGGAATTTCCGCTTTTTTGATCCGGTAATCTGAAAGCCAAAATTTAAAATCCGGAGCATTCTCCATATGAGAAACAGAACCGGCAATACAAACCCATCGCAATAAATTCTCCAAGTCTTCCAAGACAGGGCAATATTTTGCGAATTCATCGAACCTCCGGCTAAAGGTTTGGCTAAATTCTATAGCCGCCTTATCTTTAAGGTGTTTTGGATAGAGCGTCTCAGAAAAAACCTGCACCGGAAATTTATTTATAAACACGATATTTTTAGATGCTAAAACATCTACTCCGGAAGGCTTAAACCAAAAACGTGAATATACCGTGTCTTCCTGCCGTTCTTCCACAAAAAGATGATAGTATGTTTTAAATTTAGGGGGTTTCATTTTGAATAAATTCAGGCTTATTTTTTTTAAAAGATAATCGCTCTCGAATAGAACCCGGCCAAAACGAGTATCCTCAATTGCCTTAGTCATTTTTACCTGATGCCATTTCGACTCAGGCGTATCCCCCCTAGGATCGATCGTCAATTGGGGATAGACGCCATAAAGATACAAAGATCGCAGGGCGCAAACGAAATCATCCAGAAAGAGGTTCGGAGTTTTCGTTTTTTCTCCGATGATAATGGCATCACCGCTATGTGAATCAAATATTAACCCTACCGGCTTTGCCATATATCCAAAGCGATAAACTTCGGGAGAGGATTTACGAAAATCCCCTCCCCCCTCTTCAGCTTTTTTAATATGCGTCTTAGCTGCATTTAAAGAAAAGGCGACAAAAGTCTTAACTTCATTTGCCTCTTTCTGTTTTAAAGAAGAACTGGTCGTTATACAAGAGGAAATAAAGGGCAGGCACAATAGAACGATCATCCAGCGTTTTTTCACTTACCACTCCTTTATCTTTTAATATTACTATTTCACCTTCCGGCCTTGAATCCACACCCTGGATCCGGCCAAACGAGTATAATTTTCCTTCGGGAGTCTTTATTTCAGGCTTAATATCCAAGTCTACTTTAAATTTATGTATAACCTTGCCGGTTGCGGGATCCTTTATTGACGAGCGGGATATAGCAAAACCTTCCTGATCGATTTCTTGCGCTCTTTTAAAATCGATTGCGGCAAAGCCGTCTTTCCCTTGCGCACGGTAAACCTTGCACCTTCCAAGATAGGCAAGAGTAAATTTAGGGTTTATTTTTATCGCCTGGCTAAAATCGTCTATGGCTAAAGCATAATCGCCTTGACAATAATAAACAATCCCACGGCTATTGTATAAGTCCGCCGACCTAGGTTCTAATTTTATCCCTCTGGTAAAATTCTTTATTGCCAAGTCATATTCACTCTGGAAAGCGTAAAACATCCCCTTTGCGGCATAAATTAAAAAAAGGTTGGCATCTATTGCCTCTGCTGCATCAAATTCCTTTATCGCCTCATCGTATTTTTTCAGGCGCAGATAAGCATCCCCTTTTAATAAATACGGGATCGAACTCTGTGGATATTCCCGGGCGAATTCCTGCGCCCAGGCCAGAAGAAATTCTTTTTTATCCGGAGTATCTATGGTATTCAAGAGTTGAGGTATTTTTTGGTAATCGCCTTTGGCATAATAAACATACGTCAAAAGAAAATAAGGAATTGGCGTTGTTTCCATCGGATCGTTCAAACTATCTACTATTTTTTTAACTTTGCCTAAATCTTTTTTTATAAGTGCTTCTTTTACATCCTTATCAACGGGGATCCTGGCAGCCGGATAACCGCTAGTTACAAAAATAATGGATATCAATAACCCTAAGGCACACGAATTTATTTTTTTCATCTTTATCTTCCTCCCTATTTAAAAACTAACGCCGATAAAGGCGCCGGCAGAATTCTTACCCCAATTCAACCCTTTTTCCAACCCGCTTAAAAATACCCCGATTGTACAAGTTTGCCTTGCTAAAATAGTAGTAAGGCTGGCCCCTAAAATCAGATCGCTTCCGGAATCCATAATTACCTTATCGCCTAGTTTTGTTTTACCGGACCGGGTCCTTTCCAAAGTTAGCTCTAATTTTTTATCCCCGGACAAAAACCCAAATCCGCCACCATATCTTATGCCAGCCTCCGGCTCAGCTCCTCTTCTCTGGAGCCGAAAAGTATACCCCGCAAGCCCCAAGGCATACATTGAGCCGGAAATAAATTTCCTTAAATATACTCCCGGGGTAAAGCCCCAAAAACCATCCCCCATAGAAGTGTATTTTGAAAGCGGTGATTTTACTTCAAAGGTAGAAATAACCAATGGCCTGCTCTTTGATTCTGTCAATAAAGCATAAGAAATGCTGGCGTATATATCGCCTACTCCGGCTTTAAGTTGGGGATGTTTTGTCTTCCGCCTGCTGCCTGTTTCAACCTCGACCATCACAATACTGACCGGCACCCCCAGAGAAAGTTCTAATTTCGGTGTTATCAAGTAATTTGCCCCCAGCGTCAATAAAAAATCATTATTAGAATTAGTCATCTTTAATGTATCGAGGTATTCTTTTGATGGGCCATCTGGGAAACGCCTGGCTCCTAATCCTAACAAGCGGGAAACGCTGGAGAGGCCATAAACAAGATCGATCTCCCAACTAAAATTATCTTTCAAATGCTTCTTTTCTGATTCCAATTGATAATCCCGGCTTAATTCTTCACCTCCTCTTGCGGCAAAACAAAATTCTGGCATGCTGGAAATCAATATTACAGCTGCGGTAAGTAAAACCAAAAGCTTAAAACAACAAATCTTTTTTTGCATCCTATCATCCTTTCTTAAGTGGCTAAATTAAAAACCTCAGTAAAAAGAAAACACCGACCCCTATTGCACTATTACTAATTACATAAAACAATTTGTTTGCCCTAACCATGGCAAAAGTCTGATAGAGATTAGAGACAGACACCAAGAAACCAGCCATTGCATGGGTCAATAATATAACTTTGGCAAAAACTGGAAACCAAAGGCTTAGTAAATAGACAAGGCCTGCGCAAAATAAAATATTGACTGCGTACCTCAAGACAAAGTCCGGGCTAAGCCTACGCGCTTGGCTGTGAGGATTTGTTTCAAAGGCCCAAGGCATACGTAAACAAAAAATAGTGCTTAAGATGTCTGCGCATCGGGAAACAAAGAAAATTACGACAAAGGCGCCAAAAGAGATGCTTTTAAAAGGCACTGCTGCTGCCAGGACCACAGAACCGAAACATCCAAGAACATATATTATCTTTTCTGCTTCGTTGTAAAGCGCAGCCCTCTCTTCTAAAGAAGGCTCCCCCTGCATAATCATCCTCGAGTCCGGGTAAGGATGGCCTTGCTCGAAAGAATAGTTTTGGTATCTTTCCATTTTTCCTCCTTTCGCTAAATTAGACGCGGTAAAATTACGGTTTTCCAAAAAATTTTGTTTATTTTAAAAATTATTAACTTGTGTTTGGCACATAAAAGGGTAAAATTAGCCATATGGAAGACAGCCCCTCCCCAGAAAACCTAGCGGAAAAATCTAACGAAGAATTAATGCGGCTCTCCCGGCAAGACGTCAAAGGCGCCTATGATATTATTTATGCAAGGCTTTATGGAAAATTTGTCAATGTAGCGTGGAAGATTTTAAGAAATACGGCTGACGCTGAAAATGCTGCGCAGGAAGCCTTAATAGCGGGCTATATTAAAAGAGGGAAATTTTTATTTTTATCTAAAACAGAAACCTGGCTTACTAGAATCTTGATTAACAAGGCAAAAGATATCATAAGGAAGAACGGCGGCAAGAAGCCCGCAGAAGAAAAAATAGGAGAAGCCGTAGATGACACGAAAGAAATTGAAAGAGGAGAAATTCTAGACCCGGGTATAGATAATAGGGCGGCCGGAAACGATTCCCAAGCGGATAAAAAAACCAGGATGATGCTTATGTTTTTGGAAGAATGTATTAAAAAGTTGCCGGAAGAAGAAAAGATCAACTTAGAGCTCAGAGAGCTCAATAATATAGCCTTTAAAGAAATCGCTAAAATTACCAAGGAGAAATTCGGCTACAGCTCCCTAGGGACTATAGTGAATAGGATTGCCTCAGCTAAGAAAAAGGTAAAAAATTGCATTGAAAAGAAACTTTCTTCTTTTAAAAATATTTTTGAAAAATAAGCGCCAAATAGCCGTCTAATCAGTAGAAAGGCGAAATATGAATAATAAAGAATTCAATAAACTATTTGATTTCTGGAGGAAGAAAAAGCTGCGGGGAATCGAAGAAATTAAACCGCCAAAGTCAAAGGACTGCCTATGTTTTGCTGAACTAGAGGAGCATGCAAAGGGCAGCGTAGATAAACTTACCGTTGCCAAAAAACAACATCTCCAGTCCTGTTCTTATTGCCAAAAAATGATCGCTACGTTTGAGAAAGCCGTAAGGGAGGAAGAACGAGTTACTATATACGAGCGGCTTATAGAGACCTCGAGGAATTTTGCAGACACCATAGCTTTACCTTTCAAAGCCCTGCCCCGGATTACACCTGCGTTAGCGTCTGCCCTGGCCGTAATTCTTATTTTTATAATATTTTCGAATCAGCCTTTGGAATTAAAAAATTATTCCTTTGAATTCGCTCAGCCAATCATAAAAACACGCGGATTAACTAGCACCCCCGCAATAGTTACTGCGGGCAGCAAATTCAGAATTAATAAAATTGTTACCGCGACTGACTGTTATGTTTATTTATTTAGTATTAAAAAAAATAAAATAGACTTCCTTGCTTGGGAGAAAATTGCAGGAAAAATTGAAAACGCCTTTCCTAAAAAAGGATGGCTTCAGGACGCAGGAAGACTAGTCCTCCTCCTTAGCAAAAATCCTCTTAAAGATATCTCTTCTGCCGGGGAAATTATCATAAAAAATTACAATAAAGGCGAAAAGCCAACTTTAGGGGCGTTAAGAAAAGAGCTAGAAAGAAAAGATATAAGTTTCTATAGCATAAAGTCGCCTTAGCTTAAATCCGCTCATCGTTTTTTGACCCATGTTCACATTATGAAAATTAACCTATTGATTATTTTAATTACCCTTTACGCGTTCCCTTGTTATGGGCAAGATACAAAACTGCCCTGCGCTATAAAACATGAGGGTAAATTATACCTAAGGAATCCTCATTTAGGGGAGTATGAACAAATTGTGAAACACGATGTTGACGGCGATGGCCAGGAAGAATTCATAGCCAGGGTCAAAGGGGAACCCCAGGATGCCCCGGCAAGGGCTTTTACAGTGATATACAAACTGAATAATAATAAACTAGTTCCCGTCAAGACGATTATCGGCGGAGACTCTCCGTCAGAAATTAATTTTTTTGACATTGATGGCGATAAAATAGATGAAATCATAACCTATGACCACAGCGGCAACCACTATGCTACTATTATGGTCTATAGTTTTAAAAATAACGGGTATAAATGCCTTTTTAAAAATGGCACTGCCTGTTATGTATGCGAGCTTAAAACAGGTGTAAACCCTATAAGGATAATCATCGGCAGAGAAAACTGGGAGGATAAAGAATTCTGCTATGCAAATTCTAGTGAAAAATCGCTATTAGAGGTATGGATATGGGATGGCAAGCAATTCGTTTATTCTGCACAATTAAGCACTACTCCGGCCATTTCTGAAGAAGAGATGTTAGAGATAAATTGGCAGAACTATAAAAAAACAATAGCGAAAATAGAAAAAGGATCAAAAGAAACAGGAGTCTATTTTCAAGAAGATGCAGGAAAATTCCTGTTAGGGTCGTTTAATTTAGGGGCAATGCTGGAAGATTTCAGGAAAAAGCAATAATCGAGCTTAAGATAAAAGGCGTATATTCATGCGGAAAAAAATCATCATCTCTATATTTCTTATTATTCTTCCATCCGCTCTTATTTTTGGGCAGACTGAAGAAGAGGCATATGGATTATTCTTAGATGGCAAGGTGAAAACCGAAGAGAACAATTATGAAGCCGCTATCTCTTGCTTTGAAAAAGCGATAGAAATAGATACAAAACTTGATAATCCCGAAAGGATAGCCCTTAGCTTAATTAATATCGCCAATAATTACGACCGCCTGCGCCAATTCCAGAAAGAAGCTTTTTATTGGGAAGAGGCCCTTAAGAGGCTCCGGAAGCTTGACGCCCCGCAAGATGTAGCTTTAGCCCTTAAAAAGAGCGCTTTGCTTTATTATAATCTTGGCCAATACGAAAAAACCTGGGGCTATCTCACAGAGGCACTCCAGATTTATACAAAACTTAATGTTCCTAGAGGCGTAGCTGATGTCCTAACCTACTTTGGGATAGCTTATTCTAATATGGGATTATATAATAAAGCCCTGGTTTGCCTGGAACAAGCGATAGAGATATACAACAAATCTTACGTTTATCCTTCAGCGCTGGTTGAGGCATTTACAATGCTGGGCATAACTTATAGTTCTCTTGCCCAATACGAAAAAGCAATTGTTTGTTTTGAAAAGGCATTAGAAATAGATAAGCAGCTAGGAGGTAATTTTGAGGATATCATTTTGAATAACATGGGGGTACTTTATGCTGATTTTGGCCAATATGATAAAGCCCTTTCCTGTTATAAAGAGGCCTTTAAGAACGATACGGCAAACGCAATTTATCTAAATAATATCGGAAAAATTTACCTGGCGCTGCGCCAATACGATAAAGCCCTGTCTTATTTTGAAGAGGCGCTAAAAACAGCAAATAAATCTAAAAATCCTTCTGGCGAGTTTCCAATTCTAAGTAATATGGGCGAACTTTATCTTTCTCAAAAAAAATACAAAGAAGCAGAAAAAAAATTTCTATTGGCTGACGACGACTCAGGGTTAACGGATGTTTACCTCGCCACAAAAAGATTCAGCGAAGCGGCCCGCTTGCTTAAAAAAATGGGGCCGGGGTGGGAAAAAAATGATTTTGGCCGCGTTACATCATACACTCAACATGGCCTTCTCCTCCAAGGAAAAGGCCAGCTTAAAGAAGCATCCATTAAATTACTTAGCGCGGTTTCCTTGACTGAAGAAATACGGAGCAGAATAAAAGAAAAAGAAGGATTTTTTATCAGTGCAGGAATCGTTGGCGGCTATATCCGGCCATACCGCAGCCTCATTCCTGTCCTTGCCGAAAGAGCCTTAAAAGGAGAAACTCAAGATGCTGATTTTCTTTTTTATGGTAAGGATATCGCCTCTTCCGCCTTCTATTTTTCCGAATCAACCAAAGCCAGAACCCTGCTTGAGGCCATGACAGAATCTGCTAAAAAATACATTACTCAAGAATTACCGCTAGAATTACGCGAGAAAGAACAGGATATCCTAAACCAGCTTTCTGCTATAGAGAAAAACTGGGACAGCGTCTATAAAAATAGCGCGGAAGCGTTTAAGGCGCTAACCGAAAGAAAGCAAGACCTGAAACAACAACTCGATTCTTTTGTCTCCCGCATTCGTAAGGACTATCCTAAATATGCTTCGCTCAATTACCCCCGGCCCATACCGCCAGAGCAGCTCCCCTTAAAAGACAATGAAGTACTTTTGGAATACGCCCTCTGCGATGATGCTGCCTATCTATTCAAGGTAAAAAAAGGCGGGGTAAAAGAAATAATCAAAATCCCAAAAGGCAAAGAGGAAATAGAAAATATGGTTATTGAATTCTGCCTGCCTTTTGAGCCGGATCTCGAGACTCAAGATATACCTTATCAAGACTTCTCCTCTATCCGGGGGAAAATTCTCTATGACCTGCTTTTATCCGAAGCCCTGAAAGATTTGCCTTCCGGCACCAAGATCATTATTGTTCCCGACGGAATATTGGGCCGCCTTCCCTTTGACGCCCTCACAATAAAAGCTGGTGATACATTAGAACAAACTCTTTTTGTTACAGACAAATGGAATATTACCTACTATCAATCCGCTACAGTTTTAGCCCTCAACCGCATGCTTAGGCCATCCCAGGCGCCCAAACCCATCTTTGCCTTAGGCAATCCTATTTACAATGAAGAGGACCCCCGCTACCTCGCCTATAAAGAAAAAAGACCTCAACCTATCCTTTTAGCTAAAGATATCGATAAGGCCGGTTTCCGCGCCCTGGCTACCCGGGCAGACTGGGGGAAGACCAGCGAAGAGGACGAAGAGGAAGATGAAATATCTTTTAGCCCTCTTCCTGAAACAGAAACGGAAATAAAATCTATCGCTCGGATTTTTAAAGTGCAAACCCGGCCTCCGGATATCCTCCTGGGTGTTTTTGCCAACGAGACTAACCTGCACAAGACAAAACTGAACCAATACCGCCTGCTGCACTTTGCCACCCACGCAGATTTGCCCGGCAATGTCCAAGGCATAAACGAGCCCTTCCTGCTTCTCGGCCAGGTAGAAAATAACCCACAGGACGACGGATTGCTTACCTTGAACGAAGTCTTAAATATCCCTCTTGACGCGGATATGGTTGTACTTTCTGCCTGTATTACGGCAAGGGGCAAAACGATGGAGGGGGAAGGCCTGCTTAATTTTACCAGGGCATTTCAATATGCCGGCGCAAGGACAGTCCTGGCCAGCCTATGGGAAGTTGCTTCGGAACCTACCGTAGAATATATGGAGCTGCTCTATCGCCACTTGAAAGAAGGCAAATCTAAATCCGAGGCGTTCTTTCTAGCCAGGAAAGAGATGAAGCAAAAATATCCCAATCCATTTTTCTGGGCTGTGTTTGTATTACATGGGGAAGGATACTGATGGCTGCCCCGCATGGACTCGAACCATGATAACAAGATCCAGAATCTTGTGTCCTACCATTAGACGACAGGGCAATGAATTTATCGGCGGGGCTATTTAAATTTATGGGAAATATTAGCCACTTTCACAAAGTCGGCTATTGCAGTCCTGTTTTCCTCATCTAGATCCCTAAAGGAAATTCCCAGGCGGTATTTAATCCCCTCTGGCACATTATACTTTACTTCTCCCTTAATTTTTAAAGACCCATACAACTTAAAGTTGGTTGCTTTATCGATCTTATATAACATAAAGTCTATCGCAAGCAGGGTGTTCGCGGGGATATTGTATTCTGTCGAAATCGAGATACCCCCTTCGCTCAAATCTAAGATCTTAGCCTCGATCTCTTCTTTTCTGACCAGCATCCTGACTTTTAAAGGCTTGTCTACCTGATAGACGACTATGATATTGACCTTTAGCCGCTGGAACTGCCGCCTCTCTCCGTCTGGATACGCGCTAGCCATAACTCTTCTCCCGCTTAACTTTTGCTCTTTTTCTCTAATGCTTCGATAAGCGCATTTACTTTTTGCACAAAAGAATGGATGATGTCTTTTTTACGTATGCCCAAACGCAATGAGTAATCCCCCTGGATCACTTTATCTAAAGTTTTTTCCAGGCGGGGTATCGGCCCCAAAGTGCGATGTAAAAGGACTGCCAGGGTAATTAAAAGGACGATGATTGCCCCGGTAAAGCTTAATTGCGAAATCAAGGAATCAACCCACCATGAAGAACCGCCGCGGCTGCAATTCTGCAATGCCATGCCTATCATCCATGATGAATATAAATTTATAAGGACGAGCGCGCAGACATAGGCTAAACCGATGCTAACGAAGTGAAGAATAAACGGCGTCCTTAAAAAAAATAGTTTGCTTCTTCTGTCTTTCATCGCCTTCGCTCCTTTTTATTTTAATAATAACCGGCTGTCCCGCTCCAATTGCCGGCAGCATCCACGGTGATGCTAAAACCACTACTGGCTGGGGGTTCTTTGCTATCCGTAGAAGTACAACGGGTCGCCGCTAATGTAAAATCGGAATCCGATGCGCTAGGTATAGAGTAAGAAAAATAATGGGTTGAGGTGCAACTGGTGGGAGCATCAACATCCAAGCCCATTGCAGTCGCATAAGTAGAATATTTTAAATGGTATGCGTGTTGGGCTCCGCGGAGTTGGCCTAAAATAGTCTTGGCTTCCGCAGAACGGCTCTTCTCGATCGTCTTGCCGAATTGAGTAAAGCCTATTGTCGAGAGGATAGCTACTATAATGATTACCGCTACCAACTCTATTAACGTCATGCCCTTTACTGCCCTTTTTTCTCCTCTGGCCTTAGGCATCTTTCCTCCCGTCTCCCTCACTAAACCTAATTTATCTATAACTTTACCAATAGGGGACTTACCAAGCGTTGTCTTTTACCCACTGATCTGCTGCTGTTACAGAATCTTTGACTGTGCTGCAACCAGCTGCCACAGATACAAAAATCGACAAAAGAAGCATTGCTAAAATAACTTTGGGCCTGGTAATCATATCTACCCCTTTCTTATGAATTTATTTAAACGCTCCCGGGTCTTTTCTTTACCTAAATAATATATCACTTCAAAGAGCCCTGGTCCAATAGTTTTACCTGTAAGGGCTACCCTGATGGGATGAATCAGCGCTTTTGCTTCGATGTTCAACTCTTTTACCAGATCCCTGAAGCTGGCCTCGATAGTTGCAATATCAAATTGTTTTAAAGAATCCAGCCTCTCGATAAAAAGACTGAACTCGCGGGAAAGGTCTTTGCTCAGATATTTCTTTTCTGCTGCGGGATCCATCTGGAGATCCTTGGCAAAAAAGAAATCAGACCAATCCAGAAAATCGTTTAGAGTAGTCAGGCGTTCCTGGAATAATTTTACTAAAGAAACGACGTAATTTCTATCAAAATTATCTTGCGCGATATACCCTTTCTCTGCAAGCAGAGGAATAAGCAGGTCCGTCAAACCTTCCGCATCCTGCGTCTTAAGATATTGGTTGTTCATCCAATTAAGCTTATTCAAATCAAAAGTAGCTGCGGTCTTATTTACGTCTGTTACATCGAATAATTTAACCGCCTCGTTAATATCGATTACTTCGCGGTTTTCGCCCGGAGCCCAACTTAAAAGCAGAAGATAATTCACAAGGGCGTTGGACAAATACCCCATCTTGCGGTAATCACTTATGGCCGTCGCCCCTGTCCTCTTGGAAAGCCGGCCGCCTTCTTTCTGTAAAATCAAAGGCAGGTGCGCAAATCCGGGGATTGGAAAACCCAGGGCCTGATAAAGAAGGATCTGTTTCGGAGTATTAGAGATGTGGTCGTCTCCCCGGATCACATGCGTTATGTCCATCGTGGCGTCGTCTACTACACAGGCGAAATTATAGGTAGGGGTTCCGTCTGACTTAATCAAGACCTGGTCTTTGATGGTCGTGGAATCAAACTCGATTTTCCCGCGGATCAAATCATTGAGCTGGATAGCCTGTGGAGTGACTTTAAAAATAATCGCTTCGCCTTTTTCTGTCTTTTCGGTATAGGCCTTACCATCTTTCAGCAGGCGTTCGGCGTATTCCCGATAGAGATCAAATCTTTTACTCTGGTAGTAGACCTCGTCCCAATTAAAACCCAGCCATTGAAGGCTGCCCAATATCTCATCGACGAATTCCTGCTTGGAGCGCTCTTTATCGGTATCTTCAATCCGCAAAATAAATTTTCCCTTCTTTGCCTGGGCGTAAATCCAGTTAAATAAAGCGGTGCGGCCGCCTCCGATATGCAAGTTACCCGTCGGTGAAGGAGCAAAGCGGACCCTGATCATTTTAGTTTCATCCCTTCTTCCAGTGCCTTTTTATTAATTTCTATAAGGTGCTTTTTATCCGCCGGAGCCATGGCGCAAATGACTTCCAGGATAATCTTCGGGCTTAAAATCCCCGTATGCGCGGTCAAACACCCCAGGGCCACCATATTGGCCACTTTTATATTGCCTATTGTAGCTGCTATATCAGTAAAAGGATACCTGAAGATACCTGCGTTACTGCTTTTCTCAACGGCGGGGATTAAAGAACTATTTAAAATCAATAAACCTTTCTTTTCTATCCTGCTTTTGAATCTCTCCAGGGAAGGGGCGTTCATAATGACCGCGGTGTCCGCTTTATCAATATAAGGCGAGCCTATTTCTGCATCAGATATCACCACCATACAATAAGCAGTGCCGCCGCGTACCTCCGCCCCGTAAGAAGGCAGCCACGTGACATGTTTATCTTCCCGCATTGCTGCCTCTGCCAAAACTTTGCCTAAAAGCATAATGCCTTGGCCTCCGGCTCCCGCAATGATAATCTTTTTTTTCATTTAATCCTTCCCAAAGGAAATTCTTTCAGCATAACATCTCTTATCCAATCCAGGGCCTGCCTGGGAGAAAGCCCCCAATACGTCGGGCAGGGAGATAATATTTCTACCAGAGAAAAACCCACATTATCTATCTGATTCACAAATGCCTGTTTTATTGCTTTCTTTGCTTTTAAAACTTCCTGCGGAGAATGTAAAGAGACCCGCTCGATGTATTTTACCGCCGGCAGTATTGCCAGCATTTCAGAGATCTTCAAAGGAAAGCCCTGCAGGCTTGCTTCTCGCCCTTTAGGAGTAGTAGCCGTCTTTTGCCCCAATAAAGTCGTAGGCGCCATCTGGCCGCCGGTCATACCGTAAATCGCATTATTAATAAAAACTACCGTCAAATTTTCTCCCCTGTTAGCAGCATGTATTGTCTCGTTTGTGCCGATGGCTGCTAAATCTCCGTCACCCTGATAGGTAAATACGATATTTTGGGGCCTTACTCTTTTTATGGCTGTGGCTACTGCCAATGCCCTGCCATGCGCTGCTTCAGAACAATCAAAATCCCAATAGTCATAGGCGACTACTGCGCAACCCACCGGGGCTACAGCAATAACCCTCTCTCTGATATCCAGTTCATCTACTACCTCGGCAACAAGCCTATGCGCTATTCCATGCCCGCAGCCAGCGCAGTAATGGGTTTTAGTATCGACCAAAGATTTAGGATGCCCGAATATTTTTTCCATCTTTTTCTATAAGGATTTGATCTTTTTGATGATCTCTTCTTCCGTCGGAATGCCGCCGCCTGAACGGCCTAAAAACTCTACTCTTGCCCGTCCTTCTACGGATAATTTTACGTCTTCCAGCATCTGGCCGTAAGACATCTCTATAACCAAAAATACCGGCCGCTTTTTACGGGCTGTAATCCCTTGAAACACTTTCCGGGGAAAAGGCCACAAAGTAATAGGCCGGATCAACCCGATCTTTTTGCCTTTCTTTCTCAGCTCATGGACTACGCCCTTGGCGATCCTTGCCATTGTCCCATAAGCAACGATTATGGTTTCCGCACCGGCCAAAGAATCACCTTCATAACGCTCTTCTTTATTTTGGATAATTTTATATTTTTTTTGCAATTTAAGGTTTGCCTCTTCCAGGGCGCCTTCTTTGAGAAAAAAAGATTTTACTACATTGGGTTTTCTATTTTTGCATCCGGTAAGAGCCCAATCTTTAGGCGGGGAATATTTTAGCTTGCCGCTTCCTACTTCAATCGGCTCCATCATCTGTCCAAGCATGCCGTCCCCTAAAATAATTACGGGATTACGGTATTTATCCGCAAGGCCAAAGGCGATCTGCATAAAATCATATGCCTCCTGCACAGAAGAAGGCGCTAGAACTAAACAACGGTAGTCTCCATGCCCGCCGCTGCGCGTGGCCTGGAAATAATCGGATTGCGCAGGCGCGATATTGCCTAACCCCGGGCCGCCGCGCATGACATTAACAATTACCGCAGGTAATTCTGCTCCGGCGATATAAGAAATCCCTTCCTGTTTCAGGCTCATGCCGGGGCTGGAAGAAGAAGTCATTGTTCTTGCTCCGGTCGCCGCTGCCCCAAATACCATATTGATCGCTGCCAACTCCGACTCTGCCTGGATAAAAATACCGCCTATCTCAGGCATGCACTTTGCCATATACGCCGTCAATTCATTTTGCGGAGTGATGGGATACCCGGCATAAAACCTGCAGCCGGCATGTATTGCCCCGTAAGCCAAAGCTTCATTACCGCTTATCAATATTTTCTTCGGCATCTTATTTCCATACCTCAATGCAGCAATCCGGGCAAATTATGGCGCACATCATACAACCCAGGCATTCCGGGTTATCATCAAATTTAACCGGCTTCACGCCCTGACGGTTAAAATTATTATCTACCTTAATGGAGCCCTTCGGGCAAAAACTCACGCATAAAAGGCAGCCTTTACACCTATCTTTATTAATGATTATCTTGGCCATAAGTACTGATAACTTTGTCTGCTATTGCTTTAGCAGTCAATCCATATTTATCCAATAAAATATCCCTCTTGCCATGGACGATGAATTCAGAAGGCAGGCCGAGCCTGATTACCGGTTTATTTATCGCCTCCATCACAGCACTGCCAAAACCACCCTCCAGAACACCTTCCTCGACCGTATAAATAAATTTCACCTTCGCGGCAATATCCTTAAATAAATTTATATCCAATGGCTTTACAAAGCGCGCATTAATCAGGGTGCCGGAGAGCCCTTTTTTCTCCAACTGCTCTATAGCTTCATAGGCAGGCACCACCATGCTCCCCAAAGCAATTATAGCAAAATCTTTGCCATTTTTTAATATTTCTGCTTTGCCTAATTCTAAGGGAGGCTCCGGAAAATTTAATAATGGGACTTTAGATTTAGGATATCTTATGGCTATCGGCTTACCTAAGCGGAGGCTGAATTCCAGCATCTTTTCTAATTCCACTCCGTCTTTAGGCGCCATGATATTCAGATTGGGGATACTCCTTAAAAAAGCAATATCAAAAATCCCCTGATGGGTCACTCCGTCTTCTCCGACGATGCCTGCACGATCGATGGCAAAGATAACCGGCACGTCCTGGAGTGCAACGTCCTCTACGATCTGGTCATATGCTCTTTGTAAAAAAGTAGAGTAGACGGCAAATACAGGCCTCAAAGCCGCTTTAGCTAAGCCTCCGGAAAAACATACTGCGTGCCCCTCGGCAATACCCACATCAAAAAATCTTTCCGGGTACAAATCGCGGAATTTATCCAGGCCCGTTCCTTCAGGCATAGCTGCGGTTATAGCAAGGATCCTTTTATCGGTCTTTGCCAACTCCAGAAGTTTACGGCTGAAGATTTCGGTATAAGTCAATGCGCCTTGGGCATCCTTTGCCCTAGACTCTCCCGTATCGATCTCAAAAGGGCCTACGCCGTGGAATTTTATCGGCTCGTTTTCCGAATGAGGATAGCCTTTACCTTTTTTTGTAACCACGTGCAGTATCCGCGGGCCTTTGATATTAATGATATTTTTTAAAGCCGGGATCAAAAGATGCAGGTTATGCCCGTCTAAAGGCCCAAAATAGCGAAAACCTAATTCTTCAAATAAAATCCCGGGGATAAATAAACCCTTAAACCCCTCTTCGAATTTATGCGCAATTTTTACTATACGGCTTCCTTTTGGGATGCGGGATTGAGCAAAACTTTCCAGAGAATCTTTAAAGCGGTTATATATAGGTAACGAAATGAGTTTATTTAGATACGTGCTTAAGGCTCCGGCATTGGCAGCTATACTCAATTCATTGGTATTGAGGATGATAAGGATATCTTTTTTAAAATGTCCGGCGTTATTCAGACCCTCGAAACATAAACCGCCGCTTAGGGAACCGTCACCAATCACTGACACTACCTTAAAATATCGATCCGTTGGTAAATAATCCCTGGCATAGGCAAGGCCCAAGGCCAATGATATTGCGGTTGAGCTATGGCCGGTGGTAAATGTATCGTATGGTGATTCATCCTTAGAGGGGAAACCGCTTATGCCTTGATATTGACGCAGGGTGGAAAAATTCTTGTTCCTGCCGGTAAGTATCTTATGTGCGTATGACTGGTGGCCCACATCCCAGATAATTTTATCATCAGGCGTATCTAAACAATAATGCAGGGCCAAGGCAAGTTCTACTGCCCCGAGGCTGGAAGCCAGATGCCCGCCTGTCCGGGAAACAACTTCGATAATCTTTTCTCTTATTTCCTGCGCAAGGCAAGGCAATTGCTCAACGGATAATTTTTTTAAATCCTGGGGTGAGTTTATTTTTTCTAATAACATCTAGTCTTCTGTCTTTGCCTCATCAAAAGGTTTCAACTCAAATTCGCCTTTTTTCCCTTTTACAAGGATGTCGATTTTTTTCTTGGCCGTATCCAGCCTCTGCGCACAAAGGCGGGAAAGTTCAATACCTTCCTGATACCTTTTTAATGCCTCATCCAAGGATAGATCCCCTTTTTCTAAATCATCGACGATCTTTTCCAGCCTTTTCAATGTCTCTTCAAATTTTACTTCAGCCATTTTTGGTAACCTCCATCACCTGACTTAATATATCTCCTTTATGTAACTTTGTCTTCACTATATCGCCTGTCCTGATGTTGCCGGCATCTTTAACCACCTCTGCCTCCGGCATCTTAAAAGTAATGCTGTAGCCCCGCGATAATATATTCAAAGGGCTTAAGGTAGATAATTTTTCCGCTGCTTTAATAAACCCCGATTCTTTTAGTTTGACAAAATGCAGGGTGCGGATATAAATTTGTTTCGCCAAATCGGCTGTTTTTATTTTATATTGCTGGATCAAAACTGCCGGATTAAGCAAGGCCAGCTTTTTACCAGCGGTACCAAGCCTGTTCATATTCAATTCCAGCTCATGCGTTATATTCAGGTTCAAGCGATGTTGCAATTCATCTATTGCTTCTTGAAAATTTAGCGCCTTATCCAGAAATAATCTCCTGAGGTTGCTGGTTAAAAATTGCAGTTTTTCGCTCAAATCTTCTTTTTTGGGCAGGATCAATTCCGCTGCTGCCGACGGCGTGGGTGCACGCAAGTCAGCCACCAGGTCCGCGACTGTCCAATCGCGCTCATGGCCTACCGCTGAGATTACCGGTATGCTAGAATTATATATGGCGTAAGCCACTACTTCCTCATTAAACGCCCAGAGGTCCTCGATACTTCCTCCGCCACGGCCCACGATCATCACTTCGATACGTTCATTCCTGGGTAATTGTTCGTTCAAAAGATTAAAATCCTTGATCGCCTGGGCGATCTCATCTTTCGCGCCTTCTCCCTGCACGCGCACAGAATTAACGATAATATGCACGTCTTTAAATCTTCTATCCAAAACTTTGAATATATCCTTTATCGCCGCACCCTGGGCTGAAGTAACTATGCCTATGCGGTTGGGGAGGTAAGGTAAAGGCCGTTTATGCGCGGCAGAAAATAACCCTGCCTTTTCCAGCCGTTGTTTTAATTGTTCCAAGGCTAACTGGAGGCTGCCTATGCCTTTGGGTTCGATTTTTTCTACTACTAACTGGTACTGGCCGCGGGGCGGATAAACCTCGATTTTACCGAAAGCAATCGCCTTCAGGCCATCTTCAATTTTGAATTTGATATCTTTAGTAGCCCGGTTAAAGATCACCGCCGGTAATAATGCTGCCTGGTCTTTTAAGGAAAAATAACAATGGCCTGAGGGATATTGCCTGAAATTAGAAATCTCTCCTTCTACCCAGACTTCGCTAAAGGTATTCTCAAGGATTAATTTTATATCCTGGGTGATCTCGGAGACGGTATAGATATGCCGCGATTTTTCAGTTGTATTTTCGAACATCTTGTCAGGCCGCTTTATTTAGTAGAGTCGGATACCTTCTCTTCTGTTTGAGGCTCGCTAACTGTTTTATCGACTTGCTTTATTTCTTTTTTTAGTATAATCATATTCACCGAGTAGGGGCTTATGGATAATGGCCCTTCCTGATATGTATCGGTAACATCTATTTCTTTCTCTTCGGACGGAACAAATGCGCAGTTAGTGCTGCAAGAAGAATCCAGGGTATACTTTTGGTATGAATAATACCCCGGGAAGTTTTTGATCTCCAGCCTGATATTACGGTTGGAAGATTTAAATTTATTTGCCAAATCATTTAATTCCAGCGCCTTTTTTAGTAATGCCTTCAGCTTAGCGCTTAGGCGGAGGCTGGAGATATCAATTTGCCTTGCGATGATCTTTTCTAATTTATTGGCCCGAATAAGGTTCATCAGGAGCTTACGTTCCCTGTCATTCAACGTGGCTATATTTTTGGATATATAATTCTTGGCTATATCGGGGTCAATATAATTGCTGATGATTATAACTGCGCCGTCTTCCGTCTTAGTGGCCACCATGCTTAAGAATTCATCGTCGATCTTCGACGTGGGAGATAACATATTATTACCTAGATACTTGAGCATCCTGAAGACATTGTATATTGATTTCGGTTCGCCTTTATATTCGGATGCTTCGGGATCAAGCCAGAATGCACCTACGTTTCTAGTTACGCCTTCTTTTTTATTATAAAAATCCTCCAGGCAAAAATAGACTTGGTAATCAAGGCCGGCTTCATACATTTTCTTGATACGGCTGGGTATGTAACTGGCGCAAACAAAAGAATTCTCGTACCTCTCTGGCAACATATTCATACCGCTGTCATAGTTCCATTCATCCACAATTAACGGCGTATTTTTGTCGAAATTAAAGTAATCCGTCAGCCAATCACGCACGAGCTTAACAGCAGTCTTCTTGTATTTGGTAATTTCTCCCTCTGCACCGGGATTGGTAGAATAACTATGCCAACTAATAAAATCCAGAGGCAGACGATAGCTGTAACAGAATTTCATCAGTTCATAGATCAAACTTTTTTCCACAGTCATTATATTGTTGCCATCCGGATTCTGGAACCACCAGCTTACGCTTGGGCCACCGACGGGAATATGGATCTTAGCTTCTGTTTCTAATTCCTTTACCGCCTCTGCAACCTGACGGTAAAGATTCAGGTATTCCTGTTTTCTGCCTAAAAAGAACTCATCTAAATCAGGCGCGCTCCAGACCTCATACCAGATATTATATTTTTTCTGGCAACTTAAATTACTGATATGGTTCTTTACCAGTTCTTTAAATGCCTTCAAGTCCCAAGGAGGGCTTTTTTTATCCAAGACCTCCCCCAACCCAGCGGGTGTCCCGAATATATCCAGGATAACTGTCCCGCCTGCATCGCTTATATTTTTAATCACCTTTTCGTAATTATCCAATAATTTATTCTGTGAGGCTTTGTCCTTGGCAAGCTGGTTTATTTCCCAGAGATTATACTGTATGCGGTAGATGCCCGAAAAACCAATATCATTCTTCCATTTCTCCAAAATTTTTTCGTCGGCCAGGCTTTGCGGCCAGCTTGATGTCCGGTTAAAACCGCGTCCGCTTAAATCAATATTGGGTTTAAAAATCTTCGGGAGGGGAATCGTCGGAGAAGCAGCGTCCAGGGTAAATTTTACCTCACTATCCTGGGCAAATAGTAACGTAAGGCTAAAAGCGAAAAAGGCAAAACCAAAAATTAAAATTTTTAGCTTACTCATAGTTTCTTTTGAATCCTTGTAATCGAGTTTGCCTTTCCCGTGTTTTCGTCTATATCGATAATCGCGCCATGTAACTGTATATTATCCTCGGCTACTTCAAATCTCACAGGCACAGAAGTAATGAATCTCTCTAAAACATCTTCCTTCCTTCTTCCGATAACGGAATCATACGGCCCGGTCATACCAACGTCCGTAATATAAGCGGTCCCTCCCGGCAAAATTTTTTCATCCGCAGTCTGTATATGGGTGTGGGTGCCTAACACAGCGGAAACTTTACCGTCTAGATACCAGCCTAATGCCACTTTCTCCGAAGTCGCCTCGGCGTGGATATCTACGATGATTATCGGGGTATCTTTATGTAATTCTTCCTGCGCCTGTTTAGTCGCCCTGAAAGGGCATTCCAACGGCTCCATAAAGACCCTGCCATTAACATTGATTACGCCGACCTTGAACTTATCTTTTACTTTAAACAAGCCCGAACCGCTCCCCGGGGTCCCCGGAGGAAAATTCACCGGCCTTAAAATACGTGCCTCCTGGTTGATAATATCGAAAATTTCTCTTTTTTTCCAAATATGGTCTCCAGAAGTAAGCACATCGACACCTGAAGCAAACAATTCTTCCGCGACGGAAAGAGTAATGCCTGAGCCTCCGGATGCGTTCTCCGCATTAGCGATTACAAAATCCAGACCATATTCTTTCTTCAGGCCAGGCAGCAAATTCTTTATCGCCTCCCTGCCCGGCCTACCCACTATGTCGCCAATAAAGAGAATTTTCATTTTGCGTATTCTATGGCCCTGGTTTCGCGGATTACCGTTACTTTAATCTGGCCCGGATATTCCATCCCCTCTTCGATTTTCTTACGGATATCCCGCGCCAGATTTACCGCGTCTGAATCCGAAATCTTTTCCGGCTGCACAATAACACGTATCTCGCGGCCCGCCTGTATAGCAAAAGATTTTTCTACTCCCTTAAACAGATTCGCAATGGACTCTAATTTCTCGAGCCTCTTGATGTAGGTTTCCAGCGTCTCGCGCCTTGCTCCGGGGCGGGCTGCGCTGATGGCATCTGCTGCCACGGCTAAAACCGCATATAAACTTTGCGGCTGGGCCTCTTCGTGATGCGCCTCGATAGCATGCAATACTTCCGGTGATTCATTATATTTCTTCGCTAAATCCGCGCCTATCTTGGCGTGCGTCCCTTCGATCTGATGGTCAACAGCTTTACCGATATCGTGCAATAATCCTATGCGCCGGGCAAGCTTAAAATCCAACCCTATTTCGGAAGCCATCATACCCAAAAGAAAAGATACTTCTTTGGAATGCTGCAGGGCATTCTGGCCGAAACTGGTGCGGTATCTCAGGCGGCCCAGGAGTTTTATCAATTCAGGGTGCAGGCCGTTGACGCCGGATTCAAATGCTGCCCGCTCTCCTTCTTCGCGTATCTTCTCGTCCATCTCTTTCTTGGTTTTTTCCACTATTTCTTCGATCCTGCCCGGATGTATCCTGCCATCGCTGATAAGTTTCTCCAAACTCAGGCGCGCTATTTCCCTGCGCACCGTATCAAAGGCAGACAAAGTTACGGCTTCGGGCGTATCATCGATAATCACATCCACTCCCGTAGCCATTTCTAATGCCCGGATATTTCTTCCTTCTCTCCCGATAACGCGGCCTTTCATCTCATCGCTTGGCAGGGTCACGACGCTTACCGTGGATTCTACCGCGTGTTCCGCAGCGCATCTTTGAATAGCAAGACTGACAATCTCTCTTGCTTTTTTATCAACGCTACTGCGTAAATCCTCTTCACTTCTCTTGATAAAAACCGCCTTTTCCGTATTCAACTCTTCATTAAGACGGCTCAATAAAATCTGCTTTGCTTCTTCGGCAGATAAAGAAGATATCTTCTGCAGCCTTTCTTTCTCTTCGGCAACCAACGCATGCAACTGATTCTCCTTCGCCTTGAGGGCTTCTTCCTGTTTCACTAAATTCTGGGCTCTTGATTCGATCTCTTTTTCTTTAGTCTCCAAGAGGCCTAAGCGGCGCTCGATATTCTCTTCTTTCTGGGAGAGCCTTTTTTCTAAATTCGCGATTTCCTGACGCCTGTCTTTTGTCTCATGCTCAAAATCCTGACGCATACGGTACAAAAGGTCTTTAGCTTCCAGTTCTGATTCCCTGCGTTTATCCTGTGTTTCTTTTTTAGCCTGCTCTAAAATATGCTTTGCCTGCGTCTCGGCATCCTGGATCTTCTTCTCAGCAATATATCTCCTGAAAAAATATCCTATAAATGTTGAGGCTAGGGCAATGGCAATGAAGATGATGATATTCAGCATCACTTTAACCACTCCTCTCTGACTCGATATACCTAGTTTTATTATTTCTGGCGGTTAAGCAAAGATAACTCTGTCGACAGCTACATCGTGCATTGCGGTGGGTACAGAAGGTAAGATTTGAAAATCGAATGCTAATCCAATAGAAGTTGTTTTTCTATGAAGCTTCTTTAAAAAGCGGTCGTAGTAGCCTTTACCGCGCCCTAAACGGTTCCCTTGTTTATCAAAAGCAACTCCGGGTGTGATCACAAGATCTAGATATCTTAAGTCTATACTTTCTTTTACCGCGGGTTCACTTATACCGTAAGGACCTCGGGCAAGCTTTGTCTGATCGCCCAGGAAACAGGCTCTGATTACTCTATCTTTTCTGCAAACAGGCACTACGATTATCTTACCTAATTTTTGCGCTTCTTTTATCATCTCTTTTGTATCCACCTCGCCATTAAAGGCGATGTAAAACATTATTACCTTCGCTCTCCTAAAAACCAGGGTTTTAAAAAGTTTTTCTCTAATTAACCTACTTTTTAGCTTTCGCTCTCTCTCCTTTTGTGTTTTTAGTTTAGGTATAATTTTACTACGGTTTTGTCTCTTTGTCAACTTTATCAAAGGTAACATTTTTGCCTTGTTTTTTATAATAATCGGTTATTGCCGCTTTGAGCGCTTGCTCGGCTAATACAGAACAATGCATCTTGACCGACGGCAGGCCTCCTAATGCCTCGGCGACTGCCCTGTTGGAGATCTTCAATGCCTCATCGACCGTCTTGCCTTTGACCATTTCCGTGACCATGGAGCTGGTGGCGATAGCTGCTCCGCAACCAAAGGTTTTGAACTTGGCATCTACGATAATCCCGTTTTCTATTTTTACATACATACGCATCACATCTCCGCAAACGGGATTGCCTACATTACCCACGCCACTGGCATCGGTGATCTCTCCGACGTTGCGGGGATGAGTGAAATGATCCATGACCTTGTCTGAATAAGACTGCTCTGCCATATTATTTTATTTCGCCAAGCTTAATTTATGCGGTTTGATCGTTTTTTTAAAATCTTTAGGGCGCTGAATATGCCTTAGCGTTTCCAGTTTATTTTTCTTCTCCAATTCTTTATAGATTAAGACCCAGGCGCAATCCTTGTCTTTATCCACTTCGCATTTGCCTTTATCCATACCGCCGCAGGGGCCGTTCAAGAGCCCTTTAGCGCAGAGCGTGATAGGACAGATGCCGCCGGTAATATCCAATACGCATTCACCGCACAAAGAACACTTTTCCAAAAAGTCTCCCTGCGCATCCATGACCGCGCCAAATAATGTATTGCACGCAGGTAAAATTACTTTTCCTAATCTATCATTATCTTTTACCGACTGTACTCCCAGACCACAGGCCAAAACCAACACCGCCTCTGTCTCGCGCAAACTTTTCATGGACTTCGCCAATTCTGTCTTTGTCTGGCTGGCGACGCAAGGGGCACTCGGAATACACATGCCTAAAACTACCTTACCCTGCTTTTCCAATTCTGCCTTCATGCTTAATAATTCAGCCTCTCCGCCTGTCTTAGCCGTAGTCGCGCATTCGCCACAGCCGACGAGAAATATCTTATTGTACCCTTTAAGCATCTCTAAAATTTCGGAAAGAGGCTTCTGTTCGGTGATAATCATTTCTGCCTTTACTTCTTCGCCATTTTTAAAGTAATGCGCCTATTGTCCTGCCAGGGCCAAAGCATCGCCAAGAGACAAACTCCTGCCTCCTCGCTAAAATAAAGCGTTTGGTCATCCCGTACTCCACCAAACTCCTGTATGTTTTCTTGGATCCGCGGAGATAACTTTTCTTTAGAAGGCCACACCGCTACACCAAAATTCTTCTCTAATTCCGAGGCAAGCTCAGATAGATGTTCCTTAGCTAAAACCGCTTCAAAATAATTATCGGCATCCACGCGGATCATTTCAAAAACAATCTTCTTAACCGCTAGTTTCAATTGGCCAAACTCTACCATCTTGCCTCCATTCTCCCTGTCCATTTAATAGCCGTTCTCTACGCAGATCTCCCACCTGGTTATTTTTTCGATATCCCTATACTTTACCCCGACTATCGGCTTCTCGAATATCCGCGTCTGGCCCTTAGTGAAGCCGTTTATGGTCATCAGGGTATTTCCTATCGGTGTCTTACTAATACCAAAAAGCAATACTTTAAAAACTACAGAGGTATAATCCCTGCCTGTCCGGTTCGTTATGTCGCCCATAATCGCCGCATCGTCGCTCTGGGAATCTTTTTTAAAAGCGACGTTATGGTAATAAAAATTCCTCAGCATGATTATTTAGGCTGCAACATAGCATCAATAATTTTCTGGCTTACTCCCTGCTGCTTTAAGTTATCGACCTGAGCGGCGCTTAAAGTAAAGATGGATTTGCTTACGTTGATTTCCCTAATAATAGTCTCTTCGCTTGTGCCCTGTTTGACGAGATTTACAACTTGTTCAAGGGTCATCTGATTGGGGTTAGCTCCTTGAGCCTGTTCACCAGGCTTCTTGTCTATTTGCGCCCCGATTATACCGCCGCCTATTGCTCCTACTGCTGCGCCTATGCCTGCTCCTGCTCCTGCATTACCACCAAGACTGCCTATACCTGCTCCTGCTGCAGCACCCAATACACCGCCGATTACCGAACCTTCGGCTACCCTGGTCTTATTGCTCTCACATCCCGTGCTGAACAAAATTAGGCCTGCACACAAAATTAATGCGCATGTGTTTCTCATTCCTTCTCCTCCTTTTTATTTGTTGTTTTGCGTAATTTTTCCAAGCGTTCTTTTATCTTAGCCTCATGGCCGATCTCTGTCGGTTCATAATATTTAACGCTCTTGCGCGTATATTTCTGTTTTACGTAATGATCCGCGTAGTCGTGGGCATACTTATAACCTTCGCCGTGCCCCAGATTTTCCGCGCCGGGATAATTTGCATCTTTCAAGTGATCAGGGACTTCCTGCACCTTCTCTTGTTCAATATCCCCCAAGGCTTTTTCAATAGCCAGATAGCTGGCGTTGGATTTCGGCGCGCAGGAAATATAGATTACCGCCTGGGCCAGGGGAATCCTTGCTTCCGGCATACCGACAAACTCTGAGATCTGCAGCGCTGCGTTTGCCAACACCAGCGCCAGGGGATCTGCGTTTCCTACATCCTCCGCTGCCGAGATACATATTCTGCGGGCGATAAAACGGGGATCTTCTCCTGCGTAAAGCATCTTCGCCATCCAATATAAAGCAGCATCGGGATCGGAGCCGCGCATAGACTTTATCAATGCCGAGGCAGTATCGTAATGCGCGTCCTCGTCTTTGTCGTAAACTACTGCTTTCTTCTGGATCGATTCTGAAGCAACCTCTAAATCAAAACTTAGAGAGCCATCTTTAGACTTTGGCGTTGTCAATACCCCGACCTCAAGGGCATTAAGCGCCCTGCGCGCATCTCCGCCGCTGGCCTTAGCTAAAAAGAGCAATGCCTTCTTATCCGCCTTAATTTTCAGCGCTCCAAAGCCGCGCTCCTTATCTTTTAAGGCACGATACAGTATCTCTAAAATCTCATCCCCTGTCAAGGGCTTTAGCTCGCACACCAGCGACCTTGACAAAATTGGGGAGGCCAGAGAAAAGAAAGGATTATGGACGGTTGCTCCGATCAAAACAGGATTACCTTCTTCTATATCCGGCAAGAGCACATCCTGCTGGGCCTTATTAAAACGGTGTATTTCATCAATAAAGAGTATGGTTTTCTTGCCTGCGCCGAATTTCTTCTGCCTGGCGCTGGCAATGACCTTCCTTAATTCTTCCACATTAGACGTAGTGGCATTAATGGCTATATAATTTGCTTTGGTGACGTTGGCAACACACCAGGCTAAAGAAGTCTTGCCTGTGCCCGGGGGGCCGTACAGGATGAGAGAACTTAAGCGGTCTGCTTCGATTGCCCGGCGCAAGAGTTTATTCTTGCCTAAGATGTGGCTCTGGCCGATAAATTCATTTAAATTTGCCGGCCGCATACGCACTGCTAAGGGCAGGTCTTTATCATTTTTGTTCTGGGGTTTTTGCTCGAAGAGATCCATTTATTTATCCCAAAAAAAATCCCCGCATTGTGCCGTTGGAACGATAGTTTGAACCATATTGGTTCAAGTGGGTACCTTCTCCTTGAACGCCAAAGCGCTAAGGAAGTTTGGCCCCCATGACAATTTTGTTGGTTCAATAATTATCAACTTTCCAACGTGCACCGCAGGGATATTTTAAAGAGCTATTTTTACAAAAAAAGTATAGCACATCTTCAAAGAAAAATCAATTCTAGCGCATCTTGGCGCTAAAACGCTCCGTCAATACGCCACAGATTAAGTTATGCACAGGGCTGACTTCCGCTTCGGTCAATGTCCGCTCCTGGCAACGATAGAGACAAGAAATAGTCAAACCCTTATATCCCGGCGGGATCTGTTTACCTTTATAAGAATCTACGACCTTGACCTGGCGCAATAGAGAGCCGCCTTTTTCCTGTGCTGCCTTCAGGATCTGGCTTACCAAAACATCCTCTTTCAGGATAAAACTTATATCCCGAACTATGCCAGGGTATTTAGGCAACTCCAAAAAATGTTTCTTCAACTGCGATCGGGAAAAAACTTTATCTAAGGAGACCTCCAATATAAATACATCTTTATTTTTTATGCCTAGCTCATCCAAAAATGCCTTTCCGAGCCTGTTGATGATACCGATTTTTTCTCCCTGGACGGAGAGGGCAAGGCAGGGAGAGCCATCTTGCGCATTAAAAGCGTAATCTTTGACCCCTAACCTGCTAAAGAGCGACTCAACTATGCCTTTTAAATGCAGGAATCCCGCTTCTTCCCTGATCAAACCTTGCCCGGATACAAAACCGGATTTTATGCCGCAGAGCGCGATCCCCAAAACTAATTCTTCCTTAGGATTGCCGGAAACATTATAGAAAACTTTAGCGATCTCAAAAATATTCACGTAGTCTTGCTGCTGGTTCAGGTTGTATGCGACGCAATTACCCAACCCCGACACGAGGCTCGGCCGCAAGATTCCCTGCTCCTTGCTTAAAGGATTAAGGATCTCTATTGCTTCGTTGTTTTCTCTATCTGTGCAATTCTTCAACATATCCCTGTCTATAAGGCTGTAGGTAATGACTTCATTCAACCCCAGGCCTACCAGGATATTCTTAATGGAAGAAACCGTATCTCTCGTCTGAAGAACGGTTCCCCTGGGTTTTATTGCCGGCAAAGTTTGGGGTATCAATTCATAGCCGTATATCCGAGCCACTTCTTCAATCAAATCTATCTCTAAATTTACATCCTGCCGGAAGAAAGGGACCTCAACGATCAAGCTATTCTTGGTTTTGCTCTTGGCTCTAAACCATAAGCCCTGTAAAATCTTTTTTATTTTCGCGGCGGCAATATTGACCCCGAGGGTTTTCTGCACGGTGGATACATTCAGAGCGATCTTCTTTATTTTGGGTTTCGCTGCTTTCGAGGATGTTGCCAAAACAAGTATTCCGCCAGCCAGCTTCTGGATTAAAGCTGCGGCATAAGAAGAGGCGGTTTCTACGATAGCCCCATCTACCCCTCTTTCGAATCTATACGCGGAATCACTATCCAGCCCCAATTGTCTTCTTCCCCGGCGCACAACTATCGGATTAAATACTGCTGCCTCCAGGAGAATATCCCTGGTCGCTAGCACCACCTCAGAACTCTTGCCTCCCATTACACCGGCCACAGCCATAGGCCTATCTTTGTCCGCAATAACTAAAACATCTGCATTCAAAACTTTTTCTGCGCCGTCAATGGTGATTATTTTTTCATTGGGTTTCCCCCGGCGCACTAATATCGAACTATCCGCCAATCTGGCTAAATCAAAGGCATGCAACGGCTCTCCCCATTCGAAGAGAACGTAATTAGTAATATCCACGATGTTGTTCACGCTGCGGCAACCAATAAGTTCCAGCCTTTTTTTGAGCCATTCCGGCGAGGGCCCGACTTTTACACCCTTGATTATTTTGGCGGTATATAAAGGGCAATCTTTTTTATCGGCAATCTCTATTTTAAAACCGGCGTCTTCTTTTTTTAGATTTTTCACCTGGGGGACTTTCAAACTCTTGCCGGTAATCGCCGCTACTTCGCGGGCAATACCAATTACGCTTAGCCAATCCGGCCTGTTGGAAGTTATTTCGATTTCGAAAATAAAATCGCCTTCTCTTTCCTCCAGAGAAGTTACTTCCAGGCCCGCCATAGTGAGTTTTTCCGCCAGGGCCTGAGGTGCAATTTTAATCTCGACAAAATCTCTTAGCCAGTTATAGGTAACTTTCATTTTAGAATTGTTT
>Ga0265297_10003473_pt1 | contig 28383 bp, 26 predicted proteins | sample Munlanlwell13791_FD_192502 | JGI IMG/M metagenome (GOLD analysis project Ga0265297, IMG submission 192502) | Leachate microbial communities from a municipal landfill in Southern Ontario, Canada - Leachate well 137-91 | ecosystem: Engineered > Solid waste > Landfill > Unclassified | place...
GGATAACACCTTAGCAGGGTGCCCCTTTCGACCACTCAGGCATCTCTCCAAACATTTTGCAATTTTTGAAATGAACATTTTTGAATCAGAGAACAGGATACTGTCATCCTCGCTGCGCTCGGCTGCCAGAGCAATTTTCGCTGCTTCGGAAATGCCAAAGCAAGCTTTGTCATTTCGCTCATCCGCTCAATTGCCCGAACCTGCGATTCCATTTCTGGAATAACACCTTAGCAGGGTGCCCCTTTCGACCACTCAGGCATCTCTCCAATACAAAATTCCTTTGTATTTTAGATTTTTTTTGCTTGCTTGTCAAATAAGCGGAAACTTTGCTATAATATGATTGATTATAAGTTTAAAAACAAAAAAACATGGATAATTTTCAAGACCGTGATGAACAGCTTTTGTATCGTTGGCAAACGGTCAATCGCTTGCCTAATTATCGCGGAAAAATGTGGTATTTGGTGTTTGTCGTTTTAGTCGGTGCATTTTTGTCCTATGCTTTGTGGGCGGATAATTTTTTGTTGGCGATTATCATTTTATTGTTTGTGTTTTTATTGGTTTTAATGGCTTATCAGCCGGTAAGTGAAATGAAAATTTTAATGTTTGCCGACCATTTGACGGTGGATGGGGATGAACACAAATATCGACAAATCAAGAATTTTTGGATTAGTGAAATGAGTGGCATGACTTATCTTTATTGGGAATTTAAGGATGATAAATTCGGTAAGAAAATGTATAATTTAATGCTTCTGGGAGAGGTAAATCCTTTAAAAATTCGCCAAATTTTGCTGGATGCCGGGGTGGCTGAGAATAACAATCCACCGGAAGTGGATTTTTGGGAAATGATGGCGCGGATTCTTCGTTTCTAAAAGACTTGCTTTTTTTTGGTTTTTTTTGTAACATAAATAAGATTTTTGATCCCGTAGCTCAGCTGGATAGAGCGCAAGTTTGCGGAACTTGAGGCCAAAGGTTCAACTCCTTTCGGGATCGCCTATGCTAAATTGGAATGATTCAATTCAAGTTTTGCCGAGAATCGGCAAAGCCACGCTTGGTCACTTAAAACGCCTTGGTATCAATACCATCGGTGATCTCTTGTATTATTTCCCTTATCGCTATGAAGATTACAGCGAAGTTGTTTCCATTGAAAATTTACAAGCTGGTCAATCCTGCACGGTGCGCGGTCGCGTTGATTTGTTAAACAGTCGCCGCAGTCGTTATCGTCAAATGAATTTGACCGAAGCTTTGATTAGTGATGAAACCGGTTCGGTGCGAGTGGTGTGGTTTAATCAACCGTACATTGCCAAAACTTTAACCGTTGGTGATTGGATTTATTTGTCCGGGGAAGTTAAAGAGAGTGATCCTTTGCAATTTGTTAATCCCAATTACGAAAAAGCCCAAAAATCCGTGACTGGTAGTGTTAATCGACAAACCAGTCGTATTTTATCCGTATATTCCATTACTAAAGGTCTAAGCTCCAAACAGCTTAGATTTTTTGTTAACAGCGCTTTACAATATCTAGATAAATATCCTGATTTTTTACCGCCGGAAATTGTGCAGAAATATCATTTTTTGGATTTGCCAAGTGCTTTGAAAGAAATCCATTTTCCGAGTAATCAGAGTGAAGTCAATAAAGCCATTGATCGTTTTAAATTTGAAGAATTATTTTTATTGCAATTGCATGGCAATCGGATTCGTCAGCAATTGGCCCAATACCAAACTCCGGAAATTAAATTTGATGAGGAATTGACCAAAGAATTTACCCAATCTTTGCCTTATCAATTAACCGATGAACAGCGAAAATCCGCTTGGGAAATTATTAATGATATGAACAGTCCGCAAAAGCCGATGAATCGTTTGTTGGAGGGAGACGTCGGTTCTGGTAAGACCGTGGTGGCGGCCATGGCGATTTTAAATGTTTTGAAAAACAATTATAGTTCTATTTTGTTGGCACCAACCGAAATTTTAGCTGATCAGCATTGGAAAAATATCAGTAAATTATTCGCTAAATATCCTGATTTCAAAGTGGTTTTGTATACTCGCACGCAGCGCTTTGTGGCCCAAAAAGATTTGGTGCAGGAATTGAGTAAAAAAGAAATTTTGGAAGTTTTAAATGATCATAGTCCGAAACTGATTATTGGTACCCATAGTTTGTTGCAAGAAAAAGCGGAATTTAAAAATATTGCTTTGATTATTGTGGATGAACAACATCGTTTCGGCGTGAAGCAACGTGATGAGATTAAAGATAAAGCCGGTTTGGCCACCGATGTTTATCCGCATTTTTTAGCGATGACCGCGACGCCAATTCCGCGTAGTTTAGCTTTGACGATTTACGGTGATTTGGATTTATCTATTATTGAAAAATTGCCACCTGGTCGTCAGCCAATTAATAGTCAGTTGATTGATCCTAATGATAAAGTGGCGGCTTATGATTTATTGCGCCAGGAAGTGCAAGCCGGGCATCAGGTTTTTGTGGTTTGTCCGTTGATTGACGAATCTGACAAGTTGGGCGTGAAATCAGTAGGAGCGGCGTCGGCTGAATTGAAAGAAATTTTTCCTAATTATGAAATCGCGATTTTGCATGGAAAATTGAAAGGCCAGGAAAAAACTGAGATTATGGCGCGAATGTTGCGCAATGAAATTAATATTTTAGTTAGCACCGCCGTGATTGAAGTCGGTATTGATGTGCAGAACGCCACCGTCATGATGATTGAGGGAGCGGAGCGTTTTGGTTTGGCTCAATTGCACCAGTTTCGAGGGCGCGTGGGACGTGGTCAAGATCAATCCTATTGTTTGATTTTGCCGAGCGATAAAATTTCACCGCGTTTGGAAATGTTTGTAAAATCCAACAACGGTTTTGAATTGGCAGAGTATGATTTGCAATTGCGTGGTCCGGGCGAAGTGTTCGGTACCAATCAGTCCGGCATGTTATCTTTGAAATTAGCAAAAATCACTGATACTTTATTGATTTACAAGGCCCGCGAGGCTAGTCAGTTTATTTTACAAAAAGATTTAAAATTGATTCATTATCCGCAATTGGCAACACGTTTGGCGAATTTTGAACAGTTGAATGCCTTGCAATAGTCAGATGACATAAAATATAAATAATAATAAAAAATAAAACAAAATCCTGTTATGTTAAAAGAATCTTTACCACGGCCGGCCGATCAACATAGGGATATTTTAAGGAAATTTGATTTGTTTTATGTTGATGATAATCGTAATTGGGATGAAAATGTTTTTTTGGAATCTTATTTTGATTTGAAAAAAGAATTGGAAAACAGCCCTGATAAGGATTTTAAACTTCGTGATTTTTACGCTGATGCATTTTTACGAAAACCTCATCAGGAGTATACCGATTATGAGGATCGTTTTAGTATGCCACCGATTGGTGTTTCCAAAAATTATGGAGATGAAGTTGGGGAGCGTGGTTTGGAGAATTCTTCGGAGGTGATTGTCGGTCATTCTTTTGATTTGTCTCAATCACATTTAAAAAACTTTACTATGGACATTTGGCGACCGCTCAAAGCCATTCAGTATGGTCCAAGCCGACTTTATAATTTGAAGCCACAACGTTTTACCTTTATCCCTTATGAGTTTTTTAGTGAAGAAGATATTCTTGGTTCGGACGCGTTCACCGCTTGTTCGGCGATTATTGTAAAAGGGGAGAAAGGGATTTTTTATGCCCATGTTGCTACTCCTAACAATGTTTTGGCTGCTAGGGACATGCTCGAATATTTGCGAGAAAATTGGCAGGGTAAAAAACAGATTTATTTGGTTCGTCCGCAGTGGTCAAAAAAGGGGGAAATGGTTGAAGATTATGAACAACTTTGGAAACAACTGGAAGCGGAATTTCCGGAAGTATCGGTTGGTAACTATTCTTACATTGCCCATGAGTCTGATCGTCCCAATAAAATTTCTGATAGTTCTATTTTAGTGACTCGGAATAAAATTATGATTGTCGGTCGAAAACTTTATCCCACTGAAGATTATGATAGATATAGTGAGATAAAATCCGCCTTTGATAATACAACAACTAAGTATATATCGATTGATGATGAAAATAAGTAGTAATTTATTGGTGAATATCCTCAAAAATAAAAAAAATCCCCGAGATGAATCGGGGATTTTTTTTTACGGTTTAAAAAGCGCGTTTAACTCTGCCAGTGTATTAATATTTTTTACGCCTTTGCGTGTGGTTTTTCCTTTAGGCGCGAGAATTTGTTTGAAACCTAACGATTGGGCGTTGGCTAGTTTTTCATCCATTAACGGCAAAGACCGAATCTCCCCGTTCAAACCGATTTCGCCCATGGCGAAGATTTTATCATTTAACTGATGATTATAAAAAGAGTTGAGAATAGCGGCTGCTACTGCCAAATCAGCGCTCAGATCCTTAATTTTGAGCCCTCCGGTGACATTGATGTAGATATCCTGATTGTCCAAAGGTAGATGCAAACGCTTACTTAAAATCGCAATTAAAATATGTAAACGATTTAAATCATAACCCACGGATTTGCGTTGAGGATAGCCAAACATGGTTTTGCTGACCAACGCTTGTACTTCCACCATAAAATATCTTTGCCCTTCGGTGACGATGGTAAAGACCGATGGTTTTTGCGCAGTAAATTCACTTTCCAGAAAAAATAAAGTTGGATCTTTAATTTCCATCATACCTTTGCCGGTCATTTCAAACAGTCCGATATTTTTGGTTGAACCATAACGATTTTTGCTGGAACGTAATAAGCGATAACCATATTGTTCATCGCCTTCCAGGTACAAAACCACATCCACCAGATGTTCCAGGGTTTTTGGGCCAGCCACTGTTCCGTCTTTGGTAATATGCCCGATAATGATTACCGGAATTTTGGTTTTCTTGCTTAATTCTAATAATTTATTTGTACATAAGCGGATTTGCGATAAATTTCCTGGTTCATTGGGAATCTGAGTGGAGTAGATAGTTTGAATGGAATCAACCACCACCAAACTTGGTTTTTCTTGGAGCACAGTGGAGATAATATTTTCTAAAACTGTTTCATCTAAAAAATTAAAATTTTCCAAATTCGTGCTAAGCCGATTGGCACGCCACAAAATTTGTTGAGCAGTTTCCTCACCGGAAATATATAAACCGTTTTTAATGGAATCTAAAATTTGTAAAATTAAAGTTGATTTTCCAATGCCCGGTTCGCCACTGAGTAAAATCAACGAACCGCTGACAATGCCACCGCCGAGCACATTATTCAATTCCGGCATGGTAGTGGGGTGGTAGAGCGCTTGGGACATTTTGGAAGTATCTGATAAACGATAGGATGCTTGATAATTACCATGTTTGGAAACTTGGTTTTTTATATCTTTTTCTTCAATGGTGATAATGCTATTCCATTGGCCACAATTTGGGCATTTCCCGGACCATTTGTTCGTCGTTTTGTTACAGGCTTGGCAGAGGTAGGGCATAGGATTACAGATTACGGATTATAAAAATCATAAGAACCTGTGGGAGAAGCTTTGACTTTGTCCCACAGTTGTTTACATGATGTTACCCCATATTTATTTTTTTGAAAAGTTGTAAAGGCAGTTTGTTCCATTTGGTTTAAGAAGACTACATAAGAATGATATTGCAGATTTGAATCTTGAACAGTCGCGCCACCACGTTCTGTGGAAGATCCAAGTTTTGATAGAGTTCCTTTTCCCCAATCAAAAAATTCTCCATTACCAATATATAAAACCACATGGCTTACCGGTAAAACTTTTAATTCAATGATTTTATTTTGTCCACCTACGGTTCGATTTATTTTAATGGATGAAGTTGTTGATCCTGAAACAGGTGCTAGCGTGGATCCGGCAACGGCAATACTTTCAATTGCTGTTTTAGCTTTTAAGGCTGTTCCGTCATTTTTGTTCATTAAGTTAGTACCAACATAACCAATGACATCACCGGCTTCTAGGGTTCTGCCATTAATGGAAATACTTTTTTTGTCGGCACTGATGTTTATTTCTTTAATCAGTTGTCCGTGAGTTACCAGCATTGAATGGGCTCCGCCAACATAAACTGGTCTTCCCAAACAAGAATAATAGGCTTGAATAAAACCGATGCAAGAAATACCAATTTTTTCTGATTTTTGAGTACCTGTAATTATTTTAAAGATAGAACTTAATCCTTTTTTGTTTTTACTGGCTTGTAAATAATTTTTAGGGAAAGTTCCAGGTACAGCTCCACTATAGGACATTACGCCTTGTGAATTGGAATCATAATATAATCCCAAACCTTTGTCTGTTCCAAATTGTTTTGCTAATTCTGCCATGCGAGATGGATCAGTTATTCTTTCTTCACTGTTTGACATATCAACACAACCTGAAACAATCGTATTCATAGGAGCGGCACAGCCTACAATAATTTCATCACTGGTAATTGGTTGGGCATTTGAAACTGCTACACCAGTTCCAGTACCACTATCCATGGCATTACTGGTTCCCTCGGTTGTTTTCCTAGAAATTTCACCAACTTCAATAATATTCATGTTAGTTGTGCCCGGATTAATGGTTTTCAAAATAATATAAGTACTGCTCAATAAAATAACACCAATGAAGGCATTTTTTATCATCGGAATGCCATCATTTTGGCCGATCATATATTTAACGCCACCAATTACAATTACAAAACCGGTGACCACCAAAGCAAAAGTCATTAAATATTTGTAAATGGTATTCATGTAGTCGGGGAGTGATATCCCTTCAGTTATTCCTCCGAAAGAAACTTGCGGTTTAAAAAGTGTTTTTTCTTTTAGGGCGGCGGTGGCAATTTGTTCTTTGTAAGCTTGGGTTTCTACATTAATAGAGGCAGAATGTTCTGGGAAAGCAAACAAATTATTTAATTGTTCACAAGAAATTCCATGTAAAAAATAAACATTAGTGGTGGTGGCACAATTTTGTTTAATGGTATTTTTACAAATATTTTGTGTGCCGGTCGCTTTTACTTCATAACAGGCGCCACTGGCCACGCTGGAAAGTTGTCCATCAAGTGCTTGTTTTTGGGTGGCATTAATAAATACTGGAGTTTTTAAATCAGTTGGAATTGCAAAGGCTGTTTTAACATTTTGAATGGTGGTTGCGTGGATATTATTCAGTGATGGTTCCATACTGCTTGCGAAACCAGGTAACCATCCTTGCATTTCAGCGGTGATTTTATTTCGTATTGCATCACTAGTATCTGGTTTGACATAAGAAACTCCGGCATAAAAATCAATTGGACTTTCTTCGGCTAACCCCAAAGCTTTTAAGAGTGTAAACAAACTGGAAACACCTCTGTTTAATAATTGAAATTGTTGATAACTGCCTGGAATAGCTACATATGAATCTTTGATGATATTTTGGTCGGTTACCATGGAAAGAATATAAGTGGCAAACATTGCTGGAGCAGAAAAAGCTGTTCCAATAGTTTTGTTATCATTGATAAATTTTAAGTAACTCAATTTAATGATGGTTAATCCATTGATTCTTGGAAAAACTACGGATTCGCCTTGTTCTATGGTTTTTATAATAGCAGTTTGACAACCGGAACCATCACATCCGTCTACATATTCCCAGGCTTCTTTTTTAGCTGGATCTTTCAGGGCATAGTGGGGATCATAGTTACTGCCGGCATCTTTGCTAGTGTTGGAAACAACCGGACTGGGATTTTTATAAGGAAATTTCCCTAAATGAATTTTGATTGGAAGTTCACTGGCACTAATGGCAAATACGACTTGTCCTAAATTACTGAAAATAAAAAAACTTAAGATAAGAATGCTAATTGATTTTTTTAAATATTTTTTTAATTTCATAGTTTTTATTGCAAAGAAACTTTATTTAAAGTTCCGTCATTTTGATCAATGAAATAAAGATTGCCATCCGGTCCGATGCTTAAATTTGTCATGGTGTAATTTTGGACATTTTCCATGATTTTTTTGGTTGATCCAGAGTTGACATCAACTTCGTACAAATTATCCGGAGTGAATTTCATCACATCAGGTTGCATGCCAGCACCACTGACCATGGTGGTGGGAACGGCACAGATTAGTGTTTCATTATCTTTATAGGTGCATTTATCAGCCCAGGTTTCCAGATTAATGGTTTTTTTGGCGGTTGCTTCGTTGGTGGTCGGATCGTAGCTGACAATTTGTAGTTGCGGATTGAAACCAGTGGACGGGGAATAGGAACTGGTTAACAAAGAATCACCTTCGGGAGACCATGCTAAACGCACATCAGCGCCATCAACATAAATCGCTTTAAAGTTTTCTTCATTTTGTCCGATGAAATAAACAATAGAGCGGGATAAATTATCTAATTCTGGATATTGAGCGACAATTTGTTCATTCGGTGACCAATTGATTTGAATTTTTTCGTCATTTTCTCCCAGATGTTGAATCAATTTCTTACCGGTTCCATCTGGATTGGCCACGGACAACCAACGATAATCTTCTTGAACGTTTAATTCCCGAAAGGCGATTTGATCACCGGCGGCATTAAATTCAAAATCTGTCCAGGAATTAGGTAAGGTATATTGTTGTTCTTGATCAAAATCATACATAATGGTGGTGCCGTCCGGATATTCTAAAATTGCTTGGTCTTTAACCGGAGAAAACGTGACATCTTGCACTTTATAAAATTGTTTATCGGATAATTGAACTTTGTTGCCTTCGGCATCCAGTTTATAAAAACGTTGATCATCATAATCATAAAAATTCAACGCGTTGGATTTTGTATTGAGCGTGGCACTCTTGGTGATGTTGGAATTTACTGTTTCCACTAAGGCCGAACTACTGATGTCAGTAGAACTTTGTTCAGGCAGAAGCGTGATGGTTGGAATGTCAGTTGTGTATGGACTGGTGCCATCAAAATAAGTAATTTCTTCAGGATTTCCTAAAAATTCTTCGCCAGTTTCTTCGGTAATACCTGTTCCTGGTTCACGTTCGCCAACTTCGCCTAAGGTTCCATCCCCGGTGCCGCTTGGTTCTTCAATCACTTCGGGAGTTTCGCTGCGGAAAAACATATCATAAAGTAGGTAGCCGCTTAAACCGATAAACGCAAAAAACAGCAAAATCATGCCGAATTTTTTTAAACGTATTTTTTGAGACTCATTCATATTTATATTTTTATTTTAAAACAAAGCCTAAAACAATAGGTGATGAGAGACGCTTACATTATACTTTATTTTGAGCTAAAAGTAAATTTTTTATCAGTGACGCGAACCTTGATTTTTCCCTTTGATTTTTCAGTATTTGATGGCTTGGCCAATAAGTATTTTGCCAACTGATTTTCTAAATTTTCTCTAATGATAAAATCAATACCACGGGCTTCTTGTTGTTTCTCTATCGCCCAGGCGGCGATTTCTCCGGCCAAGTTTCCACTGTCGAATTCCAGCTGTTGATTTTTTAAACGTTCCTGAAGTTGTGATAACTTATTTTTAGTGATTTTTTGTAAATCTGTTTTATTCAATGAGCGGAAAGCTAAAATTTTGTCCAAACGATTGATAAATTCTTGACTGAAAAAACGTTTGGCTGCTTGTTCATAAACCAATTTTTGTTCATCCTGTTCAGATTTTTTATCCATGGAGCCAAAACCTAAACTTTGACTGGCTTCTTGGCTACCTAAGTTAGAAGTGAAGATGATAATGGTATTGCGGAAATTGATTTTCTTACCGGTGGCATCGGTTAAATAGCCTTCATCCAAGACTGATAGTAATAAATGGAAAATTTGTGGATGAGCTTTTTCAATTTCATCAAAAAGAACCACACTGTAGGGATGTTTTTTCACCAAATCACTTAATTTGTTTTCTTCACGGAAACCGACGTAGCCGGCTGGCGCGCCAATCAATTTTGAGACGTTAAAACTTTCGGCGAATTCTGCCATATCCACGCGAATCAGGGCTTTATCAGATAAAAATAAATTTTTAGCGATTTGTTTGGCTAGTTCGGTTTTTCCTGTGCCACTTGGTCCTAAAAACAAGAAAGAGGCGAGTGGACGTTCATGGTTGGCAATTCCAGCTTTGGATTTAAGAATCGTTTCTGCTACGGAATCAATGACCGCATCCTGACCGATAATTTGTTTTTTAAGTTTGGTCGCCAAATTTAGAATTTGTTTTTTGTCAGATAAAATTACGTCATTGCTTGGAATATTCAATTGTTTGGCAATGGTTTCTACAATATCCTTGGCTTTTAATTCACCGATGAATTTGTTGGTTTTTTCAGTCTTTTTGAAATCAGCTAATTTTTGTAAGAGTTTATTTTCTTGTTCTTGGATTTTTAGAGCTTCACTGTAGGCTTCTTCATCAATGGCTTTCAATTTCATTTCTTGGGCTTCTTCCAAATTTCTTTCCAAAGTATTTTCTCGATAATCATCTTTATTCTTTTGTAATTTCAAACCAGCGGAGGCTTCATCCAATAAATCCAAAGCTTTATCCGGTAAAAATTTATTGGTTAAATATTTGACACTAAGTTGCACCGCGCTTTCCAAAGCTTCATCGGTGATTCTCACATGATGATAATTTTCGTAGAATGATTTCAAACCGCGCAAAATTTCCAAAGTGTCTGCCACGCTCGGTTCTTCAATGCTTACTACTTGAAAACGGCGCTCCAATGCCGCGTCTTTCTCAATATGTTTTTTATATTCTTCATAGGTCGTGGCACCGATACATCTTATTTGTCCGCGCGCCAGCGCCGGCTTGATGATATTAGCCACGTCCATGGAGCCGGAACTGGAGCCGGCGCCAATAATATTATGTAATTCATCAATAAACAAAATGACGTTGGGTTTACGTTTTACTTCATCCAATAATTTTTTAATGCGTCCTTCAAATTCACCGCGATACATCGTGCCGGAAATTAAAGAAGTCAAATCCAAAGAATAGATTTTTTTATTCAAAAGTGGGGCCGGGGCACTGCCATTTAAAATGTTTTTGGCTAAACCTTCCACGATGGCGGTTTTTCCCACACCGGGATCACCCAATAAAACCGGATTGTTTTTATTGCGACGACACAAAATTTGACTGATGCGTTGCACTTCATGAGCTCGGCCAATCACCGGGTCAATTTTGTCTTGCTCGGTTTTGGAAGTTAAATTTACACAAAACTGATCCAAATAACTGGTTTTGTCTGGATTAGCCATGGGCGGAGCGATGCTGGGCGCCGCATTATCTTCCCAGTCTTCGTTGTCTGGTGCTTCGTTAAAATTCTCATTGTTATGACCAGTTGGTCCGTTGAAAAGACTATCCATTTCGCTTGGTTGGCTATGTTTAATTTGATTTAACAAACTTGGTAGTTTGTGATTGCTATCAAAAACCACACCCAATTGGCGGCTGATTTTATCAATCAAATTTCGATCCAAATGAAAATCCTGTTGCAATTGACGGCTGTATAAATGACAGTAGGCCATCAAAAGATGTTCTGTGCCTAAATAGTTATGACCGAAGCGCATTGCCAAAGAAAAAGCTTTAACCATTAATTCTTTAACTTCCAAAGAGATTTTGATTTTATTGATTGGGATGATGGTAGCTTTTTCACTGCTAAAAACTGTTAATAACAAAAATTTTTCAATATTTTTTTGATTAAGAGCGGAACGATTTAAAATTTCTGAAGCGATACTGCCTTTTTCCAAACTGATTGAATACAATAAGATATACGGACTGATGGTTTTTTGCTTCAGGTTCACGGCAATTTTAAAAGCTTGGCCTAAACTGTTTTGAGCATGGGCGGTTAAAAATTTCAAAAGATGTGAGAATGATAATTTTTTATTCATCATATTATTTCGTCTTTACAGTTTTTTCGTAAAGTTTAAAGAATTCCAGATTGTATGCAATGCTAATGTTTAGGTTGATGAAAATCAGAATAGTGTAAACCAGCAAATAGCTGATTAGGAAAATACTGGAAACTTTTAATTGTTCATTTTCAATCAAGAATATTTGAGCGTTGGGGTACAGGCGAATAAATAAATTCATTAGACCGGAATAGAGTACGACCGCCAATACAATTATAAAAACTTGATTCAATAAAGCATTCCACCAACGGTTTTTAATTAATAAATAACTGTTAAGTAGAATGGTTTGTATATTATCATTTTTTTTCAAAATGGCAAGGGTATAGGCGAATTGTAGGTAGTTGAAAATCATAATGGCCACACCGATGATAAGCGCGGAAATTAACCAATATAAGATGGTGATGAATGAATTATCAAGCAAACTGATTAAAGTATTGAGAATTAAGAGGGGAAAGGTGAATCCCAGAGAGAAAACTGCCACAAAGATGATAAAGATCCAAATTGTTTTGCCTAGTAAATCCCAGCGCCAGTTAGCAAATAGTTGGCTAATGTTCGGTTTATCCGTGGGGGCATATAAAAAATGAATGAAATTAACATACATAAACAGCAGATTTAACGATAATAGTGGTAAGGCGATCCAAAATAACCATTGAATGGCCATGCTGTCTCCTGGATAAGCGCTGCGAATGAAGTATAAAATAAAAATCAAAACTGAACTAAGGGTCATTAGGCCGGTAAACAATAGAATGGTTTTCCAAAATCGTTGATAGGTACTTTTTGTTTTTTTTAAAATCAACCAAGGATTTATCATATTTTTATTTTAGAAATTAAAATTTCGCAAACGATTGACGCGTTCATCAATGGGTGGATGAGTGGCAAACATTTTTTTAAACCAAGAACTTTTTTCTGTAAAAGGATTGGCGATGTATAAGTTAGCACTGCTTTTACTAGCTTCCGGATAGGGCAAATCGGCAGTTTTAATTTTTTCTAAAGCATTGGCCAGACCTTCCGGGTAACGGGTGAGCAAGGCGCTATCAGCATCGGCTAAAAATTCTCGTTGACGGGAAATAGCCAATTGCATAATTTTAGCCACAATGGGCGCTAAAATCGCCAGGACAACGGCAATTATTAAAAAGATAATTTTGGCCTGATCACCTTTTTTACTTTTCATTCTTAGGCCAATTCGTAAAAACAAATCAGACATTAAAACTACAATGCCCAAAAGCATAATTACCATCATGGTTAAACGGATATCATAATTTTTGATATGAGATAATTCGTGGGCAATTACTCCTTCCAATTCTTGTTTGTTCATTAAATTGAGTAAACCGCGGGTTACTGTCACCGTAGCTGTTTCCGGGGATCGACCAGTGGCAAAAGCGTTGGGGGAGTCATTTTCAATAATATAAACTTTAGGAGTTGGTAAACCAGCGGTAATCGCTAGATTTTCTACGGTGCGATAAAGTTCTGGATTATCAGCTTTTTTGATTTCTTTGGCACCATTGCTGGCGAGGATAATTTTATCTCCTTGGTAATAGGAAATTAAATTAAAAATCACCACAATACCAAAGGCAATGGCAATAATGGTGACGTCATCCAGGGCCATCGCAAAAACATAAGCCATGCCCATAATGAAAGCGGTAAATAAAAAAATCAAAATTCCAGTATTGCGTTTGTTTTTTTCAATAAAGCTGTAAGGCATATGATTGAATTTAATAATAGATGGTTTTGGTTTGAGGTCATTAGGAAAAATAACCGCAGGCCAAAGCCTTGTTTAAATATGAAGCCACGGTAAAAAATCGCCGTGGCTTCACATTAAACTGTATCCTAAAGTTTAGAATTGCACATCAACATTGGCACGTTCGGCTTCCACGGCTTCGTAGAAATCGAACTTTTTATAACCAAACATATTGGCTAAAATGTTGTTTGGAAAAACTTGCATCTTGGTGTTGAAATCGCGAGCATTGGCGTTGTAAAAACGACGAGATGCTTGGATTTTATCTTCAGTATCCACCAATTCACCTTGTAAATGCATAAAGTTTTGATTGGCTTTCAAATCCGGATAGGCTTCAGCCAAGGCAAAAATGCTTTTTAAAGTGTTGGACAACATGTTTTCCGCTTCGGCTTTTTCGCCCATGGTTTGAGCAGCCATCGCTTTGTTACGAGCTTCAATCACAGCAGTGAAAGTACCTTCTTCGTGTTTGGCATAACCTTTAACGGTGTTTACCAAATTTGGAATTAAGTCATGGCGACGTTTTAATTGGACATCAATGTCAGAAGCCGCTTCTTCGGTGCGAACTTTTAACGTGATCAATCCATTGTAAACGCCGATCGCCCATAAGACTAAGGCGGCTAATACGCCTAGGACAATCCAAAGAGCTGTCATAATTTATTTTTTATGAATTAAACCTTTTAGGTTTGATTATATGATAACAAGAGACGATGATTTTATCAAGATGTGTTTGGGGTGTCATCCTGGGACTAATATTTTATGGTTGGGGTTAATTTCTCCCGTAGGGGCGAATAATTATTCGCCCTTGAAACAAAAAATATCGTTTTATATTGTTAAAAATGTGAAAACGTAAAATATATAATTCTTTATTATTGAATATAATAATTGAATATAACAAAAATCACGAATACTATTAATAATAATGTATTAAAAGGGCGAATAATTATTCGCCCCTACATAAGAATCCCAATCACACATTCCTACCGTAGTCGAGATCCTGGGTTCTAATCCTCATTGTATTCGGATTAGCCCCAGGATGACATTAACCACTCCAACTCGCCACCAAATTCTAACTGGAATTTATCCCCGCGTAGGCGGGGACTCAGCAACGGGCGGAAAGGGGAAATAATAAAGAGGGTAATTGTTATCTATTTGACAAAACTCATTCCATCCTTTATATTGTATTTAGTTTTTATCGCAGACCATAAGGGAGCATTGCTCTGAAATGCGTTTTAACGCGCCTTATCTAGATAAAGCACTGTTTATATTAAAAGCTATAAACTCTGTGGTAAAAACAGAGCTTTTTTTTTATTAAAAGGTCGATTAAATTACTTTCTTTTTAATGAAATTTTTATGGCTAAAACAAGAGCACAAAAAGAAGAAGAATTGCAAGCTTTAGTGGAAACTTTAGCGAATCCTCAGGTTGTTTTGTTTACTCAACAAAGCAAAATTAGCGTTAACGCTACTGCTGAATGGCGAAATCAACAGAAATCTTTAGGCAGCAAAGTTTTGACTGTCAAAAAGAATTTGTTGAACAAGGCTTTGGCGGAAAAAGGTTTAGAAGCTCCTTTCAAGAAAGCGAATGGTTTAATTACTGTCATTATTAATGATAGTGATGCCGTTAGCCCAAGCAAATTATTGGCCAAAGCATTGCTAGCCAATAAAGGTTTGGAAATTTTGGGTGGTGTGCACGAAGCTAAAATTGTCGATGCTGCTTATATCAAACAATTGGCTACTTTGCCTACCTTTGATGAAGCGATTGCTCAATTCATGTTCGGTTTGCGAGCAGTGGGCAACAAGTTGGCCGGTACTATGGACGCTATGCGTGCCAAAATGGCTGAAGCTAACGATGAGAAATTAACAGTGGAACAAGCTTTTGCTAAGTAAAAGACTTGATCATTGGTCTGAAAATTTATTAATTAAAATAAGTTGAATAACTATGTCTGACATTCAATTGACTCCAAATGCCCAAGAAATCTTGGACAAAATTGGAACTTTAACATTGATGGAAATCGCTGATTTAATTAAAGCGATGGAAGAAAAATTTGGCGTGAGCGCTGCCGTGGCCATGGTCGCTGGTGGAGCTGGTGCCGGAGCTGGTGCTGCTGAAGAAGTTGCCAAAACCGAATTTACTTTGGAATTGAGCAATGCTGGTGCTAACAAAATCGCCGTTATTAAGGTGATCAAGGACATTACCGGTCTTGGTTTGAAAGAAGCTAAAGATTTGGTGGATGCCGCTCCTAAGGTGATTAAAGAAAACGTGCCTAAAGCTGATGCTGAAAAGTACAAAGAAATGATTGAACAAGCTGGTGGTGGCGTGAATTTGAAGTAATATTTGCGAATATTAAATAAAAAACCGCCCTTCGGGGCGGTTTTTTCGTTGAGGGAACGTGGCTGGGCGTGTCGTTTTGGTGGGGGAAAACGTGAACAATTCACCGTCATTGCGATTTAAAATAACATATGAAAAATGCGATTGTAGGGGCGTATGGCTATACGCCCCTACGGTTCGTGGAAATCCTATTAAATAATAAAAAACCGCAATGACGGCTCTTATTCCCCAAAATCCTTGACTTTTACCTTATTTTATGATATAAATAATGAAATTAAAAGAGTTCTTTTTAAGAATTATAATCCCCCATTTTCGCCGTTAAAAGCGGCAAGGAGTTCTGTTATGAAAAATTTGTTTTTTTCCAATCGTGAAGATCCCATCCAGTCGCCGTTTGAGGTGCTGTGGACTGGCGTAGTTATTCTGGCTTGCTCCCTTTTCAACAAGATTGAGGAGGAGGGCGAGTTCGAAAAGGAGAACGGCCAGATCATTCCTCGTCGCTACTGGCGGGGTTTGGCTATCAACGGGTCAGTGATCAATTTGTCGGCTTTCACCGACGAAGCGATTCATGGGACTAATCCGCGTGGTGATAACATCGCTGCATCAAATGACCACATCGTCGTCCGGTGTACAATCGAACGTCAGGTGTTTAAACAGAAGATTTTTCACCACGCCATTGTGGCGTTGGAGCAGTTTCTGGAATCTCTGAAACCGAGAAATCAGAAACAGTATCATTTGCTCTGGCTCGGCATCCGGTCTTTTCGAGAAGTTCTGGAAGTCTATCCCAAGATATTGGGGGAGAATAGAAACTTCCAAAGTAAGCTGAGTGAGTTCATCAATCCGCTTTTCGGCCAGGCTAGTAAGCCTAATGAACCGGTCAACCGGTTCATGAGCCAGGATCAAATCAAAGCGGCGCAGACTGACCCTACTTTTGTGCCTCGACTCCTCCAGAGGTTAAAGGGTAGTGAGTTTGATTTTGATCAGGAGTACAATCCGGTGCGGTTTGACTCCTGTTCCAAGGAGGATTTTCTGGAGGCTCTGCGGACCCGCAGTCTCTATGAAATCCGGTTTGATGGAGATCAGGATTATTTTGATGCTCGGAAGGCGAAGGCTGCTTTCTGGGTTCGGCATCGGAAGGCTTTCAAACTGCGCTACATAAACGAAGCCGGCGATGCTGTCAGTCTGGAGCAAATTCCGGACGATGAGGATATCAAAGTCACGGTGGCTCCCTCGCCGATTCTGATCGCCGTCCAGGCGCTTCCGGTACGGGAGCTGGACGAGCTGACTGACGTTTACGCCAAGCAGTTGGAGGCGCAAAGCGTGATGGTGCCCTTCGTGGCTCCCTCGGCTTCCCAGTAGTAGCTCGTCTGTTTACTGTTGCACAGTTTCGGTAATGTTGCCGGACTGTGAAGTTTCAACCCCTTTTCAAAGGAGGTGTAATATCAAGAAAGCGCTTGTTCTACTAAGAATAGGCGCTTTTTTCGTTAAAGAAAGGGGATGGTTTTAATAGTAGGATTCTTGTGTAGAAACATTACCGACGGTGGTAATTCATTTATGTTTATTCATTGTATATGATTTGAAATGACGTTCATAGTTTACGATTTCTTGTGTAGGGGCGAATAATTATTCGCCCTTTGAACAAAAATCATTGTTTTACATAATTAAAAACGAGAAAATGTTAAATATTTTTTTGTAGGGGCGTATGGTTATACGCCCTGTACCCCGTTGATTATCATGGTTGATTATTATAATAGTGATCTTTCTCGTATTAAAGATGCCGAAACAAGTTCGGCATGACAAAACGGGGAAGGTATCACAATGTTCAAATTAAACATAACAATACATTGTTTTCTTTTGTTCTATTTTTAAAGGCGTTTCTTATTGTTCTTGACCAAAATATTTTTTTTGTTATAATGATTTTAGCACTCTTAACCATTGACTGCTAAATATGTTGAGCGAACGTCAGGAAAAATTTCTGGAGATTTTAATCAGACAATACATTAAAGATGCCGAAGCGGTTTCCTCTTCTTTGATTGTGGAAAAATGTGGTCAGGAAATTAGTTCGGCGACGGTGCGCAACGAAATGATGGCTTTGGAGGAGGCGGGTTTTATTTATCAACCACATACTTCCGCCGGGCGTATTCCTAGCGATTTGGGCTATCAATATTTTTTGCAAAAGTTTTTTAAGAATAGAAATTTAAGTGTTAAACAAAAAGAAAGTTTGGAAGAAGTGCAAAAGCAAACTTGGCCGGATTTGAGCGCGCGTCGTCGGGAGGAAGCCAAACGATTAGCGGATTTGAGTGGCGAAACAGTGATGGTAGCTTTTGATCAATATGATTTGTTCTATACTGGAATTTCTAATTTATTTTCCAAACCGGAATTTCAAAATAATTATGAATTGGTTAAAAATTTATCAACTTTGATTGATCATCTGGATGAAGTTTTATCCAAAGTTTTTTACGAAATGGATGAAGAAATAAAAATATTTTTAGGTCAGAATAATCCCTTTCATCCGGAATGTGCGGCCATTGTCAGTGTTTTTTATGAAGGAGAAAAACGTTGTGTGGTGGCATTGCTAGGACCGAAAAGAATGGATTATGAAAAAAATATTGCTTTATTAAGTGCTTTAAAAAATAAATCTTAAAATATTATTATGTTTACTAAGAAAAAATCAGCAACACCGACGGAAGATATGGAAGTTCAGGATTGTCAGACGGAGTTGGAGAATTTGCAAAATGATTTCGCGGTGGCGCAACAAGAAAAAATGGATAATTTATTAGGTTGGCAACGGGCGGTGGCGGATTATCAGAATTTACAAAAAGAAATGGCCGTGCAGAAAAGTCAGGCGATGGCCTGGGGCGCGGAAAATATTATTCAGGAGTTTTTACCGGTTTGGGAAAATTTTAATAAAGCTGCTGGCAGTCAAAAACAGATTATGGATGATTTGCAAGCCAGTGTCAGCGATGAATTGTTGGCTAAGAAATTAAAAAATTGGCAATTGGGAATGGATTATATTCAAAAGCAAATGTCGGATTTGTTGGGTGAATGGGGCGTTCGTCGAGTGGCCACGGTGGGAAAAATATTTGATCCTGCTTGCCACGAAGCGGTGCAGTCCGAAAGTGATGACAGTAAGGCGGAAAATGAAATTTTGAAAGAATTGAGTGCCGGTTATTATTTGAAAGATAAATTGTTGTTTCCGGCAAAAGTGTTGGTTAACGATTTAAATATTGATAGCGATGACGCTATCGATGCTAATTCATAAAATTAAAAAACTATGAATTTAATTAAATGGAATCCTTTGGAATCATCTTTGATTGATGATGAATTTAATCGCTTTTTCAGAAATTGGCCCATGCAGGCCAGCGATGTGATTGTTCCTAGTATGGATATGTACATGGAGGACAATAATTTGGTGGTGGAAATGCCTTTGCCGAATTTAAATCCGGATAAGGTGGAGATTACCATCAATGATGAAAATGTTTTGACCGTGAAAGGTAAGGTGGAAAAGAAAACGGAAATTGATGATAAAAATTATTATCGTAAAGAAGTGAAAATCGGTACTTTCTATCGCAGTGTGGCTTTGCCGGTGGCAGTGCAAACGGATAAGGCGGAAGCTGATTACAAAGAAGGTGTTTTGAAAATTGTCGTGCCGAAAACTGAGGAAAAGAAACCGACACAGATTAAAATTAATGGGGGAAAAAATAAGGAATAAATCTGATAATATGGCGCGCCCCGCCGAGCGGGGCGCGCCAAACTCCTAATTTTACTTGAAATTATTTAATGATTTAAAGTTTTAGATCATTAAAACTGTCTTAAGTAAATTTATATAATTAATAAGTTACAAAAACTATGGGAAAAGTATTAGGAATTGACTTGGGTACTACCAATTCTTGTATGGCGATTGTGGAAGGTGGTAAAGCCAAGGTTTTAGAAAACAAAGAAGGTAATCGCACTACGCCATCGGTGATTGCCATGTCTAAAAATGGAGAAAGATTGGTTGGTCAATTGGCCAAACGTCAAGCGGTGATGAATCCGCAAAACACTTTGCATTCCATTAAAAGATTTATTGGTCGTCGTTGGAAAGATGATGAAACTCAAGCTGATGCCAAAAAATTGCCTTTTAAAGTTTTGGAAGGTAAAGGTGGCTCCGTTAATGTAAAGATGGGGGATAAGGATTATTCTGCGCCGGAAATTTCCGCTATGGTTTTGCAAAAGTTAAAGACTGATGCTGAAGAAAAAATCGGTGAAAAAATTACCGAAGCGGTGATTACCGTGCCGGCTTATTTTGATGATTCTCAACGTCAGGCTACCAAAGATGCTGGGGAAATCGCTGGTTTGAAAGTCTTGCGTATTATTAATGAACCAACTGCCGCTGCTTTGTCCTATGGTTTTGATCAACAAAAGGAACAAAAAATTGCTGTCTACGATTTGGGCGGTGGTACTTTTGATATTTCCATTTTGGAATTGGGTGATAATACCATTGAAGTAAAATCCACCAACGGTGATACTCATTTGGGTGGTGAAGATTTTGATTCTGTCATTATTGATTGGATTGTTGGTGAATTTAAAAAAGAACATGGTGTGGATTTGAGCAAAGATCCGGTCACCTTACAACGCGTGAAAGATGCCGCTGAAAAAGCCAAACATGAATTGTCTTCAGCCATGGATACGGAAATCAATCAACCATTTATTATGCAAGACAGTTCTGGTACTCCTTTGCATTTATTATTAAGTTTAAGTCGTGCCAAATTGGAAAGTTTAGTGGAAGATTTAGTGAATAAAACTTTGGAACCATGTAAAGCTGCTTTGAAAGATGCCGGTTTAACCACCAAAGATATTGATGAAGTGGTTTTGGTTGGTGGTATGACTCGTATGCCATTGGTTCAAAAGAAAGTGGAAGAATTTTTCGGTAAAAAACCGAATATGACTGTTAATCCTGATGAAGTCGTAGCCATGGGCGCGGCCATTCAAGGTGGTGTTTTGCAAGGTGAAGTTAAAGATGTTTTATTGTTGGATGTCACTCCATTGTCTTTGGGTTTGGAAACTTTAGGTGGTGTGTTTACTAAATTGATTGAGAGAAATACCACTATCCCAACTTCCAAATCTCAAGTTTTCTCTACCGCTGTGGATAATCAAACTTCGGTGGAAATTAAGATTTATCAAGGTGAACGTCCGATGGCGGCTGATAATAAATTATTGGGAACTTTTATTTTGGAAGGAATCCCAACCGCCCCGCGCGGTGTTCCTCAGGTGGAAGTGTCTTTTGATTTGGATGCTAATGGTATTTTGCATGTGGCGGCTAAAGACAAAGCTACTAATAAAGCGCAATCCATTACCATTACTTCTTCTTCTGGTTTGAGCAAAGATGAAATTGAAAAGATGAAAACCGAAGCCCAACAACATGAAGAAGAAGATAAGAAAAAATCTGCCGTGGCCGAAGCGCGTAATATCGCGGAAACCGTATCTTTCCAAGCGGAAAAAACTTTGAAAGAATATGGTGATAAAATCACTGCCGAATTGAAACAACAAGTTGAAGATAAATTAGCCAATTTGAACAAGGTTAAATCCGGTGATGATATTGAAGCGATTAAAAAAGCCACTGATGAATTAGGTGAATTCTTACAAAAAATCGGTGAACAAATGTATAAGGAAAAAGATGCGGCCAATAACGCCGAAGCCAAACCAGCCGAAGGTGAAAAGAAAGATGGCGAAGCCAAGGATGCTAATTTTGAAGCCTAAACAAAATCATAAATAAAAAACCTAATGCCTGACAAAGATTATTATAAAATTCTTGATGTTGATAAAAAGGCCAATGCTCAGGAGTTAAAAAAAGCTTTTTACAAAAAAGCGCATACTTGTCATCCGGATAAAGCTAAAAATGATACGGAACGAAAAGATTTTGAAGCAAAATTCAAAGAGCTGAACGAAGCCTACCAGGTTTTATCCGATGAAAAAAAACGGGCTCAATATGATCAGTTTGGCGCCGCCGGCGTGAATAATGGTGCTGGCGGTCCTGGTGGTTTTAATTGGCAAGATTGGTCAAACATGTCAGGTAGCGCCGGCGGCGCCCAGGGCCAGAATTTTGATTTCAGTGATTTCTCAGATATTTTTGAAGGATTTTTCGGCGGCGGTATGGGCGGTGGTCGTTCCAGTCGTCGTAGCAAGCAAGGCGCTGATTTACAAGTAGCGGTGGAAGTTACTTTGGAAGAATCTTTCAAAGGTAAAAAAATGGAATTTGATTATGAACGTTGGCAAGTTTGTTCTTCTTGTAAAGGTGATGGCGCTGAGCCTGGTAGCAAAGTTAAAACTTGCTCTCATTGTAATGGTACGGGCAAGGTGATTGGTGTTCAAAATACTATTTTTGGTCAAATTCAAACCACTCAGACTTGTCCGCAATGCTCTGGCAAAGGAAAAACTTTTGAAAAAGTTTGTAGCACTTGCAATGGTTCCGGTCGTGAACGGCGCAAAGAAAAAGTGGAAATTAAAATTCCTGCCGGTATTAGTGATGGCGAAATGATTAAACTCGCAGATAAGGGTGACGCCGGTGAAGGCGGCCATCATTTTGGTGATTTGTATGTCATTATTCGAGTTAAAAATGATCCTCGCTTTGAACGTGATGGTGATGATATTTATAGCAGTTTGGAAATTCCTTTGGATTTAGCAATTCTCGGTGGAAAAATTCCAGTGGTCACCATTGATGGTTCAGTTAAGTTGAGCGTGCCAGCTGGCACGGTTAGTGGTGAAAAGTTTCGTTTGAAAGGGCAGGGCATGCCTCGCCTTAACCATTTCGGCCGTGGCGATCATTATGTACAGTTAAATATTAAAATTCCTAAAGATTTATCTTCCAAACAGAAAAAATTATTGCAGGAGTTTATGGATAGTTTGTCTTGAACTTTGATTACGTTGATTAAGATGATGAAGATGATTTTGTTTTGTTTAAAGGGCGTTGCAATGCAACGCCCTTTTACGTGGTTGATGATTATATTTTTTTTAAAATGACGTTCGTGGTTTGCGATTTCTTGTGTAGGGGCGAATAATTATTCGCCCTTTGAACGGAAATTATCGTTTTACATAATTAAAAACGAAAAAACATTAAATGATTCTCTTGTAGGGGCGTATTGCATACGCCCTGTACCCCGTTGATTAATTATTTAACGTCATTTCAAATCATATCCAATGAATAACAATGTATAAAAGGGCGAATAATTATTCGCCCCTACGGTAGAAATTTGACATTCAGACGAATCATGGTTCAAGACAAAAAGGTAACAAAGAGCCGGTAGGCGATTACTGTTCCATTTTTATTTCCAACAAAAGCAAAAACCTGCTATAATATTTTTAACGTTTGTTAAACGCAAAAAATAAAAATCAATTATGCTGGAGCAAGCCCAATCCTATTGGCAAAATTTATCATTAAATATTTTTTTATTGATTTTTTGCGTTGTTCTGACTTTGTTATATGCTTTCGTCCTGCGCCGTCGTTATATGATGGGCCTTTTTTTATCCATGTATCTTAGTTTTGGTTTGTGGCAAATTTTAAAACTAAGTGAACAGGTTTCAAAATATTGGACAGCTGACTTTTTTGCTAAGGATTTATTGGTTTTTTTAATTCTGTTGATTTTGGTTTATAGCCTTATTTATTTTTTTGTGGTAAAATCTTTTCAAAGTGGAGCCAAGCTTTGGAAAAATTTAGTTTATGCTTTTTTTCTCGCCATTGTTTTTCTGAAAATGAATTTAAGTTTGTTGCCTGGCGTTTATCAAGCTAAACTTTCTCCGTTTATTCAAAAAATTGTGGTCATTGGTGAGTATACTTGGCTTTGGTATTTTGCACCTTTATTGTTGTTAGTGATATTTAAGAGCAGTCCCGGTGGCGATGACGATATCTAAAATCGCCTAAAAATAATATTATGATTAACAAAAACAAAAAGACTAGCTGGCGCGAAAAAATTGTGTATTACGAGATTTGTCCCAAGGGCAAAGTATCCAGTGCTTTTGCGCGGGTTTATCGTGTTTTTGTTTGTTCCGCTTGCATTTTGGCGGGTTTGTTATTTGTGATTTATCTTTATTTATTTTTTTACGCTCATAATGTATTGAAAGACAGTCAACTATATAAACAAACAAATTTGGCTGCCGAATGGAAGATGGATGAAAATATGTGGCAGGCTTTGATTGTTGATAAGAATGTGGATGATCATGTTTTGTATTTGCAACCGAGTGGTTTAAACGCGATTTTGGAAGTTCGTTATGATGATAATAGTAAAATTTCTTGTTTGGAATACCAACCAGCTTTGGTGGATGATGGTAATGTGGTGCACGCTAGTCGTGTTTACACGGTTATGGGTAACAGTGATCATTTGGATAAAAATGTGGTTATTTTTTTGAAAGAATTACAGGATTTGGAAAGCGGGCTTTACGCTCCGGAAATTTTAGTCGGGAATTATGATGAGTTGACTATTCCTGATTTAGGATATTAATTTTTTTTCTATTTTGCTGATAACAAAAAAATCTCCGCCAGCGGCGGAGATTTTTTTGTTACTTACTTGCTGCTTTGACGATTTTGTTCCCAGCTTGTTTGTAACGATTCATTTTGTCACTGACTTTCTTTTCGGCTCGTTCTTTCTTCTTAGCCATGAAGTCTTTGTGTCGTTTGATCATATCTTAGATTTTAAATAATAAATAACTGGTAATATTTGCATCTTTGATAACTTCTTGAATGGATTTACTGTCATCCTTTACGAACTTTTGGTTCAAAAGACAGTTGTCTTCATAGAATTTATTTAATTTGCCGCCCATGATTTTTTCAATGATGGCTTCTGGTTTTCCTTCGGCTTTTAATTGCTCAGTATAAATTTCTTTTTCCTTAGCAATGATATCCGCAGGAATTTGTTCCGCCTTTAAATATTCAGGTTGCATAGCAGCCACGTGCATGGCCACGCCGGAGGCTAGGGTAGCATCAATTTCTTTATCAAAAGCAATTAAAACACCATTCTTGCGATTGCTATGTAAGTAAGACACCACGAAAGCTCCTTCAATGGTAGCTTCGCCACCAAATTGTAAGTTTTCACCGATCTTCATTACTAAATCACTTTTTTGGCTTTCAAAATGTTTTTCAGCAGATTCGCCGGCAAAAGTTTTTTCCACCAATTCATTTAATAAATTGATGAAATTTTCATTGCGAGAAACGAAATCGGTTTCACAATGGACTTTAACCATAGCGCCTTTCTTTTTGTCGTCAGCAACTTTGATGGCAATGATGCCTTCTTTGGTTGCTCGTTCAGCTTTGCTGGCAGCTTTGATAGAACCTTTTTTACGTAAGATTTCAACGGCTTCTTCCATATTACCGTTACTTTCTTCCAAGGCTTTTTGGCATTCCACCATACCAGCGCCGCTTTGTTGTCTTAACTTTAAGATAATACTTTTATCGATCATAATTGTGGTTTTACTTATTTCTTAATTTGATTTTTATTCTTTTTTGCTACCGGCTTCCTTTTTGGCAGCAGCTTTCTTTTCGCCTTCTTTTAAGGCAGAGCTAATCGCTCGGACGATTAAACCAATGGCTTTTGGCGCGTCGTCATTGCTAGGAATGACGTAATCTACAAATTCTGATTTATTATTGCTATCACACATGGCGATAACTGGAATATTTTTCTTACGAGCTTCCAATAAGGCAGTTTTATCATTTTTTACATCAACAATGAAAACCGCTTGAGGTAAGCCGATCATATCTTGTAAACCGCCAACCACTTTTTCTAATTTATCCCATTCTTTTTTGGATAAGGATTGTTCTTTCTTGGTATATTTCAAGATTTCATCACTGTTATGTTTTTGTCGCAATTCTTTCATTTTTTTGATCAACTTGCTGACATTGTGGTGATTGGTAAATAAACCGCCCAACCAACGTTCAGTGATATAAGGCATATTCGCTTCAATGGCACATTCTTTAATAATGGCCTTGGCTTGTGGTTTGGTGGAAACGAATAAAATCTTTCCGCCACGCATGGCTAAATCTTGGGCGAAATTACAAGCTTCTTGTAATTTAACTAAAGATTTGTCCAAATCAATAATGTGAATGCCTTTTCTAACGCCAAACACAAAATCCTTCATTTTTGGATGGGTTTTGCTTGGATTGTGCCCAAAATGGGCGCCTGCTTTAAGCAAGTCTTCTACGCTTGGTAAATTCATAATTGGTTCTCCTTTAAGCCTCCATTTTAGCGACTAGACCGCGCAAGCGGCAAGGAGTTAAGCTAAAATGTGAGATTTTTAATTAAAATGGCCAATGGCCACTCGTAAATATAGATTTACGATAGGTCTTATATTAGCGATAAAAATGATTTTTGTCAAATCGGTTTTTTGCTCAAAAAAGGGCTTTTTGCTATAATGATTTTATCAAATTGTAAAAATATTAAAATGAAAAATTTCGGTGAATATATCGGTCCAGTTGAAATGAAAGATGAGGATCGTCTGATTAAAGAATTTACTCAGAAACTAGCTAAAGAATTAGCAATCGCCTTTGAACATCAGGACGATTATTTGCATTTGGAAAAATCATTGTTGGGGGAGTGGCAGCTTCATCCGCATTGGCGTGAGTATGATTATTTGTGTCACGAACCTTTAACTTTGGAAAAATTGAGTATGGCTTTGGCGGTTTGGAAAAGTTTACCAGTTAATCCAACTGAGCGGATTTTGGTTTTGGATGAAATCGTTAAACATGGACCAAAAGATAGCAGTGATCAACAATTTTTAGCAGTTCAGTGTTTTCAAAAATATCATGTAAAAAATTTGTTATTATTGGAACGTCATTGGCATAATTGTTTTCCTGGAACCGAGACTCAGGTTTATGATCCTGGAAAATATCGCCGAGCCGGTAAGTTGAGTGATCAGTATGTTTTAAATGATTTATTTAAAAATTTGGATGAAGCCCTTTTATATGTGGATGTTCCGCCGGCTGAGTCAAAATCTGATTTTGCCAAGGATGGTCGTCGTCGCTTTGCAATTTTTCGTGACCAGTCCGTGAACAATGGATTGTTAACTGTTAAAGAAGGAGATTTTATGAAAGATTTTTTTGAACCTCTTTGGAAAAAATCCACGGTTGTCATTCCGGGGCAAGCCAAACTTTAGTTTGGCGCAGAACCCGGAACCTCATAAATCAGATTTTTCCTTTTTCGATTTGCCTTTTTAAGAATATTTGTTATAATTTCAACACTTACGGGCATCGTATAATGGTAGTACAGGGGTCTCCAAAACCTCTAGCGTGGGTTCGATTCCTACTGCCCGTGCTTTATTAAAAAAGAACAGAAATATTTCTGTTCTTTTTTAATAAAAGACGCGTAGCGTCGTAGGAATCGAATCCTGACTTTCGTCAGGACAGGCTCGCATAAGCGAACAGCGAGTTTAGCCGGAAGGCTAAACGATGCTAGTGAGCGACTAGAAACGCGACGAATAGGAGCGTTTCTAGATGCCCCGGACAAGGAGCCGGCACAAGTCTTTGTTGTGCCGGCGAGGCGGAATTCCTACTGCCCGTGCCAAATTTTTTCCAATTTTTATTATCATTGTGATATAATAATTTATATTATTATTTTTTATAATTGACTATCTTATGAAAAATGCGATTAATTGGAAGTTGTTTAGAATCTTACTTTTGGTGAGTTTGATTACTTCCTTGATGGCCATGCCCTATGCTTTGACTTTGGTAGCTGATATGGGCTTGGTGATTACGCCGATTTTGTTTGTTGCTCAAATAATTCAGGCTTTGATATTATTTTCCATTACCATATTTTTGGGATTATATTTAGCCAAACGAGTCGGTTTTGGTTTGCCAATATTGGAAGGCTGGTTAAAAGGTGAAAATCAAAAAGGAAATTTAAAAGCCATTTTGGGTTTGTCCATTGGTCTTGGTGTTTTGGTAGCTTTATTGATAATCGTATTTAGCATTCCCTTTGGTACTTTGTCGGTGGATTTCCTGAAAGCGGAGATTGTCATTCCGTCCTGGAAATTAATTTTAGTTTCGTTCTATGGTGGTATTGCCGAAGAGGTTTTACTCCGATTATTTTTTATGACATTTTTGGTATGGTTAACTTTTAAGATTAAAAAAACTTCTGCTGGAAAACCAACAATCATCGGTATTTGGATTGCTATCATTTTGTCATCAGTTATATTTGGTTTGGGCCATTTACCAATTACCAGTGGCGTGACGGCTATCACTCCGGTGGTGGTCATTAGGGCGATTGTGTTGAACGGGATTGGCGGCGTGGTTTTCGGTTACTTATATTGGAAGAAAGGTTTGGAATCAGCCATGATTAGTCATTTTTCGGCGGATATTAGTTTGCATGTGATTTTACCTTTGTTAGCTGGAATCTTGCTTTGATATTAAAAAAGAACGCTCTCGCGTTCTTTTTTTGTATCTCAAATTTTATCTTTACTCCAACTCAAAATTCACCTCAATCTCCTCATCATAAATATTTACCGGTTGTTTTTCCAAATGAATGATATTGGCTACTGGACCGATGAATTTTTCGGTGACCTGGGCTTGGCCGTAATAGCG